>OERF01000040.1_pt1 | contig 68094 bp, 87 predicted proteins | sample 1539921 | NCBI WGS metagenome assembly OERF01 (sample SAMEA3891883, study PRJEB23780) | metagenome | biome: terrestrial biome; feature: animal house; material: Caecal content | place: Italy | collected 2015-05-05
GGAGGGGCACTGGGTTTGCCGCCGACGTTTCTCCAACTTCAAACCCTTCCCCGCCGCCAGGGCCGGCGGCAAGCCGGTACTGCCTGTCAAAGTTTTCATACTCAGCCATATCGTCACCTTCCTTGCTGCCTCTCTTTACCTATACCCGTAACTTATACTTAACCCTATATACCTAGGTATTAGTTACTACCTTACCTGTAAGGTACTACTTAACCTATAAGCTATATAATATAATATAAAGCTATATATAATATTATATAATATATATGGTCAAATTGTGGACTGTCCTAAGGATCATCCTAAGGACTGTCCTGCGGATATTGTAAATTTTTTGTGAACGCACAGTCGTTTTGCATAGAGCTATCGAGCTTTTACCCGTTCTTGCTGTGCATTGTGCTGAATTTTTTGGTATATTAGTCAGGGCTTGACAAAATGGGGGTTTACGGTAAATTGCGGACCGTCCTAAGGATCGTCCAAAGGATTGTGTGAACTAAATATGAACTTTGTTGCCTACGCAACAGCTATGTTCACAGAATCCAAAGGATCGTCCTAAGGATGGTCCTAAGGACTGTCCTTAGGATATTGTAAATTTTTCATGAACAAATAGTAATTTGATGAAGCAAACGCATAGTTTTTGCTGATAGATTACTATTTTGTTCCAGCTTTGCTGGTGCATTTTGGGGTTGATTTTGGGCCTCTCACCAACCGCCTTGTTCACAATTTCGGCTGCACCTGTTTTTGAGAGGTGCATTTGGTGCAAAATGGGGTGCAAAAAGCGGGTGGCGATATGCCTACCCGCTTTGTCTGTTGAGATGATTTAGCTGATTTTCAGCTTGGCCTTGAGGGCTTCTTGCAAGATGCCCGAGAAGTTGAGGTGTGCCGCTTCTGCTTCCTCGTTCAGCCACGATGGGATGGAGAGCGTTTTCTTAACAGAGCGGTTATCATGACGCCGCTTGTAAGCCAGAGCGTCGAAGGGAATAACCACCACGAAATCACCAGCTTCGAGATGAAGCTGAGCAGGAGTGGATGCCTTCGGAATCTCTGCGCAATCCTCAAGCATCAGTCCAATGGCATCTTGCGCCATTTCGACTGCCTCGTCCATCGTGTCGCCCTGTGTGAAGCATCCCTCAATGTCGGGAACCGACACCGAGTAGCCGCCCACATCTTCGGGATGGAAGATTGCGGGATAGTACACATTTCTCATAACCGCTCACCTCTTGATTGTTTGTATTATACCACGTATTATACGTTAAATCAACGATTAAGAGACTATCTCAACCGGGCAGAAGATGAACTGTGCGTTGCCGTCCACGAAGTCTTTCCGGCCGATGCGGTCCAGTTTGGTCATCACGCCGAAGATGCCGCTGGGCATTTTGGTGAGGCTGTAAAACACGTTCATCGGGAATCGGGGCACAATCTTTATCCCTATCACAAGGGGCTTGTTCTGCGTGTCGTACAGACCGAACGTCCAGTAGCCGGCTGAGTCAATCCAGGTGAAGCGGATGTGATATGCGGTGCCGCCCAGCACGATACGCGACACGCTGTCGTTCATGTCCGGCACCTCTATGATGGTGTATTCCATGGCGAAAACCTCCGACTAAGAGAGCAAGCCAATAGAGCTTGCCGCGCTGTACAGGATGCTCGGCTTACTGTTGCCGTCGCCGCTTGAACCAGATCCGGCCGAACTGCCGGAACCAGAGGAACCACCGCCTCCTGCCCCGGCTGCCGATGCGCCGGAGTTCGCTGGGGTCGTGCTGGCGGTGCCGGCCGACTTGGCCGTAGCGCCGCTCTTGCCGTAGCTGTCCGGGATGGTCGTAGTTTTCGCGGCCGTCTTTCTGACCTTTTTGAAGGAAATCGGGATCTCGCGGGCGTAGCCGACCTCAAGCGTTTTTCGTATGCTGATGGTCTCAATCGCCATGTCGGTATAGGTGGCATCCGACGTGACGATTGTGACCGGCTTTGCTTTGTAGTACAGCTCCTCAATCTTCTTGCAGATCGTGTCAACGCGGGATTGGTCCGACCCGTGCCGGCTGTACCATGTAACGGGTGTGTTGGTGACGAACAGCGTCATGGAGAGCTTTTCCGCCCCAAAGATGATGCCGTCGCTGACCGAGTATCCGGTCTCGACCGCATATTCCGGGACCTGCGCCTCAAGCGTCTGGTCACTGTCGATCAGCGCGTCAAACTCGATGTCTGCGACGGTTACGGGTTGCTTTGCTTTTGCCATTTCGTGCTCCCCCTTTACCGTGCATATGCCAGGCCACGGGCCAGCTCAGAGGTGACATCGCGGGCCGACTGTTTGGCGGCGCCTGCCATTCTCTGCTGGGCGGCCCGTTCCCCGTTGAACGTGTTGTTGATGTTGGAGTTAAGAACCACCGTCCGGTTGATCTGATTAGAGCCAGTAGCCGTGGCTGCCGTGCGGGGGCTGACCACGTTGGCGGTGGCCATGACCGACATATCGCCAGCGAGACCTTGCAGCGCCTCGCTCACTCTGGCTTTGCCTTCCGTGATGCCTTTTACCATCAGGTCGATCATATCCGGCATATAGGTATCAAAATCGCTTAGAGGACCATCTTCCGGGACGGAGAAACCCAGGAACGACTTGATTTTATCCGCAACGCCGGAGACTGCTTCTCCAACTGCGCCGACAGCGCCGGTGATACCATCCACGATGGCGTTGATGATGTCGGCTCCCCACTGGACCGCTTGCTCCGGGAGGGACGTGATCCAGTCTATGGCTTCCTGGAACCCTTCAACGATAGCGTCTCTGATTCCGCCAACGGTCGATGTGATGCTTGTGAGGATGTTTGTAAACGCTGTGGTTATCGCTCCCCAGATACCCGATGCAATTCCTGCAATAAAGGAATAGATCATCGAGAAGATGGCGGAGATGATGTTCCACGCAGCGGTAAGCAGAGTGCTTATGATACTTACAACGCCGTTGAAGACATCGGAAACAAGCTGCTGCGCATTTTTCCAGAGAGCTTCCCAGTCTCCAGAAAGAAGGGCCGCAAAGACTGCGAACAGATCTGTCAGCACATTGAGGGTCGTGCTGACGATCGCTTTTACTGCGTTCCATACATCCGAGAAGATGGAGAGGATTCTATCTCCCCATGCGTTCCAGAATGTTTCCAGGATGCCAAATACCGTTATGGCAATAGCGCTGATGGCTGCCCAAACGATGGTCAGTAGACCCACAATGGCATTCCAGGCGTTTACAAGAGCTTCGGTGACTTGTTCGCCGTGGTTCTGCCAAAAGCTCTGCAAACCGCCAAACGCTGTTTCGGCAACATTCTTGATGAGGTCCCACGCGGCGATCAAAACAGAGCTTATGAAGGTCCATGCACTGGTGAGGGCAGATTTAACCTGTTCGCCGTGCTGCGTCCAAAACTCCTGAAGATCACCAAAGATGGCCAGCGCTACCGTGCTGAGAACGCCCCAAACGGCCAGGAGGAAGGCCCTTATGGCGTCCCATGCCGATGTAAGACCCGCCTTTATCTCGTCTCCATGCCGCGTGAAGAAATTCCGAATCCCGTTCCAAACCGCTGTGCAGGTGCTTTTTATGTTATCCCACACGGCAGCAAGGAAGTCCTTGATAGACTCCCAGGCATTGATGATGGTTTCTCTGACAGCCTCGGCATCTATTCCCGCTCGCTCAAGCATTGTGCCAAGAAGCGAGTTATTGCCCTGCATGAAGTTGATGAAGTCATCAACCAGCAAGACCAGTGCAAGGATAGCCGCAAAGATAATCAGCGTTTTTACATTGATGCTGGTGAGAAGTTTTCCTATTGTCGTAAGCCCAGATGTAATTTTGCCGAAGTTCAGCACTACGAACAAGGCGCCGGCTGTCATGGCGATGAGGCGGAACATATTGTCCACTCCGCCCAGCTTGTCCGACAGCCAAACCACGCCGTTACGCACCCTGTTCAGAATGCCAATCACATTGTTGAAGGCATTGACCATCAGCCGACCGATGCCGTCTGTCAGCCCGAGCGTTTCGTTGGTCTGGGCAAGCCAAAGCCCCCACTTGTTCTGGATGACAGTGAGGGCGTCGGTTATTCTGTATTGGACATCATCGAACGATGCGCTGATTTCTTCGGCGTTATCTACGAAGATGCCTTTCAAATCTTCGACGGTGATTTTTCCGTCGGTGGCCATATCTTCAAGCTGGCTGGACGTGGTGCCCAGCCGCTTGTTCAGAAGTTCTACCGCTTCCGGCGCCCGCTCAAGGAGCTGACTGATGGTTTCAGAGTCTATGTAGCCTCTGGCAAACGACTGATTCATCGCCTCCATGAGAGAGGCAATATCCTCATTCGTTTTGCCGGCCGACTTGAACAGCATGGTGGCCGAGTTGTAGAAGTCCGTAGCCTCGTCCACGCTGGAGAACAAATCTTGGTTTCCCTTTACAAGCAGCGAGATGGTGTTGGCCGCCATCGAGTAAGATGTTCGGGTAGCCTCTGCGGCCGCCGCGATGTCGTCCTGGATCTCACGCTGTTCTCCCAGACCATCGGTGGCGCTTTTAATCTGGTCGTTGACGCGGGTGAATTCCTCGACCATGCCATTTATGGCAGCAAGACTGAATCCAATACCGATTGCACCAAGCAATCTCGTAGCTGTGTCTTTTATGCCAGCGATCGTACTATTCACCCTGTCAACATCTTGCTCTTTGATGTTGAACCCAAGGGCAATGCCGAGTTCGGCAAGAGTCATCAGCCATCGCCTCGCTTTCGAGAAATTTTTTCATCCATACCCAAAAGGCTTTACTTTGTTTTGTTATCTGATAGACTATGAAATATAGTCTTTTGGCCTTTATGCGTATGGGAGGTTACTATGGGGTTTAGATACAGAAAGAGCATAAACCTGGGCGGTGGATTCCGAGTCAACATCAGCAAAAGCGGCGTCGGATATAGTTGGGGCGTGAAGGGATACCGCATTACCAGAACTGCTGACGGAAGAACTAGACAGACCGCCTCGATACCAGGAACGGGAATCAGCTATGTTTCCGAACACAAGTCTGGGTACAGCGGGAACGGAAAAGCTGCTAAGCCGAGCGCATCTGATGTGCGAGATGATTATTATGATTACCAAGAAATCACATCGTCTGACGCGAATTTGCTGCGATCTCCCATATACGATAAGCTATTTGAGCAAATCAAAAGATTGAAGCTCACAAGGAACGTCCTCATCCTGGCGGCACTGGCCACTTCATCATTTCCTCCCCTGTTTTATCTTTGCCTTGTGGCGCTGGCCGTTTTGTTGGTCAAAGGCAGATGCCATATCATTTATGAGTTTGAGGATGACGAAAAGGAAAAGTGGGATCGCCTGTCCTCTGCGTGGAGGGGTGTAGCTTCTAGCCAATCTTTGCAGGAAGTAGTTGTGACCGCAAAAAGTAAAAACGCCAAGGAAACGGGCGGCATCGAAAAAGCTGTGGAGACATCGAAAATATCTTCCAGCAACAGGCTGCCTTGGTATGTAACAACCAACATAAAGCCCGTAGTGTTTAAGCTCAAGAACCAGCAGATCGCTATCATGCCGGATCGAATCCTGATTTTCGGAAAGAAACAGTTTGGAGCGCTCGATTATAAGGACGTAAACATCGATATATCCGCGTTTGGCTTCCTTGAGGGGAAGGCAGTTCCGAGCGATTCTGAAATAGTGAAAACCGTTTGGGCATACGCAAACAAGGATGGTTCTCCAGACAAGCGCTATGCGAACAACAAACAGTACCCGATAGCGAAATACGGTAAAGTCGTATTGACGTCGGATTCCGGTTTGAACGTGCAGATTCTATGCTCCAACGAGAGCGCATCTGACAAGCTATTTCATGTTTTATATCCAGGGAAACCTGACCCGAACCAAGCGAAAGCATAAGGACCAGTCCCGCCCTCACGCTGCAACGTGGGGGCGGGATTTTTATCGGCTCTCGGCTTTCAGTTTCTCGGCCTGTCCCCTCTCGATATCCATGTCCATGCTGTACAGAGCATACAGCTTGAGCGCTTCGTCTAAGTCGTAGACTGTCTCCAGCTCCAGCTTTGATGCGATGCGGGCCTTGATGAGGACGTACATCCTCATTTCGAGTTCCGTGAAGCGGCCTGTGTCGAGGTCTCCCCACTCTCGGTAGCCGGAACCTTCTTCAGTGCGGCTGTAAGGCCGCCAAATCGGGTTCCGATTTTCTTGAAAAAACCATTGAAGTTCAGCTTGATGACCTCAAAGCAGAGGACGAACATATCCTGCACGTCGCCGCAGAATACCTCGTTGGCGATATCGTAGGTCAGGAGCTTGACCTCGCCGTCGGTGCTCTCGCCTTCAACCGAGACGTTCTTGTGGTCGATCATCAGTTTCTTCATCAGGCGCTCAAACTTGTCGCCCGAAAGGTTGGAGAACGCCTGGGTAAACACAGGCATGGCATCCTCAATGTCTGTATCAAGGATGTTTACGGGGTTGTCCCCGCTCTCAGCCTCAGCGTTCCCTTTGCCCGCCACGGCGGCCACACCGCCGATGAAGGGAGCCAATACAGCCGCCAGCTCGCCGCTGATATTGACTGCTGTAAACGCCGGGAATTTCTTGATATAGAATGTGTTATCGCCGATCTTCTTTTCGATAACTTCCATCTGTTTCAATGCCGTCATAAGAAAATGCCTCCTTATTTTTGGATGTGATATGTAAATTGGGGCCATTTCTGGCCCCGTATGATAATTATTCAGTGAGGACACCGGAGCCGGTATGCAGCTCCCATTCGCGGTTGTTCGACTCCTTGCCGTAGCCACGGGAAGCAGGCTTGGCCGGCCACGCCGCGTCGGAACTGAACAGCATACCGCCTTTCAGGTCCTTGATGAGGATGGGGAACATCCCCTCCCCGGTCTGCCGGTCCTGAGCGTAGCGCTCCTGAAGGAACGAGTTTGTGGCGGAGGTCTGGAGCACAGAGAGTTTGACGATGTAGGTATCGTCCGGGCTGATGCTGCGGACGATCTCGCCATCGCAGCCTACCTTCTTGGTCACACCGTCGCCGTTGGGGTCGATGGTGATAAACGAGTCATCGGCATAACCGGTGACAAGGTGGGACCCCAAAGCAATCGTGACTTCCTTACAGTTGTAAGTTTTGATCTTACCCATTTCTTACTTCACCCCTCTCTCACAGCTCGTAGGTCAGGCTGCCCTTGAGTTCCGCGAAGTGAATCGCGCCGGCCAGCCTTGCCTTGAAGGTGCATTTGGTGAGTTTGCGGGATGCCTTTTCCGAGGCGGACAGGCTTGCCGCAAGCGGGACCGAGGTCGTGTAGCCAGGAATAGAGTTGCCGTCCTCGTCGAACTCCTCCTCAGCGATACCGCCGGCATCCTGACCCGCTTTCAGAGAGGCAATCATCTGGTTCTGTACCAAGCTGATGCCGCTGTCGGTGTAGGGCACCTTCGGACGGGTGATAAACAGGTTCACAACGCGGACCTGCATATCGTTCTTCAGCCAGTCGCGGAAACGGATGATGTCGGCCCACTCGTCGCCAACGACCTTGCCGTTCATGGTAATGTTCTTGTTGCCAACCGTGATGAAGTAGTTCAGGTTGGCGTCCGCCAAGGCCTTCATCTCGGTGCTGGTAAGCTCAGACGGGTACACGCCGGCCAAAACCTTGAACGCAGCGGTTTCACTGCCGGAGCTGTAGTTAAGCCACTTTGCGACCGCAGCCACGTTCATATACCAGTTGGCTTCCGGTACATCCTCATCCGCCTGACCGGTCGTCTCACGTCCATAGATGCCCATGGTGCGGAAGTATACGGTACCAACGGAAGGCTTGTTACCGCCGTCCTCCCCTGCCTCAAAGAAATCCATCTCGGTGTAGCAGAACATCTTCTCCTGGGTTTCGATATAGGCGGCAATATCCTCATATAGAGCCGGATCCACACCGGCAGTGCACAGAACATACCAGCCAGACATGCCCAGAGCGCGGGAGATGGTAACGGAAGGCTCTTCCAGCTCCTCCTCAGGAGTATCGATTGGGAAGTCGGCTACGCCAGAGACGGGAACGTCCGAATCCGGGTCGGGATAGGAGATGACCAGAGCATACGGAACATCGTTTGCGCCTTCCTTGCTGACGATGATCTCAATGGAAATATCATCGTCGCCAGACTGCATGGCTGCTACTTTCTTGAACTCCGGGAGTTTCTGAAAAGCAGCGCCGTCCGTAAGCTCTACACCATTGATAGAGGCGGTGTAGCCCTTTGCATTCAGTGCATCAAGCATGTCAAACAGACCTGTATTCTTGACGCCAGAGATGGGACCGTCAAGGATGATGTTGAGAGTGCGGGAGCCGTCAAAACGAATGGTGCAGCCAGTAAGCCCCTCTTTCTTGCCGGCGTACTCTTCAACAGCGTCTTTCGTGTCTTTGATGGTTTCCTGAGCGCCAATAGCACCTTGGGTGTGCTTCTGTACCGCAATGTACACCTGCGTAGGTGCAGGACTCTGGGAAAATGCAACACGGGCAGCAATGCCAACAGGATCGGCATCATCGCCCGTGGAAACAAAGCCGGCGTCTTCAACCTCTGTGAGGCTGGCATAGACGCCAACATCCGGGGCGTTGTTCTCCCCTTTCGGAGCCGGTCCCATAATCAGCAGATTGTCAAAACTAGTGTCATCGACGATAGGAGACTGGATGTCGATGTCCACAGTGGCAATCATGTCATAGTTTTTGCTCATCAGTTTTTATCCTCCTTGATTTCAGCCTCGGTGAAGTATCCGGTCTCGGTCTGAGCCAGCTCGTCGCTGCCTCCGCCGCTGGAGGTTTGATCGAACGTCGGCACGACGATATCTTCGGTGTTGTACTCACTGCCTGGATAACCGCCGCTGGTGCTTTCGGTATCAGCGGGTTCCTCGGCGGTGTATCCACCAGACCCATCCGGGTATTGGATGCTGTCTTCGCCGAGAGTGGCGGAATGGCCGACCGCCTTCTGGGTGAAATAGAAAAGGACCCCCAGCTGTGAACGGAACTCGTAGTTGTTGTCGTTCACAAGACCGGTTAGGTCCTTTGGGTCTCCATCAAACGCTATGGCCACATCGTGGGTATGGCACCATTCGACGGCATACGGAGAGTTGAGGAAATCCATAAAGGCCAGCATATCGTCCATCGCCGTGTTCTCGTAAGCTATGGTCTGGCCGGTCTCTTCGTCCTTTACAGGTAAACCGTGGGTAAACAGATCCACCTGCATGGAGATACGGGAAAGATAGTGCCCGACCAGCACACCATCTACTTCTTCATAGTTGGGCATGGACGGGCGATTTACATTTCCCGGAGTAATGGATACGAGGGGGACCTGCGGTTTGGCGACCCGGCTTTGCCTGGAAAGGGTGACTTCTGCACCGGCAAAATATTGAGCCGTCAGAGAGCGGAACAATTCTTTGGCCTGTGATACCCTCACGGTTCATCGCCTCCCGTCTCTGGTTCCCCGGTATCCGGGACGTCGGTATCCCCTTCCAGTCCCCGGTCATCCTCGTCACGGTTTGGGAGAACGGGGTCTCCAACCGGAGGTTCCAGGTCGATAGAGCCGGAAGCATCATGCGGCACCAGCACAAACTGATAGTTGTAGTGGCACAGGATGGTGTGGTCATAGAGCATCGAGGATACGCATTCGTACCAGTCTCCCCTATACCACAGCAAATCACCTTTACGGTTTGTTTTCTCATCTGCGGCTACCAGCTCTTCCATGCCATGGCCTTCCAGCCTTTTCATCTTCCGTTGGCCTTCCGGGTTGGGCTGCATCTGATCCGTACCAGAAACGTGTATATGCAGGCTTGCGCCAAAGTCCTTGTAGTCAGACACCAGATACCCTTTGACATTCCTCTGCTTTCCAAAGCGGCGGATCCAGTAAAGGCGATTGAAAAGTGTGATGTTCACGTACTGCCGCCTCCCTTCCTGCGCTTGACGTAGTGGATGCCCTGCCGCATATGTCCTGTGTCGATAAGTGGCTTATCGGATTTTTTCTTCCTTATGGTAGAGGGTGCATTGGGCGCAAAGTTGCCGTTTACGATTTCCTCTTGTACGAGACCGACGGCGAAAGCACCTATGATGTCAAGGGCTTTATCTGGCGCTCCACCGGCGATGACGGTTTTGGCAGCCTGAACGCATACTGACTGAAGTTCGCTCCGGTGGTTCTCGTAGCTCTGCCGGAAAAATGGACGGGCTGGTATGGTGGACGTGCCAAACTCGTTGTATGCAGCTACATCCACCATGCTAGTGCCGTCCTCATATTTCTGGTCGTTTTGGAGACCAACGAAAACCTCCAGATCCTCCAACTGTTCCAGAGCTTTCATGAAGCGCTTGCCCTCTTGGGTGAGGTCCGCATTGAACGTGTACGACATGAGCTACACCACCAACTCCCCGCTGCTGTGAATCGGGACAATAACCGAACGGCGGAGCTGAAGGAACTGAAGACCGTAAACCGTGAGGCCAAGTTCTGCATCGGTCGCAAGGTTAGAGCTTTGGTTTGCCCCAAAGCTGATGCTGCTTCCGCCTTCTGAGACGCTTCCAATGGCGAACCCCACCCCAATGGAGCCAAGGTCACCAAGAGGGCTTTCTCCAAGACCTGCCATCTTCATTTTGTGGCAGACAAGATAGGCAAGCCCCTGCTCATAGAGGGTGCCAAACTGTTTCTTGCTGACCATAGGGCGTACAACCTCAATCCACTTGTTGATGGTCTCATCGTCCATGCTCTCGAACTCGCCGCCGATCAGACGGATGATTTCAACGGCCGTCATGGGCGCTCCCCTTTCTCCTTACACAGGCTGAGCAGCGGGCTGGGTGGATGCGTTGTCCGCGGGCTTACCAGCATTCTCAGCCGGCTTCTTTTCAGCGGCCTTGGCGGCCGCAGCGCGCTTGCGGGTGGTCTTGGTGCTGACATTGACGGCATCCCCTTCCTCAACCCTGATAAAGCCCAGCTCGGCCAAAGCCTGGATAGACGGGGCCGAAGCAATCGCATTGCTGACGGTGATAGCCATATCGGGCATAAGGACCTCGGAGCCGACATTGATGATTTTGGCGCTGATATTTTTGATGACCATTTCATCTACCTCCCATAAAAGGAGGAGGCCGGGCTTTCTCGCTCGGCCTCCTTATCTCGAAAAAGTTTACAATTTGTATTACCGTTTGGTAACAAGGCCGCATAACCTTGTCAGGACACGCCGGCCGCAATCAGGGCAGACAGCGGGTAGTACACGATCACGCCGGCGGTACGCGCCTCACAGGGGATGACGGTCTCCAGATTGCGGACCTGGAGCGGATACTGGTAGAACGGCATGGGATTCTCCAGGGTCAGCTTCATGGGGTCGTTCTTGAACAGGAACGCTACGCCCTGGCCGCCGGTAGCCTTGGCATAGGGGTTGGTCTCCACGCTGTCGGCGTCCAGCTCTGCGGTGGAGATAATCTCCTTCAGGTAGGGAGCGTGCTCCAGCAGGAAAGCCTTGACAGTGGTGGAGGTATCGGGGATGCGGCGGGTACTGATATCCATATAGACATCAGCGGGAACACACAGAGTATCGGGCCGCTCCACATTCTTCGTGACCTTGGCAACCTGCTTCTGCATCCCGTTCACATCCAGCAGGATCTCATCGGCGGTTTTTTCCAGCCAGGTGGTCTTGGAGGAATCGGCGCCGGCAGTGATGGTGTACAGCGGGATGTTCTGGCCAGCAGACAGGACGCCCATCAGGCCAGACTCCTCATCACCGCGCCATGCGATCTTGTTGATGAGGTTGTCGATCTGGTAGCGGGCAGACTCAGCCTTGCGGACATCCAGGGACTTGCCAGCGCGGCGGGAGGCCCGCATCTCCTGGGCAGAGTAGCCGTAGCTGTCACCGACCGACTTGATAAGGGCGATGCTGGGCTTACCGGTCACGTCTGCGCGGGGCAGGTCGGTAGAGTAGTTGTCGATCACCTTTGCCAGACCGGTCTTGTCGTAGGTGTAGTAGGTGATCGTGTTGTCGCCTGCGTCCGCCTCAGAACTGATCGGGAAATTGCTCAGGGCAGTCAGCTCGGGGTATTCCACATCGTAGGTCTTGGCCTTGACGTGATCCAGCTCGCGGGCGAAGAAAACGGAGGCTTCCTCTGCGCTGTCGAAGCGGGTATTCGGGGATGCCATAATGGCGGCCGGGATAGCGGAGTTGCGCAGGGTGTTGAACTCCGTGCTGTCGAAATGGGTATGCTTGGTAGCCATTGCTCAGTTCCTCCTTCTCGTTACACCTGGGCCTGATTGAAAAGCTCAACCACGGCGATCTGCGCGTTGGTATCAACACCGCCCAGGAACCGGCCCTTGACGGCAACGGTATCCGCGGGATCCGCCTCTTCCTCCTGGCCGGTGGCGGTGGCGGAATTGGTGAACATACCGGCAAACTCGCCACTGGTAATCAGGTAGACGGGGTCGCCATACGCAGTCTCGACGCCATCAATGACGCGGGCATAGATGCGGCCGTAGCGCATGACACCGATAGAGGCGCCCTTGCGGACTGCCAGGACGCCATCCAGGTCGTACTCCGTAGTGCGGTTGTTGGTGGTGATGCCCTCAAAATCGCCGGCGGCCGCAGCCTCGGTGGGCATGGCGATGTTAACGCCGGGCTTGCTGCCCTGCACAACGCCATAGCCGAACTTCATAACACCGCTCTCCTCCTCATTCAGGAAGGTGTCAACGGCATAGGGAGCCAGGTCCACAATGCCGCCGGCAGAGCCGATAGGAGTAGAATAGCCGTATCTGGTCTGTGCGCTCATGTTAGTTGTCCTCCTTCTTCTTCATCTGGCGGTCGATCATGCGCTGGCGGGCTGCCATAGACGAATCCTTGTCCACGGCAGCGGCGCGGGAGTCCTGATTGAACATCTGCCGCTTCTGGTAGTCGATGCCCTTATGGGAACGAGACCTGACCTCATCAACCGCGCAGTCAAAAGCCGCATTGATATAGGCTTCGCTCTTGCCGTCCAGGCGCAGACCGGGACGAACAGCCTTGATGACCGCCTTCTTGGCCTTGTTGATGGGCATATACTCCAGGCCGTCCATGTTCAGAGAGCGGCCGACCATGCCGAGCTGGATGCGCTGACGCACGATGGAGTCAACGGAATCCACATTCAGCACAGACTTGCCCACTTCGGATTTGTTTGTGTTGGGGATGGAATCGTCGTCCGAGTCGGTGTTATCCTCTTCGCCGTCATACAGGTCATCCTCGTCCTCGTTGCCGGCGGCAGGAGCGGCGGGCTTCTTTTCCGCCTTCTTGGGCGGGAATGCAGGAACCGTGTCGTCCTCGTCTTCGTCCGTAGCGTTGCCACTGGCGGCAGGAACGACCGGCTCTTCCTCATCGTCGCCATTGCACTTGTTGGTGCCGTCGAAATCGCGCTTGGCCAGCAGGGTCTCGATGATATTCAGCAGCAGATCGTTGTCACTGTCCTGCTGGGCAATCACGCCCATTGCGCTCTTCATGTCCTTGGGGTCGCCCTCAGCGTCACGCCGGTCACGACGGTCTTTGACAAGCTGGACGTTCTTCTCGATGTCATCGTCGCCGTCCTGACCGGAGACGGCAACGACAGGCTCATCCTCGCCGTCAGCAGCCTTCGGAACATCGGGGTTTTTCTTTGCGGCAAAGGGGTTGGGCTTCTTCCCTGCCGGTGCGGCGGGGACGCCGGCAGGGTCATCCCCATTCTGAGAGTCGGACGCGCCGGAGCGCTGCGCACGGCGGGCCTTGTACTCCTCAATAGCCTTGTTGAGTTCCTCAGGACTCATGGCACCGTCCGCACGGCCGCGCTTCTTGGTTTTCATGCTCATGGTTGTTTCTCCTTTCTCGTTGCGGTCGCGGCTGTCGATATTAAGCCGCGCCTGATCGCCAGCCCTGGCCTCCAGGACCAGAGCAAGGTGATTGATGATGATATTCCGCTGGATGGCGTCATAGGGCTGCCCATTCCACACGCCCGGGGTTTCGTCGAGATCGAGGTTATAGCCGAGCGAAAGCTCTTTCAGACCTGCGTTCTTCATGGCGTCCGTGTCATGGATCACGATGTCTGCGACAACGTTGTTTCCGCTCCGATAACCTTCAGACAAAATCGTGCCGACGCTGTTTTCGTGGACGTTATCCTTCGTGATGAGGCCGGCGTCGTGCGTTATGACAATGGGTTTGCCCCGATATGATTTGAGGCTTTCGGGCCTGAAAACCTCTTCCGGGAGCCGCAGTTCCCGGCGAATGGAGCCATCCGGGTTGGTGTACTCGAAGATACCTGTGCTGGTGAGGACGGGTCTGTCCGCAAGGTAGCCTTCGTCCGTGTAGTACGCCTTATCAAGCGGAACACTGTCAAGCCGTACTACGCGGGTCAATTTTGGGGTCATAAGTCCTCACCTCCCTCAAGGTCTCTTGGTGCATATTCAAGGGCTATCACCTCCCTTCCGAGCCACTGCCGGCTCACGAAGGCAACAAAAAAGGAACACCCTTTCGAGTGTTCCTGATTTACAAATTGTATAGCGTTCAAGAAGGCCGTTTCAAATACTTGCGCTCAAACTCAGCGAGAATATCGCTCAGCCGGCTGTCGAGGTAGAAGCGTGCATACCTGTTGATTTCGTCCGGGACGCCGTAGTAGGCGCCAGCTACCGCCCCGGTAATGGCTGCCAGGGTATCGCTGTCTCCGCCAACCGAAATGGCGTTTCGGATCGCGTCCTCAAAATCGGTCGATTCAAAGAATGCTTCAAGGGCCTGCGGCACCGTATCCTGGCAAGTCTCGTTGAACCGATAGGTCGGCCGGATCTCGTCCAGCGTGAAGTCGATGTGATAGTACAGGCTATTCACCACTTCAAGGATTCGATCCTTGCCTGTACCTTGGAGAGCCAGCCATGTGCATACCGCCGTAGCCTCTGCCCCCTTGATGCCTTCCGGGTGGTTATGAGTGACAGCTGTAACCGCCCTCGACATCTCGACGACTTCCTCGATGCTCTTTGCGGCATAAGCGACCGGGCTGACCCGCATCGCTGCGCCGTTGCCATAGCTGTTGTAGGGTTTCGGGTGATCCGAGTACATCCAGTCGAGGAAACGGCCGCCATATCCGCAATCAGGATACGGCTGCCCGACCTTGCGCATATACTTGACCGCATTCTCGGCCAGATCATGGTGATCCGGCGCGCTTTCCAACACCGCCTTGGCGATGGCAAGGGTCATAATGCTGTCGTCGGTCGCAAAGCACTGCGGTTTGAACAGTTCAAAATCCTTACTTCTGTGATTGCGAAACTCATACACAGACCCGACAATATCCCCAACAATAGCTCCCAGCATTAACCTTCCTCCTCGTCTTCGTTCTCGTTCAGATAGTACGGGCACGGCTCATTGTCGAACATCACCTCAGACGGCTTTGCGACTTGATACACTTTGCAGATACCAAGGGTACAGCCCTTGATGGCGACCGTATCGCTTGCCTTTCTATCCGGCTCACGGAAGTAGCAGTCTTTACAAGCAATCTTTGTCTCGTCTGGCTGAACCGTTACCCAGTCGTCGTGTTCCCATTTTGCCATTCGCCCGCCTCCTTTATATTTATCGCTATACCGTTATTTTTATGGTAATATTATAACATATTTGCAAAAATAATGCAAGTATGCTGCTTTTTGGTGATTGGTCAACCCTCGTCTTTTACGGGTTTGTAGTTCTGGCCGATGACTTGGGCCACAAGGGCTATGTCTCCATTGTTATCTTTTGCTTCGATGATTTGGAGTTCCGTTCCTCGTTGTAGGATGGTTTCAAACTCGCTTGAAAAGTTGGACTGGGTAGATTTTCCGTCAGACCTTGCAGAATCCCAACGCCGGCCGTCTCCCTCTCCATACTGAGAGAACGGTTCTGCGTAAAGAGCTTCCGTTCCTTCTGGGCAGTAGATAGTCAAGTTGACATTTTTATCAAAGCCGGTAGATTTTGCTGTGCCACACGACATGAAGGCATCGTCGCGGCACGTTCTGCCAACCAATGTGCTCAGATCCAATGTGGCAAGTGCCCCATCTTTAAGACCAAGCATTTTCTCCGCCGCATGGTAGTCAACACCTCGATACAACCACGTATCCTTTTCGAGCTTCGACTTGGAGATGGCGTCTGTGATGCAGTTTATCTTCTTGACGACCTGCTCGTCCAGCTTTCCCTTCCTCAGTCCTCTGTTGATGGAAATATATCCAGAACCGGTATAGGAGCTAAGGGCGTCCTTCGACTCATCATCGAGGCTGCTCCATACTTCACCCGATTTCTTTCTAAAAAGCTCATCTGCCTCTTTTGGGTCATCGGTTGTAAAGGCTGCGGTTCTTCGCGTTTCAGAGAATCGCCCATCATCCCTTACCTTGAACTTGCGGTAGTTCTTGTTCGCGCTGTCAGGAACGGCAAGGCCGTATTCTTTCTTGCTCACATACTTGGCCATCTTTTCAATGGGGATTTTTGTGCCAGCGTCTTCATTGACAAAATAGCCTACCTCAACTTCTTTTCCCGAGCTGTAGTCAAACTCTTTTTTAACGTGTTTCTTGAAGGTTCCCTTTACACCGGTGATAATTGTTCCATCGGGACATTTCTGAAGCTCCTCCAGGGTGATCTTATGAGGCTTTGCCCACTTCTTTTTCTGCTTAGAAAAAGAAGTGAAGCCCTGCTTCTTATCGCCCATGCGGTTGTGTGTACCGCCGCCGCTTGCAGAGCCGCCGAGTTTACCGGGACGTCCTTCATGGCCCCAGTTGCCAGATCCTTCGCTGCCGTCCTTATTATCCGTGCCGAGGGCTAAAAGCATCGAAGTGATACCATCAGCAAACGGTTGATAAAGATGCTTGGAGAGTTTGGGCAGGGACTCAAGGGAAAGGAAAGACGCATTTCCCATCTCATCGCTTTTGCACTCTGGTTCGCCAGAGAACGCGGTGCAGATAAAAAGATGTGGAGCAAAACCGTCTTCGCCTTCTTTGCCTTCGCCAATCGGGATCAGTTCAACAGGGGTGATACAAAATTCTTCTTGCGTTTCGCGCCGCGCAGCGTCTTCTGGGGTCTCCCCTTCCATGCCGTAGCCGCCAGGGCCGCAAAGCAGTCCGCGCCCAGCATCGGACAGCCTCGTGCCGACAAGGACCTTGCCATCAGAGACGACGATCACACCGACAGAAAAAGGCGGACCGCTGGGAGGATTGCCTATGTCAGGGTCGTCATCATCCTCGCCGTCTTCTTTGTCGCCCTCCTCATGGTTGAGTTCACCAGAGAAGAATGCGCAGCCGCTGTCTCCATCTTCGTTGCTCTTGGATTCGGACGCAACCTCAGATACCATCTCGGTGAGCTTGAGAGTGAGCATCTGGGCATTCTCCAGTTCGTTCAGCATGATGTCTTTATAGACGCCGGCAGACCCGCTACCGGAAAGATCCGCCTCACAGATTCCATCCGTAAGACTTTCGATGCGCTCACACGTCCTGCAGATTTGCCGAGTGAGAATCCTGATAGATTGTGCGTTCTTCACGTAGTTCAGCCCCTTCTATTGTTCGATTTGTCGGGATACGGGTACTTTCCATATCGGTTTCTCTGGAATGTATCTTCCCATCCGTTGAACTTGTCCCGCTCCACTACGTCAGGATCGCAATCCTTATTGCATCCCTTTTTGTTGCGGCAGCAGATACAGACTGTCTTCCCGTTTTGATAACGGATATAGACTTTAATTTTCTCTTTCTTCTCCACGTCATGTATCCTGTTCCTTTCTTTCCGATATAGGCACATCGACCGTATCGAAATCAAAAACCGGAATAGCTACGCATCTACATAAAAAGTCTTTACCAGGGTGGCACCGTCGTCCAGTGTACACCCTTCCAGCCTTGGTCTCATACCACATCTCGGGCGGGTCATCCCAGCTGAATATCTTTCCGTCAAGATCACGATGGCAAGGACGAACTCTGCGGTCCTTTGAGGTTGACCATTTGTATTTAGAACACCCGGCATCTCTTTGCTGGAGCTCTGAAATTTCAGCATTCAGTGTAGCCACCTGATCTCTGGCAAGAGACTGGGCTTTTTTCCTTGATACGCTGTAGGCTTTCTGGATGTCCTTTGAGATATCTGTAGCCGTTTTGCCCTTCTTAAACCCGTCCGAGATAATCTCGCGCATCGAAGAAAGGGTTTCATTGGGGATGCTTTTAATCATCCGGACATTTTCTGATACCCAACGGCGGATGGCTTCTTCGTAGAAATCAGCGTTGTAGTAATCGCTAAAGAGATCAATACCGAGCGTATCCCTACATACGCGCTTCCACTCTTGGAGAGAGTGGGTTTCCGTGAGCTTGGCAACTTTCTCGACAAGACGATCAAGTCCATATGTGGCAAGTTTTTGCTCCAGCTCCTCGGCTACCTTAGTCAGTTCTTCATGGACCTTGGAGTCGAGCTCTTGAGAGGCATCAAAGCGGGAATCTTTTCGGTGATACTCAACTTTATAGGCATCAAGTATGGCCGGCAGATGATCTCTGAGAGATTGACGAAGAAGTCGTATATACCCGTTTGTGACTCTCTTGAATTCGCGTTCAGCGCCTTCAGGATAATGAGGTATAGACCTGCTCTTGACTTCTTTACGGCCCTTAAATTTGGCTTTGACTGCATCTTGGACCATTCGCTGGTGTTTCTTGTCGTTCACAGATCTTCACCTCCTCCGTCCTCTAGGCTAGGCTCCACAGCAATCCACGGCTTCATCGGCCTCAATGTCGTCAATCTGTGTCCAGAGATTTTCCGGAGAACTCGTTGAGCATCACTTCAACACCATCTGCGAACGGTTGAAAAAGCGAGTAGGAAAGCGCCTGAATCTCTTCGAGCGTGAGGAACTGCGGATCCTTCATCTCGCCGTCCATGCAGGTTGGGGTGCCGCTGTAATCCGTGCAGAGGAAAACATATGGCTGCAAACCGGTGCCGTTCTCAACGGGGCCTTGACCGATAAGAATCAAATCGTTCGGGATGATTCCGAACTCTTCCTCGGTCTCGCGCCTGGCAGCCTGCTCCGGGGTTTCACCCGGTTCGATATGACCACCAGGACCTCCTATCAGACCCATGCCGGTATCGTGATTGCGGGCGCCAGTAAGAATCATGCCATCGGTGATGACAATAACTCCGACGGAGCCAAGGGAGGAATCCTCGTGTCCAGAATCGTTAGGGTCAGCGCAGCCGTCCTCTTGGGTGCGGTTGATAATCCCGTCTGCCCTATCAGTGTTTTGTTTTGCCTCAGCCAGCTCTTCCTCGCTCATATCCTGGGGCAGCTTGGTAGCAGCCGGCGCCGCAGCTGGAGCATTCCCGCCTTCTTCCGGGTCTGCATTGTGTTCCTGAACGCTGACTCCCTGTGCGTAATCTGCGAAACCGCCTTGTTCTACCAGTTGGCCATCTGGGGCTTGTGCGGTAGATTCCTCAGGGTTGGAACCGCCAAGCCTCACATCCTGATCCTCCTGATCTGGGAACAGATCTTCATCGTCATACTCGTCCAGCATGGTTTCGACATCGAACTCTTCGCTGTCTGCCAGCTTTTTACGAACTTCACTAGGATCTACAGCCTGCATACCAACATAAACCTGAGCCGTCTGGGCGCGCGTGAGCTTGACCTGCTCCTTCTTCAAGTCCAAGTCTGCCTGCTGTACATCGTTCAGGGACCACAGCGGATTGAACTTGATCTTGATGGAGGGAACTTCATCAATCTCACCCGTTGCCAGACCAGCTTGAAAAATGATAGACAGCAGATACCGTAGGTTTTTACGCAGCATCCGTTTCTGGATCCGCTCTACATAGTTGTAGTAGTTCTCCATACTGGTGTCGTCTGTCGTGCTGAGACCACCGACGGCCTGACCAAAAAGGATTACCTGAGGAATATTGGAGAGTGCAGAAAGCAGGTTACAGGACGCGCTCACCACATCATTGATACCGCTGAATTGGAACGTTTTGAATTCGTAGTCCTCTCCTTCAGAATCAATCACAAGACTATTCAAAAGGCCCCTGGCCATATCAATGACCTGGAGCCTTCTAAGAACCTTATTTTCCCCTTCTTCTGTCGCAAGCTCTGCGGACAGGTCCTTCATCTTATAGATGGGCTGGACGGAACGGTCAAGCAACTTAGGAGCGCTGCGGTGTGCAAGCTCTGCATCTCGGATTGCTTTGTTCAGACGGATGTACTCGGGAACGCCCCAGAACTGATAGATGGAATTGGTGGTGTTCTCCGGCAGAATGCCGTTCTGAAACACGAGGCAACGGCTGTCATGGACGGTAAAGGCCCCATACTTGCTGAACACCTGGTAGTATTCTGGCATACCGAGCCGGCTCCCGCGTGTGCTGAACGGATCTCTTGGGTCATAGTTGAAAAGCGTAGTGTAATCCGGCTGGATAACGGAACGGTCAAAAATACGGATATCGTCGATGGACTGGATATTTTTCCAGTCTACGGGTTCGTCAAGACCCCTGCCGTCATTGATGAGCATAACGGCAATGGACCCGCCGAACAGCCGTGCCCATTTGATGCAGGTCATGGCTGTCTCTTCCCAGTCCAGCTCATCGAGAGCATCTTCAAAGAAGTCTTGTACTTTCTGATCGGTAACATCTTTCAGCTCAAATCCGTGCTTTACGGCTTCTTCTGCCGGCGTGTCAATGATTTTGGCAAACAGACCGTTGCTCTCATAGTACATGGTCAGGAGTTCATCGGGAACGGAATCTTCTGGAACATACTTATACTGCTCAGACGAATCCTTCTGGGTGCCGTACTTCGTCATCATGTTCATGTAGCCGTCTGCGCGGTACGGGCGCACAGCTTTGCCGGAATGCTTGTAAATCAGGTCGGCATACCGGTTGATACGGTCCATCTGTGACCCCTTATTGTTTTCCATGATGTTTTGCACCTCTCTGGTTGAAAATCAAATCAGACTGTTGACATCAAATGCACTTCTTGCCTCAAGTTCAGCAAACCCGTTAGCTGAAGCATCAACCATATCCTTGAACTTTCCATCCGGAAAATTCTCAAGCTGGAGAAGGTATTCTTCATTCCAAGGACCTGCAACGATGTCGAAGTTCCCAGCCTGCCATTGCGCTGCCATAGGCTCAGCTCTGGCCTCTTTGCTGCCTGTCTCTGCGACTGCACAAACATCGAAACCGGCCAGATACTTGATGTATGACTCAGCCTGGTCCTTTCCTGCTTGTCCAGGATCTTTTGGCAATCGGATGCGAACTCTTTTATATGTGGCTCTATCAGCCTGCGCCGTCAGCTTAATTGTCTTACGAACGTCTGAAGCCGACATCTGCTTGTTGATGACGTCTGCAATAAGATATCTGCCGTTCTTTCGCTTTCCAATAAGAACGCCAGCAGTAAATGCAGGATCTCCGTTGTCCGACTTTTCGGTTGCAGCAAGGTCCCAGCAACGAACCCAACGAGCAACGTCTTTCGGGATTTTTTCAAGTATGTCTCCAAGCTGAGTTCTTTTGAAGAACATACCAGATGCGGCTTTGATTTTCCAGTTTCCGTAAAGAAGACGTTCTCGCTCGATAAGCGGAAGGGCTTTAAGGTTTGCAAGGTATCCCGGGTTAACTTTAAGAAGGGCCTGATTGTCCTTGACCGACGACATGATAAAAGTAACCGATCTGGGTTCGCCTCTCTCCTCTGGGGTGTTGAGATTGAACCTTTCCCAAAGTTCTTCTTTGGTATCTGCCCAGTAGATTACCTCGCTTCTTCTGACGAACCACCTGAGCTTTCCGCTGCGCTCTGGAATAGGGTATCCTGTATCTTGATCTATCCACCACTCAATGAATTTGGCAACCCAACTGTCTGCATCCGGGTTGCAGGTGGCCCTGACAAACGGAGCAACGCCGCAAGACGATCTGTTTCGAGAGAGCATATAAAAGAACTGCTTCTCAGAAAAATGCGTAAGTTCATCAAAGCACAACCCACACAACTGGCTTCCTTGCCACGATGGAAGGTCATCATCGCTATCTATGTGGGCAAAAGAAATTTTAGAGACAGGATATCCATACCTATCACAGAACACCCATCTTCCACGAGATACACGAGGCATAGCTCCTCGAATGAACCGATACATCTTGTCCGATTCATCCCATAGGCCGCCTTCTGAAAAAATCTGATTGTAGTTCTTTCTGAATATAGTGCATCCGTACCCTCTCACGTTCTTGTACCGAACAGCAGATAGAAGAAGACCATATGTCTTACCTCCTCCAGCGGCGCCTCCGTAAATAGCAAGGTCTGCCGGGGTTGCGAGAAACTGTTCTTGAGGCCCAGGTTGGGGCTTTAGCACAATCATAGCTGGGCCACCTTTCTAAAATGAAAATCATCTTCCATTATCTGGCAGATAAATTTGGACGTCCTCTGCCGGCGCATCTTCTTCGGCAGGAGAATCTGAATTGCCTTGAAGAGATTTAGCATATGCAGCGCGTTCTCTGGACTCGTTTTCCTTTCGGATGAGTTCCGGATTGAACCCGCCATACTCCATCAGTGCACGATATGCCGGGACGTCGCCACTGGACGCTTTGAGAGCCATAACCGCCGTCATGGCAGTCAAATAGGTCATGTCCTTCGAGTCAATGCCAAGCTCCTCTAGTTTATCTGCTAGTTTTCCAGTAACACCCATATTCAAGATAAGGTCGATAGCTTTTTTGGCGTCGCGCTTGTTTCTTCTTACCTCCCCGCTTTTCTTTCCTCCGGCAGCTCCCCGCTTTTTTGCTTCTTCCTTGGTTCTGACGGGACGGAGGTTTTCCACCCCTCCTTTCGGATTAGCCATTCCACCACCCTCTTCTATGAACGCAGCAAAGCCTCCCAAGGATGGACGTGGGAGGCTTTGTTTCTCATTTTATTTGTTGTTGAATATTGGTATATGGGTTGACTAGATACGATCAATAATAGCGCTTAGATTTAGCGGAATACTCCTTATAAAGTTGTTCATCTTTGCGGCTAAGTTTCCCATGTTTACGGTCGTCTTCGACCATCTGACCAAAATCTCCATCATCGAAAAGGTTAAGCTGATGGGGCTGCAAAGCGGCATTCTCTTCGATAACCATTTCCAGCTTGGTCTTTCCCATCATCTTCCCTTTACGGGTGTGACAATCATACACCCAGTCAGGAACAGTAACTGACTCGGGAAGCCCATCCCATCCAAACTCATTGATTTCTTCAGGGGAAAGTTCTTTGTCGGGACACATAAAGTTGAGGCACACATAATCAGCGTCCCGATTCTTTCTAGCCATGCAAAGAAGCGTAACGGCCTTTGCGATGAAAATCCAGCTCTTGCATTTGTTACCATTGATGATTTGGTCAGCTTCCCACAGAGCAACAATCTCTTTAGTCATAATGCCGTAGCAGTCTTCAGCGGAAACGGTAAGTAGTCTTCTCCACAAGTATTCTCTATATTTGACGTGCATCTCCTTTGCCGCAAACGACGCATGAAACACATCTCCTCTACGAATCGCCTTCTGAAGCATGGACGACATATCATACAGATTATATCCGCTGTAAGTTTTCAGTTCCATCAACGTATCACCTTTCCATCTTGCAATAATTACATATATTTTCTGTAATTATATTGTCGCACATGTAATAGCTTTACGTCAATACAAACTGGACGTTTTTAACAATATTTTAACGTTATATCGTTTTATTTGAAACCAGCATTGTCGCTGAAGGATTCAAACGGAGGATATGGCTGGATAAAATCAGGAGCAAGTGAGTTGGAGTAGGCCCCAACGTTATCGAACGCAATGAGGTCCCCCACCCCCATCCTTCCGGAACAGCTTGAAATGAAAATATCAAACTCCGTACAGGTGCATCCATATACAGTGGCATTCTCAATATAGTTGCCTGAACGGGATATGATGATATAGGGGAATCGGTCTACCGGATTAACAAACGTTTCCACGTCCGACCCTTTCCCATCGAGAGTAACCAAGGATCGTCCAGCAATACTCTTTATGTCCAGAATGCGAGAAACGTAAGACTGGGCGTTGGCTACAATAGCTGTTCCGGGTTCAACGACGATACAGGGGATGTTATCTCCGAACACCTGGTGCATACTACGATATATGCAATCCGCGTAGTCCTGGAAGCTAGGGACATTATCATACCGCTTTTTTACAGATGAGCACATAGGCCCATACATATTTCCACCAAGGTCTATGTAATCAACATCGAGCAGCTTTGCAATCTCTGCCATCTTGTACGACTTCTCGGACCAGCTTTCAAGGTCCCGACTTTTTGTGATGTGGCAGTGTATTCCGTTTACTATGATGTTATTCATGGACCGGATAGTATTTAAGATTTCATCCGTGACCCGAATCCCGAACCTGGATGCTGGGTGCCCCTCTAAGGAAACATTGATTCTGATTCCAAGCCGAAGAACACGTCCGAGTTCTTCAGCCTTTCGATTGACCGCCTCCAGCTCTGTGAGGTTTTCTATGTTAACTATCCCGCCAGACTCAAGAACTAGAAATTTACCAAAGAAATCCGGAATAACGCCGTTGTAGATGATGTGACCAGGATCAAAATATTTGAGAGCTTGAAAATATTCTTTGTGCGAAACCACTTCCGCCCATGCGCCACATTCTGCAACTGTTTGAAGAACCGGATCCGCTCCGTTGGTCTTGTTGGAATATCCGATAACAAACCTGTCAAATCTGCTTTCAAGGGCTTTCCGAAGTAGGCAGATGTTTTCTCGCAGGTTATCCTGGTTGACAATGTAGAGCGGTGTGCGAACGCTATTACCTCTTGACGTTAATTCTCGCAACATTTTTTCGGTAATCATAGTCGTAGTACACTCCCCACTTGTTGTGCATTGCGATGGTGACATCTATATGCTTCTGACGGGATACCGTAGTGCCAGCGTTCGTATCCATGAACGCCTCGGTGCAGAAATATTTCGGAAGTAAAATAATACGGTTGTACAGGAGTTCCTGCATAACCATATCAATGTCACTGCCGGCAGGGTCATCCCAATCAAATTTTGCCTTTAGGCATTTTTTATTGATCCATCGGATGTGACCAGGCATACCCTTAAATCCAAACTCCCTGTCATAGACGTAAGATGCCGGGTTGGCATTTTCAAAAGCCAAACCGAGATCAAGATCGTACAGGATTTGGCCGATCCTTTCGATTTCCATTGTGGCCGTCTCCACATCTGGAGTACCGTCCTTGTTTACGATTGGATATCTTTTGTCGCTTCGATAACACATCTTCTTGATGTCGTCATCTGCAACACAAATAACATCTTCCGGGGTGTTCTCGATAACCCAGTAAAGGGTGCTCATGAATCCGGCAACCGCTCCCTTTGGAATGATAAGCATATCGTCAATACCGGCTTTACGATACTGATCTGCCTGCTCCTCTCTTACAACATACGTGCAATATTCCACGAGGTTCTTGGTCATGATGGAATCCCACCGGTTGACGCTCATGCAGTAGATTCCGAAATCTCTGGGCTTACTTATAGTAGTAGAAGTCATCGTTCCTAACCATCTTGAGGTCATAGTCTATGTCATACTCGCGAAGGAATGGTTCACCAATAAGCTGTAAGCACCTCTGATAGACAAAATCCGCCCCTGCCCTGTCAGGAAATGCGATGCCTGCGCTGATTCTGGGATTACACTCCAACATAATGGGCGTACCATCTTCTTTGAGGATGAAGTCAAAGCAAGCATTGCCATCGAGGCCGGTCTCTCGGACCACCCGCTCGGTCATGTTGTATGCCATCTGGTTCTTGAGCATGGCGCCGCTAGTATAGCAGCCAAACTCCATAGCGTATCCCATGAATCCGCAGATGCCGGCCACCTCCCCGTGATCTGCAAGTACCACAGTGCAATATTCTGTTCCGCGGATGTACTCCTGTAGGATGACCTCCGTTCCATCGTGATCCATGATCTCGCAAAGCTGTCCGATGCTGATGAATCGATTGCTTCCGGCACGATTGAAAAACGTGACGTCCATCCATTTTTGTTCATCCAGGATAGCAAACCCCAGACCACCGCACTTCCCAGCAATCTTGCAGCACATCGGATGGTCACCGTCGTAATACCCGACCTTTTCCGCAAATTCGCGAACTCCATCCGACGAATTTACAACCTTCTGAGCCGGGAAGTATTCGGGATAGCGTTCTGCGAGGGCAATTTTATCGTTGAGAAGGTTCAGAGACTTTGGATCCGTGATCGAGACATGAGTGCCAACTTCCAAAAGGGATTCGGCATACTTGGAGGCAATAGGCAATTCTCCCTGGATAAACGGAATGAGGACATCCACTTTTTTGTCCTTACACAGGTCCCGGAGCCAAGGAATGTACTCTGGGTCCGTAATGGATGGGGCAACAACAAACTCGTCCACATCAGTACGAAGGATGTTATAGGGAGAATTGTTGATGCCTATTACACGGACATCCCTACCGTCTCTATTGTTCTTGAGGGACTGAACGATACCCCTGCGAGCTCTGTTGCATCCAGTAATAACAACTGTGATTGCCGACTTCATATTGGTGCCTCCTTACGACTCCACATCTTTGGGGACGATTTGTGCTTTTATATCATCATACCAGATAGCTCTGGCCTGAATTTTACGCTTTTCCGAAATAATCATCTTCTGGTTTTTAAGACCAAGCGCGTTTTGAAGGTCTTTGTAGTCTATCTCGTTCCTACACACAATCATGATGTAATTGTACTTTTCATACCGGATAGGCTCCATGTCCTTGACGACCATCTCCTCCGGGTTCTTTTTCTTCTCCTTGGGATCGATACCAAGGACAAGGTTGAGATCCGCGGTCCACTCGGAAAGCAAGTCCAGATCCCAATCTCCTTCATGCGTGTTGTCTTTGATGTTGATGGCGCGGAGCTCCGATTTGCTGTAGCCAATAAGCCGCTTGCAGTCAACAATGTGGTCTGGACCATACTTTCTAAGAACAACCTTGAGACGTTGGTTACCTCCTATGACATTGTTGTGCTCGTCTATCAGGAAAATTCCAAAATCTCCCAGAACCTCAAAGCTGTCTTCAAGATCCTGAAGTTTGTTTTTGGTAATCTTTCTGGGATTACCAAATCCCGTTCGCAGGTCTCCCGCCTTAATCTTACATAGTTCAATACGTTTTTCCATTATGGAGCACCTCCCGTCAATAAACGGGTAACTTTTTGTTGTCTATCAGACTATATTGTGGTAAAATACAGTAAAAAATACAAAATTACGCAAGTGAATCATGCTTCAAGGAATTTGGACGGAGTTTGATTGTGCGTTTTCAAGCTAACCGACACCAGGAGAATGGAACATACAATAGCCCCTGGAACAGTCTCCCCTATCCCGAACGGAGTACCAGCCAGCTTCCACCCAACAGTGGTGGCAAAACCGCCAATCATGCCAGATAAGATTCCTGGCGTTGTAGCTTTCTTCCAAAACAAGGCAGCGACGGAAGGGATACCGGCAGATGCAGCATAGAAGGACCACGCAAACATAAGAACGTCATATGCGCTCTTGATATAAAGAGCAATAAAGAGAGCACCAAAGCTGATGAACACGGAGACGATTCTGGAGTAACGAATCTCTTGTTTCTCCGTGAGTTCTGGAAAAACGGTCCTTCCGATGTCATGTACAACCGCCTGCATCGAAACCAGCAAGTAACTATCCGACGTGCTCATAAGAGCCGAGAGAATTCCAGCAAGGGAAAGACCTGTTATACCGGCAGGAAGCATTGTAACGGCAAGCGCTGGGATGACTGCATCGGTGCTTCCGTATTCAGCGTAGACATTTGGAAGAATCTGCTGAGCAATCAGTCCAATGAACAAAACCAAGACAATCATAACGGAATACACAATAGTACCGCAAAGCATTCCACGCTTGGCAATCTTAGACGTCTTGGCCGCAAATGCTCGCTGCCACATTTCTGCTCCAGCCATCGTGTATACGAGGTAGGTAACAATATCACCCAAGATATTTCCATCAATATGAGGAACAAGATAGTTCTTGTCCAGATTTGACCAGAATACGTCAATACCGCCAACATGAACAGCGCTCGCAACCGGAATGGCAATATACACAAAAACAACCATCATGAAAAACTGGATAACATCTGTGTAGACCACGCCGAACATACCGGATGAAGCCGTATAGAACAGGAACACCACCGTAGCGATAAAAGCTCCCATCTCATAGGATATTCCGAACTGTCCACCCAACATTTTTACAATGGTGGCCGTGGCTGTGACCTGGGCAGCTACGGTTCCAGTCATGGCGAAGGCAATCATCGCCGAAAGGATACATTTCGCTGTTTTACCGAATCTCTTATCAAACAGATCTGGAATAGACTTAACCCCGTATTTGCATCCAACACGCTGTATGCGACCAGAGATACCTGAGAACACGATCATGCCAAGAATGTATGGAATAGCTGTAATGACACATTCAATCCCATTCGTGTATCCGAGGCCAGCTCGCCCCATCATGGCACTTCCGCCAACAGTTGTAGCGCATACGGTGGCCATTAACACCACAGGGCCGAGCGATCTTCCAGCAACGTAATAGTCATCCAGGCCCTTGATTTCTTTTACGAAAATGGCTCCAACTGCAAACATGACAAGCAAATACCCAACAATGATTGCCATATCAAGAAAGGTAATATGGGAAAAGTTCATAACGACCGCTCCTAAGCAAAAATACGATAAAGGGAAATATTCATGATTTACTTATTGGACCAGAACAGCGCTGTACACCCCATGACTGAATCCAAGTACGATCAGGAAGCTGATTTACAAGAGCTTATCATGCGCAATCCCAACCTTGTGTTGAGAGACCCGAATGAAAATGGCGCCAACCTATTTCTGGTTTCCAGGGAGTATTCCATAGATGAAAGCGTAGATGGCTCCAACACATTTTCCCTTGACCTTCTCTTGCTTGACCAGAGTGGGTCCCCCGTATTGGTGGAAGTAAAGCGCAGCACCGACACCAGAATCCGGCGTGAAGTAGTGGCCCAGATGCTCGACTATGCGTCCCGTGTATCTGCGTGGAATGTAGACCAGATCCGCACAGGCTTTGAGTCTTGCAATCGGGAACTTGCAAGTGTGGAACCATACTCAACCGACGAGTTCTGGAGTCATGTAGGCGCCTGTCTCAAAGCTGAACGCATCAAGCTGGTGTTTGTCGCCGACGAGATACCAAGATCTTTGAAAGCGCTGATTGAGTTCATGGATCGGAGCATGACCAGCATCGAGGTCTACGGCGTCGAGATACGCAGGTACATAACCCATGGGGCCACTATGCTTTCTTCCACCGTAATTGGCGAGACACCCGTGACCCCAACCTCCTCCACCTCCTACAGCAGCACCGTATGGAGTGAAGCCTCCATGAACGATTACCTGGAAGAACGTGAGGAAGACTATGCAATTCCTGTAATCCAAGCGATTAAAAAAGCCGCATCCGGCCTCGGCATAGAATATACATTCAGCCAGCATACCAAGATGCCAGGAATCTATTTCCGCGCCGAGGATATGTTGTTGTTCCATATATGTTGCTGGTCGAAAGCTGGCAAAGACATCTGCACCGCCGAGTTCTGGGTGAAGAACCTTCTATCGCTTCCGGGGATGAGCCTGAATGAAAAAGACTTGCGTGATATGATTTGTGGGATTCCCCAAAAGTACGAGGCCGAAAAAGACGGACTGCTTTGGAACACCCCAAACTATCTTCACATCGAAATGAAAGCGCTCACCGACTCAAAAAACTTGCAGCATTTCATATGCACCATGAAGGCACTGTACGAAATGCTGCTCTGAAACATCTTATTCCAACTGGTAACGCAGTGGTTTGCTTAGCCTGAATTTTCTGTTTTACATAATAGCACTGGGAAACAGTGAATTGCAATGAACTTTAGTGACTTTTCATGACTTTTACTCCCCTATTCATACGAGTTTTGATTGCAGGTGCCATCAAATATCCTGAAGCACAGCAACCGTCTGGCAGTGAACATCAACACGATCCGGGAGCTTCATAAGGCGTACCGAGCATTTATTCTCGGAAGGCCAGTCCTCGACCACCACCACGGTCTGCCCCTTGTGAACAACCGGAGCCTGCGCCCATTCGACCATATCCAGGACATCGCTTCTTCCAAAACCAGCCTTGAGCATAGACCCTCTGGACGATATGGCCAGCGCATCTCTCCCGTTCTCGTCGGAGAAGAACAAGTTTCCGCGTGTCGTCATACCCTCCATTCCATTATCGTATGCAACCCGGACCTTGCACCCAATCGAGTAATCACCGCTAAAATCAGGGTAAGGGCGGTTCTCTCGATTGATAAAGAGTACCGGGTACTTCCCGAAGTTGACCGCCTTGCCAATTTCCATCCGGTTTGTGAGATACTTCATCTTATGCTGCTCCTTTCTGCTGCTCAACGACCGCCTTCACCATCTGGTTCAGGTAATCAAATATTCTTTCCGGGCATTTACAGCCCTTGGCCTTCAAGAATCCCAGATTGACGCACTGTTTCGTGAGGCGCTTACTTTGCTTCGCTCATTTTGGTCTCCTTTCACTCATCAAGCTCAAATCCGACCGCTCCATCATACTGGTAGCCTTGAATGTCTGCCAGGCTTCGGAGAAGACGTGCGACTTCACCGTTTAAGTCCAGCATCATATGAACGCTGTCCACACCCTTATCAAGGATATCATCGGCAATCTCGTCTTCCATAGGAAGTGTAATGCAACTTTCCACCTCTTCGCCAGGGAAATGCATATGGTAAGTAATGCAAACTTTCTTCATATTCGTTCTTCCTTTCAGATCTTTGTATATTAGGTTTACCATTCAATCACATATCCATTGTACGGAAATTCGCTCGACAGCTTTGCAGCGAAAGCGATTGCATCCGAGAAAACCTTTGCTTCTTCCGGTTCTACTGCGCCGATAGAAGACCAGCTTACCGATAGATGGATTGGAGGATCATCCAATGTTCCGCCACGCTCAACAATATGTACTCTGCATTCTGAATACTCACTCATCTTCCTGCAAACATCTCTGAATGCCTTGGAGTATTCTTCCCATGGCACTTTCTTATAGCTCATTTGAGCTCCTCCTTTTCCCATACAAGAAACCGTCATAAGGTTTTCACTTATTGTGCAAGAACGTATTTTCTGAGCTCTGAATCTTTGGGACAATCCGAATCAATCCAGGCATTAAACCCCACCGGGTTCTTCTCTTCGATGGCGTCCATCAACCAACCTCGCACCGTCGGAATGTATTTGTCATTCATGCTCTCGGTAAGCTCGAACAACTCCACCAGCTTTTTCAGCTTCATTCTCTTGATGCTTTCAAGCGTCATTTCAAATTCCTCCATCATCAAACCTTAAAAACCTCTGAGTACCATCGAAGGCAGGCATCATAGCTCATATAAAAGCGCCCGTTAAGACGCATATTGATGTGGTCTTTCTTGTTTTCAGCTTTGATAATGCCTCGCTTGATCTGATCTTCAACGCAAGCTGTAATCATTTGCTTTCTGGTCATTTTATGCTACCTCATTATTGTTTGATATAACCTGTTGGACGGTATCAGGCCGGAATCTTTATCATATGAAGGAACGAAAAATCGTTTTCGCTGAAACTCAGGAGTTCCTCTTCTACCTTGTGGAGCTTGTTTTTGTTAGGCTTACGTGTGATGCCCTCTTTGGCCGTAGAGTAGAACACAGAAAATCCGCTTCGTACCCCCTCCAGCTTAACGTAGTAGCCTTCCTCGTACCGGGTGATCGTTCCATTCTCCAACATATAGGAGGATGTGCAGTGGCTGTTCCGCTCACATGCTTTTTTCAGGGTTGCGAGCTTTTCTCTAGGCATGGTTTTTAGAATGGTGATTGCGATCTGTTCAGCGTTTTTCATTTTATGTATCTCCTTCAGTCGGAACATTTTTAGGACTTAATATCGAACCGCTGTCCTTCCACGATGACGGTCGAAATCCAGTTGTCTTTGTACTCAAAGCTGTACGAGATACCCATAGCATCCAGCATCTCTATCATTGCGCTGAACTTGGCATTGGTAATTTCAGTGCTCTGGATCCCACTCTTTGCATAAGCAGCGAAGGAAGCCAGCTTGTTGCCAATCTTCTTAATATCAACGGTCTTCATCATTTTATATACCTCCGATTTATTTCGTATGTATGTTGTTTTTCGTAATTATATTATACCACTTTGTTAATCTTTTGTCAACTATATTTTATCGTATTTACGTTATTTTTGCAAAAAGACGGCCGTTTCCGGCCGTCTTTTTCAGCAATGAAAATATGATGTTTTTATGTGTGGCTTTGGGCTTCCACAGCTTTCGCCAAGTTTACCAGGGCCGAGCCGTGCAGCTTGTGTACCCTGCGAAGATAAGAGTCCGCCTTCTCCGAAAAATCTCTCCTTTTTCCGAACAGTATCTTCGATACCGCAGACCAGCTTTCCCTGTCGTGATACCTGACACGGATAACGGCCTTCTCATCGGACTTTGTAAGCGTATCCAGGATATCTTCTATCTCGTGCCACGCTTCAGTCTGAGCTTTGATGTCGCCGCGGATTTTGCTTTCCAGTTCATCCTTTTCGGCAATCAGGTTTACAAGACGATCATCTACCGCCCCGTGGGATTTTGGCATATCTGAGATGACCGGCGATCTGATACCTGTAAGCCTGGTTTCAAGCCTTCCCAGACGTTCGATCTGCGTGTCAATATCCCGCTCTTTCTCTCGATAACGATTGAGCCGCCTTTTTACAGCGGCCACGTCATATTGCTTCTCATCCATCAGATACCGCTTCACCTCTCATTCTTGATGCCGCAAGGGGCCGAATGGTAATGTCTTATCTCGATCCAGTGCTGCCCCACCCGCCGCGGTTGGGATTTCCAAGATCATCTACCCGTTCGAACTCAACAGGCTCATCCTGCTTAACAAGATGGAACTGGCAGATGCGGGATCCTTTGGGGATAACGGTATGCCGGATAGCAACAGCCGGGAACCCCCACACATCTTCGTTTCCGCTGTAATTATGCTCAATGATGCCGATGCTATTGGCCATAATAATACCGAATGTCTTGCAGGTTGACGATCTGGGCACAACCTGAGCGTAATATCCCTCCGGCAGCTCCATTGCAACGCCCAGAGAGATGATCTTGAACTCCAGCGGATCCAGCTCTACATCCTCAGCCGTGCGAAGGTCGATCCACTCACCGTGGCTGACCGGCATTTCGTTGCCATGCGTGTTGATTCTGATCTTGTTCATTTCGTTCTGTTCCTTTCTGGCCGTTTAGAACGGCATGTCCTCGTCGTCCGGGATTTCACGGAAATCATCGTCTCCACGTCCAGTGTCAGGATCCACGCGCTCCGGTTCATCCCGATTGCTTTTTCCGCCGCAGAAGTGGAGCCGGTCTGCCTCAATCTCGGCAGTCTTACGGTTGGTGCCACTTTCATCAGTCCAGTTCCTGATTTTCAGCCGGCCTTCTACGGCAATCATATCGCCTTTGCCGAAGTACCTTGCCACGAAATCGGCGCTGCTGCCCCACGCAACAATATTGATAAAATCAGCTTCCCGCTCACCGTCTTTGTTCTTGAAGTCACGCTCTACCGCGATGGTGAACGAGACTACACTTTTCCCGCTCTGCGTCTGGCGCAGATTGGGGTCCTTGACCATGCGGCCGATGCCGCACCATTTATTCAGAGACATTGCTTTCCTCCTCTGCATTTAACCCATACAGCTTACACAAAAACTTATCCAGGACCACTCCATCACTGAGATGATACTTGTCTCGGAAAGTCTTTGCCCCAGTTGTGTGGGCCTCGGTATGATGAAGCCTGCACAGCGGGAGAGCAAGCATACCCTCGTGAATGATCTCCTCACGGTCACGACCAGCGCCCACTGCGTCTTCATGGTGGAGATCCGCTTGCTTCCCACATATGCAGCACTTGCGGCTTACCAGACACGAATACAGGTAATCCTGTACGTCGTCCACATAATTCAAAAGCGGCGCCTTGCTGGGGATGTCGTAGTCCAGCATGAACCTGACTAAGTATCGCTGGAAAGCGCACACCAAGCTCATACTCGCTTTCGATAATGAAAATGTGTCTTCGGATGTATCGCCCAATTCTTCACGCATAAACTTTCGTTTCATCTCATCCTTGGTGGGAGATAACCCTTGACCGGTGTAATCGCTGATTTCCCTCAAAAGCGCATAGACAGCCTTCCTCTGCTTGTCTGACAGCGGCCTGCCGTCCAAGAGCTGTACCTTGCAGTCTTTGTACTGGCGCTTAATCATCATGGGGTAATCTGTGTACCGGGCTTTGATAATAAGCTCCTGCGTCCTTGGGTCATAATCGACGATTCTTCCGTCAACAATATCGACCGGGCTTTTCATCTCACAATTCTTCCTCGGGCGAATCGTACTCGTACCCGGAATCATCGGCCGGCTCGCCTGCAGGAAGCAGTCTGGCTTCCTCTACCTCAACACAATCGGCGGTTACGGGTTCATCTCCGTCGAACATACTGGTCTGGCCGTTGTCGATGCGGCGCATGATGTAGTTGCCTTCCTCCGGGTTCCATACGAGCTGGTAATCTCCGGTCAGGGCACCGGACTTCTTGTCCTTGACCTGCATGACCGAGCTGATGTCGTGCTTGAAGGTGGGCTTTGTCACCTCGTGTGACACGCCGCCAGAGACCACCAGTTCCTTGTCCAGATCAATGCCGAGCTTTAAGGTGATGGTGGCAGAGCCGGCATTCTTCATCTCCATGTTCCCGATGGTGCGGGAAAGGATGCTGTCGAAGTCCTCTTTCAAGGCCTGGAAGGTGTCGCTGTTCAGGCTCAAGACCATATCGCTTTCGTACATTTCGTATACCTCCGCTTTGTTGAATGATAATGTGTGATGCCAAGCGTTACAGCCCGGCGCGTAAGTAGTCGATGGTCCGTCCTGCTATTCCCGCTCCAAAGGCTTCGTCATACGGGGTTTCATCAAACCCGTAGTCCGTAAGGAATAAGAGGATCGTTTCTCCCTTCGGCCCAGTGCCTACCCAGTGCTTTCCATAGCCTGTGCTGTCCGGTTCTTCTTTCAGACAGGTGCCGGCCGTAAGCTCCAGAGCGCGAATCACCTCAGGTTGAGGGATGCCAACCGTATTAACCATCGGCCCGTTCCTCCCCTTTCACTTCTTTCAGACCCTTGCTCATCTCATCAAGAGCCAGTCTGAGAGCTTTGCGCTGCGCCGGCTCACTGTTTCGCATCACGAGAACATCGCGGTAGTTCGCCGCGATGATTTCGATGCACGATCTGTAAAGCTGCGACCTGTCGCATAAATCCTTGATGTAGCCCATATGTCCCTCCTTTAATTTTTCTTGTTGCGCGGACAGCCGGGGTCGAACCGGCGGCCTGGGGGATGTTCAGAGATAGGCAGTCCTTGCTTGTCCGCATATTGGCTTGAATGAAAATGTGTTACACAGATGCCGCCTGTATCGTAACAACTACCCTCGGCTGATCTGAGTAGAACTTCCTGACCTGTCCATCAACGATCTGAACATCATCCTTGTATGCGATCTCGTTCAAGCTGTCTGCGATTATCTTCCCTACGTTGTCCCAATCACTTTTCTTCAGCGGCCGGATCCGGTGCGCAAGCATCTCCTGACGCTTCTTCTTGCTGGCGCTTTTGGGGATGGCGTAGTAGGCCATAATTCTCATATCCAGCGCAGCGTCATCCGGGAAGCGGTAGTCACTGCACTGCCGGCGGTATTCCATCCTGACGAGGTTTTCATACTGGACCGTCTCTGCCGGCGTGTATGTATGACCGTTTCTGGTCATGCGCGGACGCTGTTTCCCGCGTGGTTCGCCCAAAACCGTAAATTTGACCGTCACGCTTGATCCACCTCCAGCAGCTTCTCCATCTCATTGTACCGTCTGGACGCTTCCCGCTTCCGCCAGCTCGGCCCAGTGAACTGCATCGGATAACAGACCTCCAGGATCCGGTCATAGATGCGGCTGTAGCGAATATCCTGCTCCGCTTTCATATCATCAATAGACAGGTTCGTTGTCAGGATCATCGGGAGCTTGTTCCTGTATCGGGTGTCGATGATGTTGTACACCTTCTCCAGCGCGTAGTCTGTACTGCGCTCTGCGCCGAGGTCATCGAAGATAACCAACTTTGCGCAGCTCAGTCTCGATAAGATAGCATCACCACCGGGCTTTCCAGATGCGATATCCAACAGTTTCACAAAGGATGTCATGATAACCGGGACTTTCTTTTCGAGCAGGTAATTGGCGATGCAGGCGGCCGCAAAGCTCTTTCCAGTTCCAACGTCTCCCCAAAAGAGGAGGCCCTGATTTTTCTCCATCATCAGGTCAAACCGCTCCGCAAACCTCTTGCAGAGCCTGAGGTTTCGGTCGTTGTGAGAGGTGCGCCGGAATACCTCAAAGGTCGCGGTTGAAAATCTGTTGTCCATAAGGCTAGCCTCACGGATGGCCTGAATCTTGCCATACTCTCTGGCAAACTCCCTGTCCTTTTCTTTCTTCGCTGCCTCGTCTCTTTCGCACCTGCACATGACCACTACCTTGATGGTGCTCCTGTGCTGAGGGTCCTCTTTGCTGGGATTCGGAAAGCTCTTGAACATCTGCCGAGGCTCCCCGCATTTGCCGCAGATGAGAATCCCTCTGCCGTCAACTCGATCTCCCTCGTGCTTGGTCTGATCTGCAAGACCGCGGGAGGCTACCGATTTAATAATGCTGAATGCGCTCATTTCATCATTCATCTAAATCCCCCCATTCCTCAAACGGGTTTCCGCTCTGCTGCGTTTTCGGTTTATCATCGTTCTTCGGGAGGTAGTCTGTGAATGGGAGGCTGTCGCTCAAGAAGGTTTTGGGATGCTTGATGTACTCTTTCTCCGTCCTTCGGCTGCGGCACTCCGCCGCGTAGTTCTTCGCAGATTGAATAAGTTCCTCATCCGAGAAACCGTCTTTTCGGCGGGCCTGATACTTCTTGTAGGCGTCTCCCTTTCCCAGCTTTCGTGGGTATGCCTCCCAGAACTGCAAAAAACCTTCTGCATATCTGGACTTGACCGGTTCCGCCCGGGTCCCGACCTGTTTAGGTTCGACATCGCCGAACATGGATTCCTGCATGGGTTCTTCCCCCTGAGCGACTGGTTCCAAAACTGTTTCCGAAAGTGGAGAAGCAGGCACAGCTTGGGTCGCTTGGGCTTCGATTCTTCTAGTTATCCTTCGCTCTTCGGCCTTTCGGGCTGCATCCTTTTTCCTGCGCTCTTTGGCCCGATAATACGGCCCCTGCCAGTCATACCAATCATGGAGCACCAAACCATCCTCGGATTCGTCCAACCATCCGGTGGCAACGAGGGCATCTACCACATCGTCCATGTTGAGCCTGCAATCCGAGCTGACACCATATAGGTATCTGGATATATCATCCTTTTCCAACCCGACGAGTATCCCGTCCTCATCGGCATTATCAAGGCCCCAGTCCCAGAGAAAGTACAGGACGCCGATGGCTTCCGGTTTGCTGCATCCGAGCGCCTTATATAGCCTTCTGAGCTTTGGCCCATCAATGCTTTTGTAGATGCTGGTGCATTTCATCCCTGCGTCCTTCCCCCTGGGCTGAGGCCCCGATTCCCGATTGATAAAGTTATGCCTGGATGGGTTCAGCCGCCAATGCGGCTTCCTCTACCGCTCTTCTGGCGTCAGCCAAATCTGCAATTTCGTCCACCACCTCTTTGTAGACGGACTCCGGCATACCGCTGGTGGACTGGTATCCATGCTTCGAGATGATATCCTTCAAGGCATCGTTCGCATCTTTGCCCAGATGCTCTTTTGCCATGCGGAACAAAGCCTGCCGCTGGTCCTGTGTGATGGTCTTTTCCTCCTCGGCAGGCGGTTCATCGGGGAGTTCCCTAAAATTGGCCGGAATGGCGCCGGATGCAACCATTTCGTCCTCGGAGTAAAGACCCTCATAATCCTTCGGGAATGCCTCTCTCACGCACTGGCTGACCGCCACCTTGTTCACCATGGTGGCCGGCCTGACCTTCCAGTTGGCCTGACCCTTGTCATACTCACTGAGCGAGACTTCCTTGAAGCAGGAAAGCTCTTTCCCGTTCCGGGTGAAGTGGACGCGGCACCATCCGCCGATGAGCTTTTCGCCAGGATAGAGGCAGCACCCTTCTTTCTGGACAACTTCATTGCCGCGGGCAACCACGATACCGTCTTCCTTGCAGATGTAATCCGGGTGTTCGTATGCGCGGCGGAGATACGCGCCCTTACCAACAACCACCTGGGCAGGGTCGCTGCCGTACTTGATGCAGTACACCTCGTTACCGACAAGCGGGTTGAGCTTCTGCATCTTGCACAGATTCATGAAAAATACCAGCTCCTGGTCGCTGACCTTATCAGCCGCGCCGCGAACAAGGTAGCGCTTGACAAAATCAAGGTCCAGATCAACGCGGGTGCCCATAACCTCGTAGCTTACGCTGAGAGCGTTCTGCTCTGCTTTGCTCAACTGCATATTAGCCATTTCAAAACCTCCTGCTCCATCCGGTTATCCCCGGACACTGATCGCCGTCTTTTCTTCGTACTTAATGCCAGGAATCTGTACCGTCCCCTTGGATGCTTTGATAATGCGCATGACAGCTTTCAAATCGACCGGGCGGATTTCTTCGCCGCCAAAATTGACCGGAACCATCGGGCTGTCCACCTCGACAATCTCCCACGTCCTGCTCCGGGATACGCCATCCGCCTTCGGGGGCTTTGCCCGAATAACACTGCTGGAAGCAACGCCTTCCATTACCTCAGCCTCAGCCAAGGCGAACTCGGCGCCGACCGCATCACCTTCTGCTTCAGCCGCCGCAGCCTCTTCCAGCTTGCGCTCCATCTCCTGACGCGCCAGCAGACGCATAGCTTCTTCCTGCATACGGGCCTTCCGGTTCTTTTCATCGGAGTAGGCGCCCATCTTAGACTTCAATGTCTTCTCCGCAGCTTCCAGCGGGTCAAGCATTTCCTTTTTGCGAGACAGAACATCATCGTAGGCAGCCTTGGCTTTCGCGCGAAGGGGTTCCCAGTATTCCTTGACCTTCTTCTGCATCTGTTTGATCTCCTTGAGGAGACCGCCCGCAGAAGCAAACTCCACATCGTTTGTGACGGGGACGCCTTCCGCCCGCTGCTCGATCAAACTCACCTCCCGGTCGAGGGTTTCATTTTCTGCCGTTTCGAGGACCAGAGCGTTGCTTCCAACCGTTGCCAATTCCTTCATAGTAGCCATCCTTTCTCAAATGAAAATCACTCAAACGACTCGATGTAGTCGTATACCATCTTCAGCGCGCCAAACACCCGCCACCGGTCTACATCTTTGATCGGGTATCCCCTGAACTCGTAGGTTCCGTCCTTCTTGAGGTGGAGGATGCCCTTTTTCTGCACTTTGACGCCCATATTTTCGAGGGCTTGCGCATACGCCTCAAGCTGGACGCCGCAGGTCATGTCGCTGATGGTGTAAGTTGTTTTGTAGTCCACCAGCGTCAGCTCACTATCAATGTAAGCAACCAAGTCTGCCGTTCCGGCGTATCGCATAAGCCGGTGGCACATCCTGATTTCCGAACCAACGACTTCCGGCTTGTACTTGTCCCACCAGATCTGGAACGCATCAAAATAGCCCTGATGCTCTGGCGGTACGTCTTCAATGTCAAACTTGAGCCAGTTCTCGATGGCATTATGTACCGCCGTTCCCTTTCCGGCTGCCTTCTCCAGCGTCCTGCTGTTGATGCCGTCATACTTAACCTTTGAGAGCGGGGCCATAACGGCGGATACGCTCGGAATGATAATGTCATCCAGCCGGTAGATGTGACCTGCTTCATCGAACTCAAGACCCGGAACTTCCGGTATTGTGGAGATTTTTTCTCTTGTTTCCATCCTTCGCTTCCTCTTCTTTCAGTTCGCACTGGAATGCTGTGATGTCCAGCCCTCCAAGTTCTTCGATTGCCTTGTCAAGCTCCTGTTCAGTCGTGATACCGTACTCTTTTTTTAGGATCTCCATCAGTTCAAGCACCTCCATCCCCTGCTTCCCCGTTAAGAACCTTGATTCCAATGCTGCGCAGCTCACTGATCGTTTTGGTGAGTTCATCGAGGTACGCCAAGATCTCTTTCAGCTCCGGCTTCTCGTCCTCCGAGATGACGCCATCAGCCGCGATGTCCACGAGCGAGTCCTTGATCTCCGTCAGCTCATCCACGCGAAGGCTTTTCAGCAGCTTAACGGTAACACGCTCAATACCGAGCACCTTGTCTGAGATAGACTGCCGGCACCCAATCGGACACTCATGCAGGCAGTACCAATTCAGCAAGTGGGGTGCGTTGTAACGGTCAGCCATCAGGACCGCCTTGTCCACAGGCATGAACTTTGATAATCCAAGCTCTGCATCCGCCAAAGCCGATGCAGACATTCCCAACTGTTCGGCAGCCCCTTCCCGGCTTGCCAGTCTGCCGTCATACTCAGCAGCCTTTTTTCTAGCTTCGTACCACACATTACCGGCTGCTTTTGTAGCCTCACGCCCCATTTTTTATCACTCCCAAATGCCTTATAATAGACTCGCAAACATCCAATCAGTTAATTTGCATTGCCGATTGGTAATTTCCCGTCAAAAAAAATATCGTTCACCTGATCTGCTGAAAGTTGGAGGATACGCGCCATGCTCACCTTCTCCTTATCCGAAAATCGCACACGGCCCTTTTCCTTGTTCTGATAGGTAGATACAGACATTCCCAAATTTTCAGCCATATACTTCTGGGTAAAACCATACCCTTTGCGCATGGCCCGGATCTTGTTGAACTCGTGCGATTTCATAACGTTCACCTCCTTTTGTTTCCGTACTATTATTATACATTACCAACTGGTAAAAGTCAATATATTTTGCATTGCTTTTTTGGTGTTTTGTTGCCTTTTTTACCTCCTCAAGATATAATGGTAACAAAGAGCGTCATGCTGGTAAAGGAGATTTCATCATGGCAGAACGTAACAAAGACAAATTTGAACCATTCCGCAAAAACCTGAAGGTCCTCATCAACAACCGAGGCATGAACCAGGCGGATATGGCCGCTGAGCTGGGCATGAGCACGGCAGCTCTATCCAGGTATCTGAACGGCGTCCGCTCCCCTGACCTTGAATATGTGATAAAGATCGCCAACTACTTTGGCATCTCCGTTGATTGGCTCCTAGGTCTCACGGGTGAGCGGTACAACGTCATGCCGGCCAATTTGCAGGAGGTGGCGTGGCTGTATTCCCTCGCCACCAAGGACGATCAGAATGTCGTGCAGGCAGTGCTGGCTAAGTATAGGGAGGCCGCGAAGACAGATGCGCCAGATGATAAACATGGAGATTGATCCGCCGGCCCGCCGCGTCGAGCCGAAAAACCTTTCCTCGCACCTTATTTGTATCGGACAGAATGTATCGTTGTCCGGTGCGGACCGCACTTTGGTCATCCAGAGCATCCTGCTCTCTCCTACCGGGCAGATCACATTCCGCCTGAACGAGCCTGTCACCCAGCAGGGTCTTGACCTGTTGGCTTCGCTGGGGTACGAAGACCTGAACTCCATCGCGGAAGACTACACTTATAAGGTATGCAAGCAGGCGTACCGCATCATCGACCTCATGGTTGCTTGCGGGGAGCTTTCTTTTAGCGACGGGAATAGGCTCTCAAAAAGCATTGAATCCTGCATGAAGGATGGAGGGTTTCTGGTTGTCTATAAACCCTGTAAGCATTCCTAATCTGTGTAGTAGGGGCGCCTGGGACGGAGGGCTGAAACGTGTCGATATCTGACAATTTGAAAAAGAAGAAGGCGGCCATCTATATCCGCGTGTCTACGCGGTATCAGGTAGACAGGGATTCTCTGCAAGTACAGAGGCGGGAGCTGTCGGTATACTCCGAGATGGTGCTGGGCATACCTGACTACGTTATCTTCGAGGACGCCGGCTATTCCGCCAAAAACACCGACCGGCCTGACTACCAGCTCATGATGGGACGGCTGCGCACCGGCGAGTTCTCTCACCTGCTGGTCTGGAAGATCGACCGTATCAGCCGAAATCTACTGGACTTTGCCGCCATGTACAAAGAACTGAAGGACCTGGGCGTGGCCTTCGTCAGCAAAAACGAGCAGTTCGACACCAGCAACGCTGTCGGCGAGGCCATGCTCAAAATCATCCTGGTCTTCGCGGAGCTGGAACGGAACATGACTTCCGAGCGCGTTACCGCTGTCATGCTGTCCAGGGCCGGCAACGGCCAGTGGAACGGCGGGCGGATCCCCTACGGATACAGCTACGACAGGGAAACCAAAGAGTTCTCCATCGATCCGGTTGAAAATAAGGTTGTCAACATCATCTGGGACACCTACGAGCAGTACCAATCCGTCAACTATGTCGTGAACCACCTCAATCAGATGGGGCTGCGATCTAGAACCGGGAAACCGTGGACAACCCCCACCGTGTACAAGATCCTCACCAGTGTCTTCTACGCCGGTGACTATCTGTATAACGTGACCAGGGAGGGGTCTGGATACAAACGCAAGGATGAAAAAGAGTGGATACGGATACCCGATCACCACGCCCCATCCGTCTCCCGAGAGCGATTTGAACGTGTGCAATACGTCCTGCAACGGAACAGACGCGGCGGTGTGGATGAAGGAAAATCCTACGTCAAAAAGAACATCCACGTTTTTGCCGGATTGCTGCGCTGCGCGAAGTGCGGCTCGAACATGAGCGCCACCTTGGATAGGCGCCGGGCCGACGGCTGGCGGCCATCCTTATATGGGTGTTCCAGGCACAGGGTCAGCCCCAAACAGTGCCCGAACAAGTACATTACAGACGTTACCCTTGGCCCGTTTGTATTCAACTACATCGCCAACATCATACGAGCCAAAGGGAATGTGGGACCGAACACAACGCTGGCCGCTCTTGAGCAAAAGCTGCTTCGCGGGGATGTTTTCAGCGAAGTAGATCATATTGAGCGGTCTGGATTGGAGGATATGCTGAGAATTCTCCTGTCTGGGCAGAGTGGAATGGAGTATAGGCCGCCCATCGTATTCAATAAAAATGCGTCGCTGTCTGAGCGCGAAATTCTGGAAGACCGGCGCCGGAAAGCGGAAATGGCCATGAACCGGCTAAAATCCCTCTACCTGTACGGGGACGAAGAACCTTCCCAAGCCGAATTCATCATCGAGCGCGAGAAGATAGCCAAGGAACTGACCGAGATCGAAGCCAGACTGGCAGAGCTGCGATCTACCGGTATGGACGCGCCGCTAAGCGACGATAGTATGATAAAAAAGGCCAGCTACTTCATCATGGCCGAGAAGCTGACAAATAGCCGCTATGTAGACTACGAGAACTACATACGGAAGATCGACCCCAGCGTTCCGCGTAATTTCCTGCTCACCATCATTGATCAGATTGAGGTCGATGACGGACGGGTCGTCTCTATTGCATTCAAAAACGGCATGACGCACCGCTTCCTCTACAAATAACAGCAAGGCCCAGGGCTTAAAGCAAGTCCTGGGCCTTATTGTATAAAATTCTCGATTATAACAGTTTCAGCGCATAAAAAGTTTGTAAAAAATCATAACCATCGGAGGTTAGATTCTTTATAGGATGCCTAGAAGCGCCCTTTTCGTCGATATAAATCTCAGCTCAAATAGTGCAGAATGTCAAGTATTCAAGCCGATTTTAGCAATTTCTTAGCAAAACGCTCATCCTTTATATTATTAACATCGCGTCCCCGAAAGAGAAAAAGCGGTACCGCTCTTCCACGGCGGCGCGGTAGGCGGCCATGGTCTTGTCGTAGCCGTAGAACGCCGACACCAGCATAATGAGAGTGCTCTCGGGCAGGTGGAAGTTGGTGATGAGCCCGTCGATGCACCGGAAGGGCACCCCGGGGTAGAGGAAGATGCTGGTGTTGCCGCTGCAGGCCTGGATCTCGCCGTACCGGGCGGCCACCGCCTCCAGGGTGCGGCAGCTGGTGGTGCCCACCGCGATCACCCGGCGTCCGGCGGCCTTGGCCTGCCGGATCTGGCGGGCGGTCTCCTCGCTGATGGAATACCACTCGCTGTGCATTTTGTGGTCGGTGATCTCGTCCTCCTGCACCGGGCGGAAAGTGCCCAGCCCCACATGGAGGGTCACCTCGGCGATGCCCACCCCTTTGGCCCGGATGGCGTCCATCAGCTCGGGGGTGAAGTGGAGGCCGGCGGTGGGGGCGGCGGCGCTGCCCAGCTCTTTGGCGTAGACGGTCTGGTACTGGCTCTGGTCCTCCAGCTGCTTGGTGATGTAGGGGGGCAGCGGCATTTTGCCAAAGGCGTCCAGCTTTTCGTACAGCGTTTCGGTGTCGTAGCGGAAGGTCACCAGCTTGTTGCCGTCCTCCATGGTCTGGTCCACGGTGGCGGTCAGGGTGCCGTCGCCGAAGGTGACCACGTTGCCCGGGTGCATCCGCTTGCCGGGTTTGGCCAGGCATTCCCACTGGTCCCCCTTCACCTGCCGCAGAAGCAGCAGCTCACAGACGGCGCCGGTGGGCTGCTTGACGCCCACGATCCGGGCCGGCAATACCTTGGAATTGTTCACCACCAGCAGGTCCCCCGGCATAAGATACTCCGGGAGATCGTGGAAGATGCGGTGCTCTATCGCGTCGCTGTCGCGGTGCAGCACCATCAGCCGCGCCGCGTCGCGGGGGCTGGCCGGTTCCTGCGCAATCAGCTCTTTGGGGAGATCGTACCAAAAATCTTTTTTCAACATGGGATGTATTCGCCTTTCCAGTGGGTTGACACGGGTGCCGTATCAATGATATTATAAATTTTATCAACTGGTCTTTATTATAGAACATGACAGTCCGGTTTGCAAGCCGTGGTTTGCCGGCAAAGGGCTTTTCTGCCAAAACCGGCCCCCGGCGCTGAAAGGAAAGGTGCTGGAAATGAAAAAGCAGTATTACAAGGTGGGCGTCGTCGGCGCCACCGGCATGGTCGGGCAGCGGTTCGTCACCCTGCTGGAACATCACCCCTGGTTCAAACTGACCGTTCTGGCGGCCTCCAGCCGCAGTGCGGGCAAGACCTATGCGGAGGCGGTGGGCAGCCGCTGGGCCATGCCCACCCCCATGCCCGAAAGCGTCCGGGATATGGTGGTGCAGGACGCCGCCCAGGTGGAGCAGATCGCCGCCCAGGTGGACTTTATCTTCTGTGCTGTGAACATGCCCAAAAGCGAGATCAAAGCCCTGGAAGAAGCCTATGCCAAGGCCGAGTGCCCGGTGGTCTCCAACAACAGCGCCAACCGCGGCACCCCCGACGTGCCCATGGTGGTGCCCGAGATCAACGCCGACCACATCGAGATCATCCCGGCCCAGCGCCGGCGCCTGGGCACCCGGCGGGGTTTCATCGCCGTCAAGTCCAACTGCAGCCTGCAGAGCTACGTCCCCGCCTTCCACCCCCTGATGAAGGATTTCAAGGTCACCAAGGCCCTGGTCTGCACCTATCAGGCCATTTCGGGCGCGGGCAAAACCTTTGACCGGATGCCCGAGATCGTCGACAATGTGATCCCCTACATCGGCGGCGAGGAGGAGAAGAGCGAGCAGGAGCCCCTCAAGCTGTGGGGCCACATCGAGGGCGACCGGATCGTCAACGCCGAGGGGCCCGTCATCACGGCCCAGTGCTTCCGGGTCCCCGTATCGGACGGCCACACCGCCGCCGTCTTTGTCAGCTTTGAAAAGAAGCCCACCAAAGAGCAGATCCTCGCGGCGTGGAAGGAGTTCCGCGGCCCCGCCCAGGAGCTGGAGCTGCCCAGCGCGCCCAAGCAGTTCCTCCACTATTTTGAGGAGAACGACCGCCCCCAGCCCAAGCTGGACCGCGACACCGAGCACGGCATGGCCGTCTGCATCGGCCGCCTGCGGGAGGACACCCTCTTTGACTACAAGTTTGCCTGCATGAGCCACAACACCCTGCGGGGTGCGGCCGGCGGCGGCGTCCTGCTGGCCGAGCTGCTGGCAGCCAAGGGCTATCTGGACTGATCCCTCTGCGCTGGGAAGCGCCCACCCCATATCACAGTAAAGGAGAGCCTAGTTATGATGAAAAAGCCTGTGTTCACAGGTGCAGGCGTGGCCGTCATCACCCCGATGCACGACAACGGAAGCATCCATTTCGATGTGCTGGGGCAGATCCTTGAGGACCAGATCGCCCGCGGCACCGACGCCATTATCATCTGCGGCACCACCGGCGAGTGCTCCACCATGACCGACGCCGAGCAGCTGTCCGCCATCAAGTTCGCGGTGGACACGGTGGCCCACCGGGTGCCGGTGGTGGCGGGGGCCGGCTCCAACGACACGGCCCACGGCTGCGCCCTGGCCGCCGGCGCGGCCAACTGCGGCGCCGACGCCCTGCTGATGGTCACCCCCTACTACAACAAGACCAGCCAGGCCGGCCTGATCGCCCACTTTACCGCCATGGCCGAAGCCGGCGGCATCCCGGTCATCCTCTACAATGTGCCGTCCCGCACCGGCGTCAACATCAAGCCGGAGACTGCCCAAAAGCTGAGCGAGCACCCGCTGATCAACGGCATCAAGGAAGCCTCGGGCAACATCGCCCAGGTGGCCCAGATCGCGGCACTCTGCGGCGACGCGTTGAACCTCTACTCGGGCAACGACGACCAGGTGCTGCCCCTGCTGTCTCTGGGGGGCAAGGGGGTCATCAGCGTGGTGTCCAACATCGCCCCCACCCTGGTGCACAACTGCTGCAAGGCCTGGTTTGACGGCGACACCGCCGAAGCCCGCCGCCTTCAGCTGGAGATGCTGCCCCTGTGCGACGCCATGTTCTGCGACGTCAACCCCATCCCGGTCAAGTATGCCATGAACCTGCTGGGCTGGGACGCCGGCAAGTGCCGGCTGCCCCTGGTGGAGCCGGGCGACGCCCAGAAAGCCAAGATCGAGCAGACCCTGCGCGCCTGCGGCCTGCTGAAATAATGCAGCAACGCGAATGCCCGGCAAGGACCTCTCTTTCCGGGCATTTGCCTCACCTGCCAGTCACTCAAAAAGGAAAGGAAGCCAAAACCATGACGGAACTTGTCATTCAGGGCATCGGGGGCCGGATGGGCCATGTGCTCTGCGATATGATCGCCCAGCGGGACGACTGCAAGGTGGTGGCAGGCATCGACCTGCACGCCGGCGAACAGAACGGCATCCCCGTTTTTGCCAGCCCGGAAAGCCTGGCGGGCCGGGGCGACGTCATCATCGACTTCAGCTCGCCGGCGGCGGTAGAGAAGATCCTCCCCTACTGCGAGGCCCACAAGACCCCCATCGTCCTGTGCACCACCGGCATGTCGGATGAGCTGAACCTGAAGATCGTCCAGCTGTCCCGCAGCGTCCCCGTGTTCAAAAGCGCCAATATGTCCCTCGGCATCAACCTGCTGATCGAGCTGTGCAAGCGGGCCTCGGCCATCCTGGGCGGCGCCTACGACGTGGAGATCGTGGAGCAGCACCACCACAACAAGGTGGATGCCCCCAGCGGCACCGCGCTGATGCTGGCCGACGCCGTCAACGAGCAGGCCGGCGGCGCTTACCACTACGTTTACGACCGCGCCTCGGTGCGGGAAAAGCGCGATCCCATGGAGATCGGGATCAGCTCGGTCCGGGGAGGCAGCATCGTGGGCGACCACGAGGTCCTGTTCTGCGGGCCCGACGAGGTGGTCACCCTCAAGCACACCGCCTATTCCCGCAGCGTGTTTGCCAACGGGGCCATCAACGCCGCCCTCTACCTTGCCAAGAAGGAGCCGGGCCTGTACAACATGAGCGACCTGATCGCCGAGCGCTGACCCGCCCGCCTCCTGTGAAAGGAGGAACTGACGATGACGTTTCCTGTTTCCGGACCTCCCGGCCGGCATGCGGCGGGCCCCGGCCCCAAGGGCCTGCCCCTCTGGTGCGCCGGCGCAGCCCTGGCGGCGGCACTGGCCCTCTGCATCGGTCTGGGCGGTTTCCGGCCCGGGGAGCCGGCCTCCGCTCCGGCCGGGGCGGCCGAGCCCCCGCCCGTTTCCAGCCTCCCCGCCGAGCCGGAACCCCAGCCCGAACCCGAGCCCCAGGTGGACACCGTGCGGTTCTCCGCCACCGGCGACAACCTGATCCACTCCAAGATCTACCAGCAGGCCGCGGCCCGGGCCGTGGGGGACGCCCCCTACAGCTTTGACTTCTGCTATGCGGAGATGGTCCCCTTCTACCGGGATTTCGATGTGAACTGGATCAACCAGGAGACCCTCTGCACCGACGAGCTGGCGCCCTCCACCTACCCCTGCTTTTCCACCCCCGGGGACTGCGCCCGGGCGCTTTACCGGGCGGGGTTCCGGGTGTTCAGCCTTTCCAACAACCATACGTATGACAAGGGGGCCAAAGGGATCGCCGCCACCCTGCGCTTCTGGGCGTCCATGCCCGGCGATGTGGTCACCACCGGCCTGTGGCGGGGCGAGAGCGATTACGGCTCCATCCCCCTCCACACCGTCAACGGCATCACCATCGCCTACCTGTCCTATACCGAGCACACCAACGGCATCCCCCGCAGCGACGCCATGGAGGCCAACATCATTTACACCAGCCAGACCGATGTGATGGAACAGCAGGTCCGGCAGGCGGCGCAGCTGGCCGACTTTGTGGTGGTGGGCGCCCATTGGGGGGTGGAGGACAACCACACCATCACCGATGCCCAACGGGCCCTGGCCCAACAGCTGGCCGACTGGGGCGCGGACGTGATCGTCGGCACCCACCCCCATGTGCTGCAAAACGCCGGGTGGCTCACGGCGGCGGACGGGCGGCAGGTGTTCGTTGCCTATTCGCTGGGCAACTTCCTCAGCACCCAGAGCAAAAAGGACCAGCTGATCGGCGCGGTCCTGACCCTGCAGCTGCAAAAGACCACCAGCCCGGACGGCGCTGTCCAGCTGGAAGTGCTGGACCCACGCCTCCACCCCACCGTCACCCATTACGGGGCGGGCAAATCGGACGTGCGGGCCTATCTCTACCGGGACTACACCCCCGAGCTGGCCGCCGCCCACGGGGTGCGGGCCAACTACAGCGATTTCAGCTATGACTACATCCGCGCCGTGGCGGAAAAGTACATCGACGCGGCGTTTCTGGAGCTTGCCTGAGCCGGTCTCAGACACTGGAACGAAAAAGCACTTGGACACAGCCTTGCCTCGCGGCAAGGCAGAAGGGAGCATGATTATGTACGGAGTATCGAAAATCAGCGTCGAACCCGGCGTCATGATGATCAGTGTGCAGGACGCGGCGTTCAGCGCCGGAAGTCTGGCCCGGTATTTGCAGATCTTTGCGGACACCGGCATCGTGGTGGACATGATCAGCCAGAGCGCCCCCCACGGCACCCAGCTGGATTTCAGCTTCACCGCCTCCAGCGGCGACCTGCCCCTGGTCATGAAGGCCATCTCGGCCGCCAAGCTGGACCCTGACGCCAAGGCCGCCCCCCTCATCAGCGTGGGCTACTCCAAGCTGAACCTGTTCGGCGAGGAGATGGTGGCCAGCTGCGGCGTGGCCGCCCGCGCCCTCAGCGCCCTGGCCGCAGCCGGCATCGAGGTGCACCTCATCACCACCAGCGACCTGGATATTTCCCTCCTGGTCCGCAGCGAGAACGAGGACGCCGCCTACGACGCCCTGCGCAGGGCCTACGAGCTGTGACGTCCGAAGTCAATTTGCACAAGAAACGGCGTGTCATTTTATACTGATTCACGAAATATAAATGTTGTGCGTTTTTCTGCTGTAAATCAGTGGAAAATGTGGTAGAATGGCATAGGAATAAGCTGTTCGCTGACAAGCCCCGCAGGCCTGGCCCTGCGGGGAGAACGGCAAATTTGGCACGATAAGGAGAGACAAAAATACTATGGGATTCTTTTCCAACCTGTTCCACAAAAAAGAGGAGCCGGCGCCTGCCGCCGCCCCCGCCGGCGATAAGATCGTCTGCGCTCCGCTGGAAGGCGAGATCCGCATCCTGAGCGAGATCGACGATCCTGTTTTCTCCAGCGAGGCGCTGGGCAAGGGCTGCGCCATCGAGCCTTCCAAGGGCGAAGTGGTCGCTCCTTTTGACGGCACCATCGAACAGGTGGCCGAGACCAGCCACGCCGTGGGCATCATGGGCAACAATGGCCTGGAAGTCCTGATCCATGTGGGCATGGATACCGTCGAGCTGAAGGGCAAGGGCTACGAGCCCAAGGTCAAGGTGGGCGACAAGGTCAAGAAAGGCCAGCTGCTGCTCAAGTTCGATATGGCTGCCATTTCTGCCGCCGGCTATAAGCTGACCACCCCTGTGGTCGTCACCAATACCGATGACTTTACCAGTGTCGAACCCATCGCCACCGGCAAGGTCACCCAGGGTCAGGACGTGATCCTGGTCAAATAAGGTTTCCTTGTGGTGTAGGGATCTTGCACTTGCGAAGGCGGGGCTTTTCGGAGCCCCGCCTTTGCGCTGCCTGCGCCACAAAAAGCGGCGCTCCCCTGCCGGCCATGGCCGGTGCGGGAGCGCCGTATCGTTTGGTTGTTACTTTGGTTGTTACAGGGTCACCTTGTGGTAGACCTTCTTGCCCTTCTTGATGACCAGGCCCTCGGCCAGCTGGTCCGAGGTGTAGCTGGCGGTGGGGGCGGCCACCTTTTCGCCGTTGACCAGGACGCCTCCCTGGGTGACCAGGCGGCGGGCCTCGCCGTTGGAGGCGGCCAGTCCGGCCTTGACCATCAGGGTCAGGATGCCGATGCTGCCGTCGGTCAGGTCGGCCTGGGTCAGGGTGGTGGTGGGCATGTGCTCGGTGTCCGCCGCGCCGCTGAAGAGGGCGCGGGCCGCATCCTGGGCCTTGCCGGCCTCTTCCTTGCCGTGGACCATGCTGGTCAGCTCGTAGGCCAGGATCTCCTTGGCCTCGTTCAGCTTCTGGTCTTTCCAGGTGGCCATCTCGTCGATCTGCTCCAGAGGCAGGAAGGTCAGCATCCGGATGCACTTCATCACGTCGGCGTCATCCACGTTGCGCCAGTACTGGTAGAACTCGAAGGGGCTGGTCTTGTTGGGATCCAGCCAGACCGCGTTGCCGGCGGTCTTGCCCATCTTCTTGCCCTGGGAGTCGGTCAGCAGGGTGATGGTCATGGCGTAAGCATCCTTGCCCAGCTTGCGGCGGATCAGCTCGGTGCCGCCCAGCATATTGCTCCACTGGTCGTCGCCGCCGAACTGCATGTTGCAGCCGTAGTGCTGGAACATGTAGTAGAAGTCGTAGCTCTGCATGATCATGTAGTTGAACTCGAGGAAGGACAGGCCCTTCTCCATCCGCTGCTTGTAGCACTCAGCCCGCAGCATATTGTTCACCGAGAAGCAGGCGCCCACCTCCCGCAGCAGCTCGATGTAGTTCAGCTTGAGCAGCCAGTCGGCGTTGTTCAGCATCAGGGCCTTGCCCTCGCTGAAGTCGATGAACCGCTCCATCTGCCGCTTGAAACAGGCGGCGTTGTGGTCGATGTCCTCTTTGGTCAGCATCTTGCGCATATCGGTGCGGCCGGAGGGGTCGCCGATCATAGTGGTGCCGCCGCCGATCAGGGCGATGGGTTTGTTGCCGGCCATCTGCAGCCGCTTCATCAGGGTCAGGGCCATAAAGTGGCCGGCGGTCAGGCTGTCGGCGGTGCAGTCAAAGCCGATGTAAAAGGTCGCCTTGCCCTCGTTGATCACGTCGATGATCTCCTCGTCGGTGATCTGGGCCACCAGCCCGCGGGCCTTCAGTTCGTCGTACAGTTTCATAAGAACATACCTCCTGTTTTTGTACCCAGCGGAGGATAAAAAAACACCCTCCGCCAACGTAAATTGGCAGAGGGCGAGAAAATCGCGGTACCACCTCTGTTTGCTGCCCCCTCGCGGATGACAGCCTCACAAGTGCAGGCCCCTCAGTGGATGGACCAACACTCTGCGTTTGTAACGCTCGCACGCGGCGGGGCCTAGTGGGGCGGGGTGCGCCGGTTCAGCCTGCAGCTCCGGGAGGTATTTCGCCTGCGGCTCTGCACGCCCCTTTCACCAGCCGGGGCCTCTCTGGGCAGAGCGGGTCAGGGTACTCGGTTCCCATCATCGCCTTTACGATTGTCTATTGTACAGGAACAGCCCGGGAATGTCAAGGGGCAATTTCAGTCCAGCCGCTCCACCCGGAGGGTGGCGATGCCCGACTGTCCGGGCTGCCCGGTGACCAGGTCCTGGGGCGCGGGCACCAGCAGCATAAAGCCGTCCTTCCCGTAGCGCCTGCCGTAGCCGCGGGCATAGTCCTCTTCCACCGAGGCGTGCTGCACCCGGCCCACCACCATGGCGGTGATGCCCGCCCCGCTCAGGTCCTGCACCTGTTCCAGGGTGCATTCCAGAGTGAGGAAGGCTTCTTCGATGACCGGCGCATGGATGCTTTTGGCCCGGGCCAGGGTGAAGCCTCCGGCGGCAAACTCGTCGGTCTCCGCCCCGTTGCAGCGGATGGTCTCCACCAGCTGGTCGTAGCGGCCCAGAGGCAGGAAGTTGACGGCAAAGCACCCCTCCCGCCGGATGTTGGCGTAGGTGTGGGTGTGCTGGTACAGGTTGCCCATCACCGCAAAAAAGGCGGTCTTGTCCCCGTGGAAGCAGCTCCAGGCATGGAAACAGACATTGGGTTTCCCGTTCTCCTTCCAGGTGGTGACGGCGAAAAGCGGGGTCGGGATGCCCCCCGTCACCTCAAAGTGGGAGAAGAGCTCGAACTCCTCGGGGTAGGCCGGCTGGAACCAGGCAGGAAAACGGCTGCCGATCTCAATCTTCATCCCGATGCACGCCCCTTCCCGGCCATCAGGCCCCCAGCAGGGCCAGCGCCCTTTTGTACAGCGGGTCCAGCTCGCAGCCGCAGCTGCCGCACTCCTGGTCGGCCTGCCGGATGGCGGCCACCAGGGCGTCGTGGTCGGCGCGGCCTTCCAGCCAGGCCCGGGCCGGTGCGGCGATCCGCTCCCAGCCGGATGCGGCAAACTTTTCCATGATGCTTTTCAGCTCGTCCATCGTCGTACCCTCCTGTTCATTCGCGCCCGGCCAGCTCCAGCATTTCGCGGGCGTTGGCGCGGGCAAGGTCGGTGACCTGGTCGCCCGAGATCAGGCGGGCCAGGGCTTCTGCACGGCCCTCGGCGTCGAGGGGCGTTACCTGGGTAAAGGCCCTGTCCCCTTCCACCCGCTTCTGGATCAGCAGGTGGCAGTCCGCCAGGGCGGCGATCTGGGCGGTGTGGGTGATGCAGAGGATCTGGTGGCCGCTGCGGGCGCTTTGGCGCAGCACCTGGCCGATCTTGCCCGCCGCCTTGCCCGATACGCCGCTGTCGATCTCGTCGTAAATGACGGTGGGCACCGCGTCCCGGTCGGCCAGGGCGTTTTTGATGGCCAGCGTGATGCGGCTCAGCTCGCCCCCCGAAGCGATCTTGGCCAGGGGTTTGGGGGGCTCGCCGGGGTTGGTGGCGATGTAAAATTCCAGGCTGTCCTGCCCGTGGCTGGCCAGCGGCCCGCGGCTGTGCCGCAGGCTGAGCCGGACCCCCGGCATGTTCAAAAAGTCCAGGGTGTCCGAGATGCGGCGGTTCAGCTCCTCAAACGCCTTCAGGCGGGTCTGGGTCAGGACTTCGGCGGCCTCCCGCGCCAAGCCGTACAGCCGGCGCTTCTCGGCCTGCAGCCGGTCGTGGTGCTCCTGGGAGAACTGGATCCGTTCCAGTTCCTCCCGGGCCTTTTCTCCAAAGGCCAGCACATCCTCCACCGTGTCGCCGTATTTCCGTTTGAGCTTGTAGATCAGGTCCAGCCGCTGCTCGATCTCGTCCAGCTCGCCGTCGTTGCTCTCGTAGTCCTCCAGGCGGGAGGCCAGCTCCCCCGAGAGGTCCTTGAGGGTATAATACAGGTCCAGCAGCTGGCCGGCGCTGTCGGCCAGGCCGCTGTCCAGCTGGGCCGCCATGTCGATGGCGTTGGAGGCCTCCCCCACCAGGTCGACCCCGCCGGCGGCCTCGTCCCCGCCCGAGAGGGCGGCGTAGGCCCGGGCGATCTGTTCCCGGATGGTGGAGGCGTTGGCCAGCACCTTGCGCCGGCTCTCAAGGGTCTCCTCCTCCCCGGCAGTCAGGGCCGCGTCGTCGATCTCGCCCACCTGGTACTGGAGCAGGTCGGTCTTGCGGCGCTTTTCTTCCTCGTCGGTCACCAGGCTGTCCAGCTCCCGCTTGACCCGGATCAGCTCCTTGTAGATCTTATAATAGTTCTGGTAGGCCTCCCGGTTCTGGGCGTAATCGTCCAGGATGCCCTCATGGTGGGCGGGGTTGAGTAGGCCCACCGAGTCGTGCTGCCCGTTGATGTTGATGAGGCCGCCGCACAGCTCCCGCAGGACGGCGGCGGTGGCCGGCATCCCGTTGATGCGGCAGGTGCTCTTGCCCTCGGCGGTGATCTCCCGGGTCAGCAGCAGCTCGGCGCTGCGCTCGTACCCCGCCTTTTCCAGGTTGTCCTGGACGGCGTCGGGCACCTGCTCGAAGGCGGCCCGGATCACCGCCTTGGCGGCGCCGGCGCGGACCAGCTCCCGGGAGGTCCGGCTGCCCAGAATGGCGTTGATGGAGTCGATCAGGATCGACTTGCCGGCGCCGGTCTCGCCGGTCAGGACGTTCAGTCCCTTTTCAAAATGGACGTCAGCCTTCTGGATGACGGCCACATTTTCGATTTGCAGGCTGCTCAGCATGGTCTAGGCCTCGTTTTTCTTATTTGCGCGCAATGTAGCGCTCCAGCTCGGCGCTGATGTTCTTGGCGTCCCGCTCCGAGCGGACCACCACCAGAAAGGTGTCGTCGCCCGACAGGGACCCCACCACGTTTTTCCACTGCATCGAATCGAACACCTGGCAGGCGGCGTTGGCCATGCCGGGGTAGCACTTGATCATGACGATGTGCCCTGCATAATCCACCCCCAGCACCGACTCCCGAAAGATCGTCTCGAACCGTTCCTGGACTTTGGGGTCGTACCGGTCGCTGTGGCTGGACACATAGCGGTAGCCCTCGTCGGTGGCAGCCTTGACCAGGCACAGCTCCCGTATATCCCGGGAAATGGTGGCCTGGGTCACCTCATAGCCCTCGGCGTTCAGGTATTCCTGCAGCTCTTCCTGCCGGCTGATGGAATGCTCGCGGATCAGCCGGAGGATGGCCTGCAGCCGTTCGGCCCGGGTCCTGGTGTCTTCCTGCGGTTTGCGGCTCATGGGAATTCCGCCTCCTTTTATCACAATTACGCTGTTTGATGGTTCCTGTCCGGCGCGTCAGGTCCGGCTGCGGAGTTTCTGGTCGATGGCCTGGAACTGGTCGGCCCGGCTGAAGGTGATCAGCTGGACGTTCTGGTCCGACAGGCGGACCACCGCCGTCGCGCCGGCCCGCAGCGTATAGCCGTCGTCGCCGTCGCAGCTGATGAACACCTCGTCGTCCGCCACCTGCCCCACACAGATGTTGATCTTGCGCTCCTGGGCAAAGACCATGGGCGGGGTGGCCAGGCTGTGGGGGCAGATGGGAGTGACCACGATGCCCTTGGTCTGGGAGTCCAGGATCGGCCCCCCTGCCGCCAGAGAATAGGCGGTGGAGCCGGTGGGGGTGGCCACGATGACCCCGTCCCCCCGGAAGTGCTCCACCAGGATGTCGTCACAGTAGACGCTGAAGTCGATGGCCTGCTGCAGGCGGCCCTTGGTCACCACCACGTCGTTGAGGGCGTGGCCCTCCCAGCCGTCGTCCCCCAGCACCCGGACGTAGAGCAGCATCCGGCTGTCCAGGCTGTACCGGCCCCGGGCCACGGCGCTGAGCTTGGTCTCCAGCTCGTCCACCTCGCAGGTGGCCAAAAAGCCGCAGCGCCCCAGGTTGATGCCCAGGATGGGCTTGTGGTAGCTCAGGGTCAGGTTGGCCACATGGAGGATGGTGCCGTCGCCCCCGATGGTCAGGATGACGTCGGTCTGTTCCATGCAGGCCTCAAAGGGCAGATACTCCACCCCTGCAATGTTGCAGTCCTGCTTCCACTTTTGTTCCATCAAAACGGACGCCCCGTGGGTCCGCAGGATCTGCGCCGCCCGCAGGGCCAGCTCTCTGGCCGAGCTCTTGCCGGGGTTGGGGGAAATGTAGACCGTCATCCTTCTGCACCTCCTGTGTGTCGGATCTGGTTCAGCGGTCCAGCGCCTGGTGGCTGGCGGCCACCACGGCCGCCGCCGCATCCTCGCCGGGGGCGGCGGGGGTGTCGCTCTTTTCCACAAACATCAGGTATTCTATGTTGCCCTCCGGGCCCTTGACCGGGCTGAAGTCCAGCCCGCGGACCCCGAAGCCGTTGTCCACCGCGTAGCCCATGGCCCGGAGCAGCACCTCCCGGTGGGTGGCCGGGTCCCGGACCACGCCGTTTTTGCCCACTTTTTCCCGGCCGGCCTCGAACTGAGGCTTGACCAGGCAGACGCCCACTGCATCGGGGGTCGTCACCGCCCGGGCCACCGGGAAGATATGGTGCAGCGAGATGAAAGAGACATCCACGCTGAAAAAGGCGATGGGGTCGTCCAGCTGGTCGGGGGTGACGTTGCGGATGTTGGTCCGCTCCATGTTCACCACCCGGGGGTCGGTGCGCAGGCTCCAGGCCAGCTGGCCGTAGCCCACGTCCACCGCATAGACCTTGGCCGCCCCGTTTTGCAGCATGCAGTCGGTGAAGCCGCCGGTGGAAGCCCCGATGTCCATGCACACTTTGCCCCGGGGGCTGAGGGGGAACACCTGCATGGCTTTTTCCAGTTTGAGGCCGCCCCGGCTGACATAGCCGATGTCGTGGCCCCGCACTTCCACCACCGCATCTTCCTTGACCATATCGCCGGCTTTGTCGGCCTTCTGCCCGTTGACGTAGACCACGCCGGCCATGATCATCGCCTTGGCGCGCTCCCGGCTCTGGATCAGGCCGTGCTGCACCAGGTATTGGTCCAATCGTATCTTCACCTTGTCCGCTCCTTTTCTTGTCCGGCGTCCAGGGCCTGCCGCACGGCCTGCACAAGGCTTGCGGCATCCAGGCCCTGGAGCTCTTTCAGTTCGGGGACCGTGGCGTGGGTCAGTTTGGTGTTGTCCACCGCCCGGTGGATGAAGGTCCCCCGCCAGCCGTCCTCCGTCAGGCGGGCCACCAGCTGCTGGCCGATGCCCCCTGCACAGACGCATTCCTCCGCAAAGAGGATTGTATCAAATCGTTCGATCGCATGTAGGAATTCGTCTGTAAAGGGAAATATCTTTACAAGCTTGCAGACCCTGCACGGGATGCCCTGGGCTTCCAGAGCCGCCCCGGCGGCCAGCACGTCCTCCACCTCGCTGCCGTAGCTGACCAGGACGGTGTCCGCCTCCGGCTGCCCGGTCAGGAAATCGAAGGCGCGGCCGGTGCATCCGTACCGGGCCAGGGCCGCGCTCTCCCCTCCGCGGGGATAGCGCAGCGCCTGGGGCCCGGTATAGCGGGGCCCCACCAGCTGGACCAGCCAGTAGCACAGCTCGGCATAATTGGAGGGCGAATAAATGGGGATGCCTGCCTCGCTGAGGAAGGCCGGGTCGTAGATGCCCTGGTGGGTCTCGCCGTCGGCAGGCACCAGGCCCGCCCGGTCGATGGCAAAAATCACCTTGACCCGCAGCAGGCAGACGTCGTGAAGGATCTGGTCGTAGGCCCGCTGCAAAAAGGTGGAGTAGATGGCTGCCACCGGGGTCATCCCCTGGCTGGCCAGCCCCGCGGCAAAGGTGACGGCGTGCTGCTCGGCCATCCCCACGTCAAAAAAACGGTCCCGGTAGGCGTGGCCGAAAAACTGCAGGCCGGTGCCGTACTTCATGGCGGCGGTGATGGCGCAGATCTTTTTGTCGGCGGAGGCGGCCTCGCACAGCGCCTTGCCGAACACGGTGGAGAAGGAGGCCGGCGCCGCCACCTCCGGGTCCGGGACATAGCCCTGACTGCCGGCGGAAACCCCGTGGAACTCCCCGGGGTTCTGCTCGGCGGGAGGGTATCCCTTGCCCTTGGTGGTCACCACATGGAGGAAGAGAGGCCCCGACCGGACCGTGATGTTGCGCAGCGTCTGCTCCAGCTCCAGGATCTTGTGCCCGTCCAGGGGCCCCAGGTACTGAAAGCCCATGTTCTCGAACATGGTGGAGTCGTACATGGTCCGGCGGACGATGGTCTTGGCCCGGCTGAGGAACCGGTGCACCGGCTCGCCGATCAGCGGCACCCGGCTGAGGACCCCGCTCAAATGCTGGTTGGCCCGGAAATATTCGGGGCTGGCCCGCAGATGGGTCAGGTACCGGGCCATGGCCCCCACATTTTTGGAGATGGACATCCCGTTGTCGTTCAGGATGACCATGAGGTTGTTGAGGGAGGAGATGTTGTTCATCCCCTCGTAGATCATCCCGCCGGTGAAGGCCCCATCCCCGATGATGGCCACCACCCAGCCGGGCTCGTTTTTCAATTTTTTGGCCCAGGCCATGCCGATGGCCAGGGACAGGGCCGTGTTGCCGTGGCCCGCCACAAAGGCGTCGTGGCTGCTCTCCCGCGGGTTGGGGAACCCGGAGATGCCGTCCCGCTGGCGCAGGCGGGCAAACCCCGCCTTGCGGCCGGTGAGCAGCTTGTGGGTGTAGCACTGATGCCCCACGTCAAAAACGATCTTGTCCTGGGGCGAGTTCAGCACACGGTGCAGGGCCACCGTCAGTTCCACGGCGCCCAGGTTGGAGGCCAGATGCCCGCCTGTGTGCAGGACGCTGTCCACCAGGAAACTGCGGATCTCGCCGCACAGCTGGACCACCTGCTTTTCGGTCAGGCGCTTGAGGTCCTCCGGCCCCCGGATGGCATCCAGCAGAGGTGTATCCACTCCCATCACCGCCTCTCTCTGTTCCGGCCGCTCACGCGATCATCCCGGACAGCGGGTACAAAAAGCCTACCGCCGCCCCGACGATCAGCCCCGCGTAGACCTGCAGCGGGGTGTGGCCCACCATTTCTTTCAGGTGCATGTTCTGCAGGAAGGGCGAGCGGCTCTCGCTCTCTTCCAGCCACATTTCAATGATGTTGTTCAGGACCTTGGCCTGCTCGCCCGTCTCGTGGCGGACGCCCATGGCGTCGTGCATGGTGATGATGGCCACCACGCAGGCGATGGCAAACAGGGTGGAGTGGACCCCCTCGATCCGGCCGGTCGCCACCACCATGGCGCAGACCGTGGCGCTGTGGGCGCTGGGCATCCCGCCGTCGCCCACCATCCGCTCCAGCTGCAGCTTGCCTGCCAGGAGCGAGCTGATGGTGGTCTTGATCAGCTGCGCCGTGAGCCACCCCAGGATGGAGACGGTCAGGATCTCATTCCAGGTCAAAATGTTGTGAATCACTTCCATCGTCTGTTTCCCTTCTTTTCCGTTTCATTTCCCTTTGCCGTGGGTTCAGTCAGCTGCGGCGCTCCAGCATGGCGGCGGCCAGCTGCTCCAGGAAAGCCGCTTTTTCGCCAAAGGCCGTATGTACGGCCTCGCAGGTGTCCTGGTTGACCTGCTGTGCCAGGGTCATGGCGCCGTCGGGGCCGTAGAGGGTGACAAAGGTGGTCTTGCCGTTCTCCTTGTCGCTGCCGGCGGGCTTGCCCAGCTGCTCGGTGGTGGCGGTGGCGTCCAGCACGTCGTCCACGATCTGGAACACCAGCCCCAGCCCGTAGGCATACTGCTCCAGCGCCTCCCGCTGGGCCTCGGTGGCGCCCGCCGCCGCGCCGCCCATCTGGACGGCCGCATTGATCAGGGCGCCGGTCTTGTTGTGATGGATCAGCATCAGCTGGCTCTCGGTGGGGTCCAGCACCTCGTATTTGAGGTCCAGCTCCTGGCCGTAGACCATGCCCCGGCTGCCCGCCCCCTGGCTGAGGGCCCGGGCCGCCTGCAAACAGACCTCCGGCGGGGCGGGGGCGTTGGTCACCGCCTCGAAAGCCTCGGTCAGCAGCACGTCCCCGGCCAGCAGGGCCGCGGCCTCCCCAAAGGCCTTGTGGCAGGAGGGCCGGCCCCGGCGCAGGTCGTCGTCGTCCATGCAGGGCAGGTCGTCGTGGATCAGGGAGTAGCAGTGCAGCATCTCGACGGCAGCCGCAAAGGATTCGGCTGCGGCGGCATCGCCCCCCAGCATGTCGCATACGCTGAGCACCAGCACCGCCCGCACCCGTTTGCCGCCGCCCATCAGGCTGTAGCGGGCCGCCTGACAGACCTGTGATTCTGCCGGCAGATAGCGCCGGCAGGCGTCCTCCAGCGCCCGTTTGGCCCGGGCCAGATATGCGTCGTATTGCTCGTGGTAATTCATGCCTGTTCCTCCGCGTCTTTTCCTTCCGGCCCCTGGGCCGCCTGGGCGCCCAGCCTGCCGTCGATCTCTTCGATCTGCAGCGAGACCTTGTCCAGCGTCCTGCTGCAATAATCCACAAGGCCGGCCGCCTCGGCATACAGTTTGACCGATTCGGCCAGGGTGGTTTCTTCGCTCTGCATTTTAGTCAGGATGTCCTCCAGACGGGTCATCCCCTCTTCAAACGTTTTGGGTGCTCGCATCGGTCTCCTCCACTGCTGTGACCAGGCACCGGGCCTGGCGGTGTGCGGCGATCAGTCGGATGGTCTGCCCCGCCTCCAGCTGGCCGGCCTGAAGGACTTTGCCGTCCGCCCCGGCCACCATGGCGTAGCCGCGGGCCAGCACCTGATAAGGGTTGAGGGTCGCCGTCAGGGCCGCCGCATGGGCCAGCTGGCGGCTCTTTTCTTTCCAGCAGGCCCGGCTGCCCTGCCGCAGCGCCTGGCAGAGGGCTTCCAGCTGGGCCCGGCCCGCCTGCACCTGCCGCCGCGGCAGGCCACCGGCCAGGGCGTCCCGGTATGCTTTGCAGTTATTATAGCATATTTCCCGGCGTTTTTGCATATTTCCCTGTATATTTTCCCTGAGCTCCCACAGCTGGCGGCGCAGGGCCTCCCGGTCGGGGACGGCCAGCTCGGCCGCGGCCGAGGGCGTAGGCGCGCGGCAGTCGGCCACAAAGTCCAGGATGGTGTAGTCGATCTCGTGCCCGATGGCGCTGATGAGGGGCGTCCTGCACCGGAACGCCGCCCGGGCGATGCACTCGGCGTTAAAGACCCACAGGTCCTCCCGGCTGCCGCCGCCCCGGGCCACGATGATCTCATCCACGCCGTGACGGTCCAAAACGCCGATGGCGTCGGCCACCTCCTGGGCGGCGTCAAAGCCCTGGACGCTGACCGGGCACAGCAGCAGCCTGACCGCCGGCCAGCGCCGGCCGATGACGTTCTTGATGTCCTGCAGGGCCGCGCCGGTGCGGCTGGTGACCAGACCGATCGTTTGCGGGAACGCCGGCAGCGGCTTTTTGTGCTCGGGGGCAAAAAGGCCCTCGGCCTGCAGCCGGGCCTTGAGCTGTTCCAGCGCCAGCTGGGCCTCCCCGATGCCGTCGGGGAACATGGCGTTGACATACACCTGGTACGCCCCGCTGGGCTCGTAGAGGGTGACCCGGCAGCGGACCACCACCCGCATCCCCTCCTCGGGGCGGAAAGCCAGCCGCTGGGCGTCGGAGCGGAACATCACCGCCTTGACGCTGCACTGGCTGTCCCGCAGGGTGAAATAGCAGTGGCCGCTTTTGGCGTTGCGGACAAAGTTGGCCACCTCGCCCCGCAGGGCCAGGTCGTACAAAAGGTCGCTGCCGTCCAGCAGGGCCTTGACGTAGCGGTTGAGGGCGGTGACGGTGATCACTTCAGCCATAGGCCCGCCTCCCTTGCCGCCAGGATGGACACCCCGATGGCGTTGTCGCTGGCGTACTGGACCGGCACGAACTGCACCGCCGGCAGCCGCCGCTGGACCCAGCCCCGGATGATCTCGCTGCTCATCACCCCGCCGGCGCAGACCACCGGCAGGCCGGGATACCGGGCGAGGGCCGCCCTGGTCATCCGGACCACCGTATCCGCCACGCAGAGCAGGCAGTACTTGCAGACATAGGCCGGGCTGCGCCCCGCATCCAGCAGGGCGGCGCACTGGTTCTCCAGCCCCGAAAGGCTGCAGGTCATCTCCCTGACGCTGGACCGGGGCTTGATCTCCTCGGCGCATTCGGCCGCCAGGCGGGAGACTTCGGCCCCCGCCGGGAAGCCGAACCCCAGCCTGACCCCCAGACGGTCCACCGCCTGGCCGGCGTAAAGGTCGCTGCTGGTGCCCAGCAGCTCGACCCGGCGGACCTGGTCGCAGAGCAGCAGGTCGGTGGTGCCCCCCGAGATGTGGAACAGCAGCACTTTCTGCCGGAACAGGGCCTCCCCGCCGGCGGCAAAGAGGGCCGCAGCGGCATGGCCCTGCTGGTGGGTGGTGCGGACCAGGGGCACGCCCCGCCCCAGGGCGAAAGCCTGCCCGGCGCTGACCCCTGCCAGAAAGCAGGGCATATAGCTGCCCTGGACAGGGCGGGGCTTTTCCGAGACGCCCACCGCGCCGATCTTCGTCAGGTCAAACTCCTCCCCCAGCCCGGCCAGCATCCCGGGCAGGGCGGCGGTGTGGTGAAAGAGCGCGTCGCTCTGACGCAGGCCCAGCTGCCCCTCTTTCACCGGCAAAAAGCGCTTTTTTGCGCAAACAACCTCCCCGGCTGTGTCAAAAACAGCCAGAGAGGTCGCATAGTTGCTGGTATCAATGCCCAGTGTATAGCTCACGGTTGTGCAGGCTCCTCCTGGGGCGCGCCGTCGTCCGCGTCGGCAAGGCCCGACTCCCGGGCGACGCTGCCCAGCAGGCCGTTGACAAACTGGTAGTCCTCTTCTGCGCCGTATTTTTTGGCCAGCTCCACCGCCTCGTTGATGGCGACGCTGGGTTTGTGCTCGGCGCCATACAGCATCTCGGCAATGGCCAGCCGCAGCACGGTGATCGAGACGCGGGGGATGCGCTCCATGGTCCAGCCCCGCAGGTGGGCGCGGATCAGGTCGTCCACCTCGGCCGAATGGTCATAGTAGGCACGCAGCAGGCAGGCGCCGAAGCCGTCCACCGGATGCTCCTCGTCATTTTCGCGGTTGGCGTCCAGCGCCTCTTCCAGGGGCAGCTCGCCAAAAGTCTGTGCAAAGGCCAGCAGGAACGCATTCTCGCGGGCCTGGCGGCGAGGCATCTGATTTTCCATAGTATTCCTCTCACAACATTAAAGTCCTCTCTGCGGGGCGCACCGGCGCGCCGCAGAGAGGCTGGGTTCCGGTTGATCTGAATTTATTCAGCCGCGGCGGCGGGCGCCTCGCTGGCAAGGCCCGCCACGATCAGGTTGACGCGGCTGACCGTGACCCGCGTCATGTTCTGGACGGCGCTTTTCACGTTTTTCTGCACCTTTTCCGCCATGACCGGCACGCAGGTGCCAAAGCGGACGATCAGGTTCAGGGTGATGTCCGCGGTGCCCTCCCGCATTTCGACCGTGACCGGCGGCTGAAGGTTGACCATCTCCAGCAGCTCCTTGGCCTTTTTGCTCTGCTGCCTGCCGCAGGCGACGTCGGCCACCCCGTCGATCTCCATCGCAGCGCAGCGCGCGATCTTGGCGATGACGTCGGTCGAGATCTGAAGGCTGCCGCCCATAAGATCCATGTTCTGCATATCCATTCTACGGTCCTCCGTTCATTCCGGCATGGTGGATGCCGTTGCTTTCTGTTCGCGCCAGCGCTGCCCGCCGGGCCGCTTTGGCTAGTTACTGATATTATACCATTCTTTTTGATTTTATACAACACTTTCCTTTTCGGGCGCGGCAAAAGTCCGGGCCGGCCGGCGGATGCGGACGGTCCGGACTCACGGCGCCGGTCATTTCACTTCCACCACCGTGATATTCTGAGCGGTCACGTTGCTTTTGCTCATCACGATGTCCCGGATCTGGGCCACCTGGGCCGCCGTCAGGGCGTCCCCCGTGGTCATCACCGTCAGGTCTGCCCTGCCCTGCTGCAAAAAGCAGAGGCAGTCGGCAAACCCCTTGGCCTTGATGAGGGTCTCGATCTCGTTTTCGGCGTTGATGTCCTCCAGGTTGGCGGTCATCTGGGCGGTATACTCCGCCTTTTCCTTGTCGGACAGGGACGAATCCTTCAGGGTCTTCTGGATGGTGTCCAGGGCCTCGTCGTGGGCCTTTTCGCGGTTGAGGCGGGCCTCGTCGAAAAACTGGCTGCCGGTATCGTTGGCCACGCTGACCAGCTGGGCCTCGCCGTAGTTCTTGTTGGCGGCCGAGGCGGCCTCCGCTTCGGTCAAAAGCGCGTCGGTCACCCCGCCGGAAGAGCTCTCCGGCATCCCGGCCGAACTGGAAGCGCCGCTTCCCGCGGAGGGGGCTGCGGCCGTCTCCACAGCGAGGGAATCCATGCCGGTGCGGGCGTACTGCCAGTTCAGATAGCAGGCGACCGCCAGGGCGGCGGCCAGGGTCACAGCGGTGGCGCGGCGGGTGCTTTTGGCGATGTTTCTCATAAGTAAGCTCCTCCCTCGGGTTTATCTCAATGGCTGCGCTGTTCTACGCAGATCCGGTTGGCCGGCACGTCCAGCAGCGCCGAGACCAGGGCTGTGATCCGCGCTTCGACCCCCACGTCCCCGCCCCCGTCGCAGACCACGGCCACGCCGCAGACGGTGGGCAGATAGGTCGTCTCCTCCAGAGCGGTGCCGTCCTCCAGCAGGACGTGGGTCTGCCGGCTCTGCTCCGTTCCGGTCTGGGTGTCGGTGGCATAGATCCGCTCCTCTCCGCTTTCCAGTGTGACCATGACGGTGGTCTCGCCCGCGCCCTCCACCTGGGCGATCAGCCCGGCCAGCTGCTGTTCCAGCCCGGCCCGGTAGCTGGCGGCGGTCTGGCCGGAGGACGCGCCCTCCCCGGTCTGGCTGCCGCCGGACGCGGGCCACAGCTCGCTGCACAGGATCAGGACCATGGCCGCCACCCCCAGCGCTGCGGCCAGCGAGGCGGCCCGGGGCTTTGTCCGGTCCGGCCCGGCCCTGAGCCAGGCGGCCAGACGCTCCTGCAAGGGCATGGCTCATCCTCCTTGTTCCTCTTTCGTCCAAACGATGGTTTCCGGCCCGATGGCAAGGGCCTCGCAGAGCAGATCCCGGACCGCTTCCCGGCCGGAGGCCCGGGCGTCTGCGGGCAGGCGGACCTCCACCCCCGTGGCGCAGACCCCCTCTTCCGTCCGGGCCAGGGCGACGGCAAGCTCCGCTTCCAGGCCGGTCTGGTCCCGGATCTGCGCTTCCAGCCGGGCGGCCAGGTCCTGCCGGGCCTGCCGGAGGATCGTCTCTTCCGCCGTGCCAAAGGACGCCGCCTGCGCAGCGGGCGGAGCAAAGCCGTCCACGCCGGCCCGGATGCCGGGCAGGGCATGAAAAAGGGCTACTAGAATATATAGCCCCGCCGCAGCCTTTATGCACTGCCGGCCCCGGACGTCCCCCAGCAGCTGGCCCACCAGCTCGGCGCAGATGCAGGCGGTGCAAAAGACCGCCACCGACGTTTTCAGTTGCTGCAGTTTAACCGCCTCCCATCATGAACAGCAGCGCCGTGCCCAGCACGGCGATCCCAAAGACCAGCGCGATGGCCGCCGCCAGGCCCTGCACCCCCTGGCGCAGGCAGCCGAACAGGGCCGCGCACCGGCCCAGGCCGGCGGCGCTGCACAGCAGCTCGCACCCCAGGAGCAGCACCGTGTGCACCATCAAAACCATGTACAGGGGCAGGAACTCCGCCGCCAGGAACGCGATGGCCGCAAAGCCCAGTCCGCTTTTCAGCAGACGCATCCCGCTCAGGACGGCGCCCGCTGCCGCGTTCAGGCTCTGCCCGACGATGGGCACGGTGCCGGTCAGCAGCTGCCCCAGCTGCTGGCTGGCCTGGTCCATCTGGGCGGTAAAGACCCGCTGCAGCCCCAGCAGGGCCGCAAATGCCCGGCCTGCCCACCCCAGCCCCTTGCGGAACAGGCTGCCCGCGCTGCGGCAGGCGGCGGCCAGGGCCGCCTCGGTGCTGATGCAGCAGGCCGCGCTGAGGGCCAGGTAACAATGGAACAGGGGCGGCGTCCAACTGCAGAGCAGCTGGGCCAGCAGGCATAATCCGCTGAGGAACAGCCCCCCTGCCGCCGCTCCGGCCGTGGGCTCTCCGCCGGCGATCAGCACCCCCTCGTAGACGGGTACGAACCCCAGCAGGAACAGCCGCCAGCTCTCCAGCTTTTCGCAGACCGTTTCGGCCAGGGCCGCCAGGGCCGCCCAGCAGAGCAAAACGCTGCCCCCCGCCGCCGCCAGGTCCAGCAGGGCGGCCCTGCCCTCCCCGGCAAAAAAGGAGATCAGCAGCACCAGCAGCAGGTACAGCAGGACCCGGGCATACCCCGCCACCGACGCCTGCATGGTCCCGGCCAGGTCCCCCGGCAGGAGGGCCCGCACCGCGCCCAGCGGGTCGGACACGAAATCTTCCAGGTCCGCGGGCGCCTGGTCCAGGTAGGGCTGCCAGCTCTCCTGCCCCGGCAGGGAGCCGGCCGGGGCCTGTCCCTCCGGGCCGGAAGCCGCCCGCGCCGCCGGCGGGGCAAGGCCCAGGCAGAATGCAAGCCCCAGGCAGAGCAGCGCGCGTTTCAACCGGTCAGTTCCCATATCATTCCACAGACCTCCTCCAGCAGGGGCCACAGGGCCGCCAGGGTCAGCACCCGGCCCGCAAAGCTGGTGCACCAGGCCAGCGCTTCGGCCTCCGCCTCCTTGCAGACGGCGCAGGCATAGTCGGTCAGCAGCAGGACCCCGGCGCACCGCAGCAGGCTTGCGAACGCCGCCCCGTCCACCCGGGCGGCCAGGGCCGCCAGCCCTGCCGCCATTTGCTGCAGGGGGACCGTCAGCCGGACCAGGATGGCCAGCCCCGCCGCCAGCGACAGCAGCAGGGCAAAGGCCGGGTTCGATTTGTGCAGCAGCCCGTACAGCAGGGCGGCCGCCGCCGCAAGGCCCAGGGTGGGCAGCAGGTGTTCCAGCGCCATCAGAGGGCAAAAAGGGCCTTGATGGTCACGAACAGGTCGCTGATCTGCTGCACCAGCATGGACAGGACCACCACCAGCCCCGCCAGGGTGGTCATCATGGCCTGATCCTCCCGGCCCGAGCGGATCAGCAGCTGGTTCAGCACCGCCACGATGATCCCGATGGCCGCGATTTTGAACACAAGGTCGATCTCCAAAGCCCCGTCATCTCCCTTTCTTTTTACAGGATCAGCAGCCCCAGCACCGCCCCCGCCGCCAGGCCCAGCCGCCGGTCGATGGAAGCCGAGCGGGCCTCTTCTTCCCGCACCCGGTCCAGAAAGCTCTGGAACCGGGCCAGGTAATAGTCCAGCCGGGCGCATTCCTGCCCGGCGTCGGCCCGGCCCAGAGCGGCAAAACACTCGGCAAAGCAGGCCGCCTCTTCCGCCGCCAGGGGCGCGGGCGGGGCCATCTGCCCGAAACCGTCCGCCCGCCCCATGGCCCGGCCCAGGGCGCTGGCCGGGCCATACTCTGCAGCCAGCGTCCGGTAAAGGGGCCCCAGGTCGGCGCGGCGGTAGCCGATCTCCTGCCGCAGCCGGGCCAGCAGGCCGGCGGTCTCTTCCAGGGCGCGCCGCCGGGCGGCCAGCCGCTGGCGCCGGGCGTCGCCGGCGCAAAAGCCCGCCGCCGTCAGCAGCAGCGCCGCCGCCCACCGCAGCCCACTCATACCCGGCACACCCCGGCGATCTGCCCCGGAGCCTGCCGGCCTGCCAGCATCACCAGGACCCGGAGCATCCCCTTCTCCCGCATATAGGCCACCTGGGGCCGGCGCAATGCTTCGTCCGGGGTGGCGGCGTGGAGGCTGGCGATGTAGTCCACCCCGCTGAAAAATCCCTGTTCCAGCCCGCGGACCTCCTCCAGCCCGCCCAGCTCGTCCAAAAGCACGGCCTGGGGGGCCAGGGTCCGCAGCGCCATCTGGACCGCCTGCGCCTTGGGCAGCCCTGCGACGGTGTCCACCGGAGGGCGGGCGGCCCGCATCTCTTCGGGCCAGAACTCGCCCCGCTCGTCGATGACCGCCACCGCCCGCCCCAGCCCGGCCAGAAACGCCGCCATGCTGCGCAGCAGGGTGGTCTTGCCGCTGTCCGGCTCCCCAGCCACCAGCAAGCCGGTGAAATGCCCCTGCAGGATCTCCGCCAGCCCGGGCGGCAGGGCGATCTTCCGGGCACGGGCAATGCGCAGGTTCAGGGAGCTGACCCTTTGCAGCACCACCCCCTCCTGGGG
>OERF01000084.1_pt1 | contig 34919 bp, 40 predicted proteins | sample 1539921 | NCBI WGS metagenome assembly OERF01 (sample SAMEA3891883, study PRJEB23780) | metagenome | biome: terrestrial biome; feature: animal house; material: Caecal content | place: Italy | collected 2015-05-05
CCTTTTTTCTGTTGTCAAGTACGGGGTCTCGTGAGGCGCTTACGTCTTATTTACGTATGGCGGACACATATTTACACTTTTTATATAGTTACGAATAGATCGATTTCTTTTTTGAGCAACTGTTGATAATTGGATCTTGGGAATTTGTGTCCAGCGTTTTACTAATTCGTTTTCAACTGCCATATAGTCAGCGGCGAGTAAATCAAAATGATTGATTATGCGTATCAAAACGTCATATAAGCCAACGACACCCCGCAAATAAATCTTAAAAGGATTTCCTTGGACAGTTGGCTCTATTTTAGGAAATTCTTTAAGGCCACAGTCTGCTTTAGAAAAAGTTTTAATTGCATTATAGTTTCTTTCAGTAGCTTCAGTAAAGTTTACATCACCATGAGCACAGCAATTTCGGCAGCTTTTAAAATATTTGTAAATTAAGCGAAGATTTTCTATATATGCATCTTGCCTATCGGCAGTAAAGTGAAAACATCCGGATAGTGCTGATATCTGTTCAAGCTTTAACTGCTTTGTATAACTCTTAAATAGGCCGGCCTTAAAATCAGCTTTGACTTTATCTCCCAATGTATAGGGCTTCTGGAACGTCTTTCTGACATAAATTATTTGCTGTAATGCTTTCTGTGATATTGTGGCCTCTACAAACTCATCTACCCAGGCATCAAAGATAGCGGTTGCATTTATAAGCAGCAATTTTGCAATATACTGTTCTTCGTATTCCCAACTCAGTTCTGTCGAAATTCGTTTTGGATTAAGGCCATGAATAGTTAGACCCTCCACCAGACTGTTCTTCGCTTCTTTCTCGGTAGTGTTAGGATGTTCATCATAATATTTTTTTGCAGCTTTCCGCAAATTCCAAAGGCCTGCATCAAGCGCCCATACCATGTCAAAAGTTTTTGTTATTTCTTGCCATGCCAAGTAGGTCGCTCCAAACATTGTATTTGCCATAATATCACCCCTTAAACTTTATCAGAAGACTTTAGTGTTTGGACGAGCAGATCGCTCAGTCCCTGAGACGGCCCGACTTTCTGTCGGATGGAAGAGGTGTCTAAGTCAGGATAGTGGTACCGCCACTTGTCATAGTCCTCCTTGGAGATATCACCAGCTTCAAGCTTGGCAGCCTGCTCCCGCCAGCTGCACAGCATCTCGTGGAGGCGGGCAGCGTCCTTGTTCTGGCGCACATCCACTGTGAGGCAGACCTCACCGTCTAACTCACGGACCTTGAGACCATAGAGGTCTTCCAGGGTGAACAGGGTGTGCATCAGACCGGTATAGGAGTCAATGTCAGGCACAGAAAGAGCCTGAGGGGAGACATCCAGAACTTCAGCCAAGGCCGCGGTCAGGTCGGCCTTGGGCGACCGGGAGCCATTTTCATACTGAGCCAGCCGGACGTCGGCAGACTTTTCGGGGAAGCCAACGGTCATTCCGAGGTATTTCTGGGTCATTCCCCTTAACATGCGGAAAAAGCGGATGCGTTCACCTATTGCCATGAGAGTCATCTCCATTCGTCGGTTTGTTACAACCTGAGTATAACATATATGTTTAATATAGTCAAGAGAAAATGAAACAAAAAAGTTTAATATATCACGCCTGACCTCTTGACTTAAGCAAAATTATATAGCATAATGAGTATAAACAAAAATGCTTAGTGAACCTGGACCTTGAAAACTGAACGAAGAGCCACCAGACAACGACTTCTCTGTAAGAGCCAGATCGGGGAGGGGACGCCAGGACTTCCGCAAGGAACGAGCGAACCCGAACCCCGAAGAATCCGGGCAGTCCCCGGAGGAGGCGACGAGGACAGGGAAGAGAGACTCCCCACCAGCTACAGCCCGAGCGAGATCACAACCGTCGCAGGCGATAGGGTGAGAGGCTCCGTAAGTCAATCGGAGATTGAAAAATGAGTGCCGGCCCACTACCGGCAGCCTGGTGGAAGACAAACCGACCGAAGTAAACCAACAAAAAGCCTCTGGAGGGAAACCAGCGGCATCCAGAAAACAGGAGGAATCCAAATGAGCGAAGAAAAGATTTTTATGCGCGTGGACGAGGTGGCGGAGACTTTGGGTATCTCCAAATCTCACGCCTATAAGATTGTCCACCAACTGAACAAAGAAATGGCCCAGATGGGATATATCACCGTCTCAGGCCGGGTCAACCGCAAGTATTTCATGAAGAAGCTGTGCTACAGCGAAAATGAAACAGGAGCCTGCTGGATATGAGAGGTTTGCTGCCACAGAAAGTTGGGGAAAACAAGGGCCACAACGCAAGACGTGTCCACTGGCGTACCCGTTTTTCTGAAAACTGCACAGATACACCGTATCTGATGCTGACTTTATCCACATTCTCAGAATGGCCTGATCGTCCGTCCGCCGAAAAGGAACGATGATTCGTTCTCTCTGGCAATTGTACACAAAAATATATGGAGAGGGTAAGTATGGGAGCATTTAAAAATAAGAAAAACGGTACCTGGTATGTTCAGTTTCGGTACACCGACTGGAAAGGGGAACGTCAGCAAAAACTCAAGCGAGGATTTGCGACCAAAAGAGAAGCGCAGGAATGGGAACGTCAATTTTTAATGTCAAAGCGAGCTGACATCAATATGACGTTCGAGCAGTTCGCGAAGCTTTATGAAAGAGATATTAAACCTAAATTAAAACTCAATACCTGGATCACAAAAGAGAGCATCATTCAGAAGAAAATTCTGCCCTATTTCGGCAAACGCAAGCTCTCGGAAATCACGGCCAGGGATATTATTTGCTGGCAGAATAAAATCCGCGAGCTGAAAGATTGGCATGGTAAACCGCTTTCGGCCACGTATCTGAAAACGGTTCACAATCAGCTCAGTGCGATTTTTAATCATGCCATCCGCTATTATGGGCTACAGGTGAATCCGGCGCAGCGTGCCGGGAATATGGGGAAGGAAGAACGCAAAGAAATGCTGTTCTGGACCCGTGAAGAATATACCAAATTTTCAGATGCCATGATGGACAAACCGATGTCCTTCTATGCCTTTGAGATGCTGTACTGGTGTGGTATCCGCGAGGGCGAATTACTGGCCCTGACGCCTGCTGATTTTGATTTTCAGAAACGGACTGTTTCGATCACAAAGTCTTATCAAAGAATCCATGGACAAGACCTTATCACTACCCCCAAGACTCCTAAAAGTGTTCGTGTGGTCCAGATGCCGCAGTTCCTTTGCGACGAGATTCAGGACTACCTGAAACAGCTGTATGGAGTTGAATCGAATGATCGTATATTTCCGATTACCAAAAGCTACCTTCATCGAGAAATGGATCGCGGCTGTAAGCAGACAGGGGTAAAGAGAATCCGGATTCATGACCTGCGGCACCCGTATGTCAAGCACACGACAAAAAAATATAATTCTGAAAAGCAGAAAACCCAAGCTACCAAGATTGAGGATTTGATAGCCTGGGGTTTCTGTTTTTGTATCGTCAGTTATTCAAAGAGGTCATGGACCTTGTAAACAATCTCAATGCGGTTGTCGGGGAATACATATACCTTTTCAATCAGCAGATCGGTCAGCTCAGAGGTCAGCACATCTGCTTCTGCAATCGAGTGAACGATCTCTTGCCGGTTGCTTTGGCGGGCCTGTTCTTCTCGCTTCAGTTTTGCCTGGGCGGTGACAGCAGCATAGGCATTTTTGACTTTCCGTATTTCTGCGTCATAAACTGCTTTCTCCGATTTATAAGCGTCCAGTTCGATCTGCCCCAGGAGATACCGTTCAAAGAGAGCTTGCTTCTGATCCCTCAAATCTTCTAACTGTTTCTCGTATTCGGAGCATTTAGCGGCGGTGGCGTCCAGGTGAAGGGTTCCGTCCTCATGTGCAGGCAGCAGGATTTCCAGCTGTTTTTTCAATGTGATAAGCACCGCTTCTTCCAGCCCGGCAGCATCCGCTCGTATAGTATGGCAGCGGCTGTTTGCATCGGCAGTCGAATGGCGGCACATATAAAACGGCTTCTTTTGCGCAATGCGGGAAAGTGCATGGTCACAGCAGCCACAATAAACCTTGCCTTTCAGTGGGTACGCCCTGGCTTTCCGGGCCGGTAAAGAAAACCGGCGCTGCACAGCTTGTACCTTTTCAAACAGCTCTTTCTCAATGATTGCCGGATGGTGGTCGGGAATAATGAACCATTTGTCACGGTCCTTCATGCGGCTCCGCGTACCACCCACTTCAATGACTGCCCGCCGTCCAATGACGTAGGAACCGATATAGCGTTCGTCCTCCAGGATGCGGAGAACCGTAGAACTGCTCCAGCGGCCACGAGAGCGTGAGACATCGTGGTACTGCTGTCCATGAGCGGCTTTATATTCTCCTGGGGTTGGGATGCCCCGCTTAAATAGTTCCCTGGTAATGGCTGCCGCTCCAATGCCAGTTGCCGCAAGCTGGAAAATGAGCTGTACCACCACAGCAGTTTCCGGGTTTGGCTCCATTCTGCCATCGGCGCTTTTGCGATACCCATACGGGCAAATCTTACTCTGATATTCTCCGCGCTGCATTTTGGCGTACTTGGCGCTTTTGGTTTTCATGGACATATCGCGGCTGTAATACTCGCTGATCAAATATTTGAAAGCCACATCCATCCCGCCGGTATCACCTTTGTGCTGATCACTGTCGAAATCGTCATTGATGGAGATAAACCGGGTGTGAAACAATGGGAACACCCGCTCGATGAAGTAGCCGGTTTCGATGCTGTTTCGCCCAAACCGAGAAAAATCTTCTTGTGTCAAGTAGGAACTAAAAAATTTTTGAGATTTTACAAGCCGTTCATAGGTGGATAACCACCAGTGAACGGCTTGCTGCATCTCTATTGAGCCTTGACAGTTGTAATACCCTTGGCTTCGTCACCGCTGATCTGTTCTTTCGTGGCTACTCGCAGATAAATCACCGCATTCATTTCTTTCCCTCCATATCTTCAAAGATGTCTTTGAACTTCCAGACGATTTCGATGCTGTCCTGTCCGTGAACATAGATAGCGTCGATCAGCGCATGGGCAAGCTCGTAGGTAAGCCCCTCGTCCTTCTGGTACACGCCGAGCACCGCGTCAAGCCTCTCATCAGAGCAGGGATGCTCAGAATCAAGCTCCTGCATCCGCTCATGGCCTTTGCGAATTGATTCATCGTTCTCGGCAATCTTTGCGTCTGCCTCTGCTTTCCGTTTGAGGTATTCCGCCTTTGTGATATTGCCGGAAGTGTACTTCTCATACAGCCTGAGTTTGACTGCTTTGAGCTGTTCGGACTGCTTTTGCAGATCGCGGATTGTGTCCGCGCATTCTGAGATCGCGGATTTCCTGCGCTTGCTGATTTCGTGATTCTTCACGGCTTTCTTTTCCGCCAGCGCGAGCATTTGCCCAATCGCATTGTAGGCAGCATTCTCAAGCCATGCTTCGCTGTATCTCTCGCCAACCGGACACTCCGTATCGCGGTCATTTGTCGAATGCGTGCACTGATAGAAATACCCACTCACATTCCTGTTCTTACGCCGGGTCAGGGCGCGTTTGCAGTTGCCGCAGCACACAAGACCCTTGAGCGGATAGTAGTGTGGGTTGCGTTTTGGCTTCTTTACGCCGCCCCGGATAACAGCCTGAGCCAGCTCAAACTCATCCTTGCTGACAATGGCTTCGTGCATTCCCTCAACAACAATCCAGTCTTCCTGATCCTGAGCGATGCTCTTTCGTGAGCCGACACCACCGGATTTGCGCCTGTGGCCTACCGTTGCACCGGTATAGACATAGTTGACGATGATCTTGTAGACCATAGATGCCGTCCAGCTTATCTTGTCGCTCATGCGGCTGAATTTCTTCTTGTCAGGATGTTTCCCCTTGAAATACTGCCCCGGCGTCAGAATGTTGTCATCGTTCAGGCCAAGGGCAATCTGTGAGGTATTCCTGCCATCAAGGGCTTCATCGAAGACCCTGCGCACGACCTTGGCGGCCTCCGGGTCAAGCTTGAGCTTGTTGCGGATTTCCGGGTGAAGCACATAGCCGTAGGGAGCGTAACCGCCCACATACTTGCCCTGCTTCATCATCTGGATTTTGGCCGTTGTCGTTTTGACCGAGAGATCCTTGCTGTACGCCGCATAGATGATGCTGCGCATGACGACCTCAAGACCGCCGGTTGTTCCCTTGCAATCGTCGCTGTCATACCCGTCGTTGATGGAGATGAAGCGAACGCCCATAAACGGGAAGGTACATTCGAGATAATTCCCCGTCTCAATGTAATCACGAGAAAAACGGGAAAAGTCTTTGACGCAGATCAGGTTGATCTCGCCGTGCCGGACTTTCTCCATCATCGCGGCAAACTGAGGCCGGTGAAAATTCGTACCGGTATATCCATCATCCGCGAACTCAAGCCTCGGATATTTGGAGAGTGTCGGATGGTTGTCAAGGTAGCGGTTGATGAGCATACGCTGATTTCCGATGCTGTCGCTTTCCGCTTTGCTGCCATTCCCGGTATCTTCATCAGCCATAGAGAGGCGGATGTAGATGCCGATTGTGTAGTCTTTGACCATTTTACATCGCCTCCTGTACTTCATTGATACTCTGAATGGTCTGCTCGTAGATGTCGCTGTACTTCATGACCAGCTCCACAGCGCTGCCCTCATGGACTCTAACCAGCTCAATCGTCTCGTCTACCAAGTCCTGAGAAAGCTGCGTTGCCGTACTAACGGATTTCATCAGGGAAATCCATTTGTTATCTACCGACATGGCCTCGGCAAACTTGCTCCGGCGCTGCACCGCCTCATCCAGACGGCGGGACAGATCGGCATATTGCTCGTCGTAGCTCTTTTTGGCAAAGGCGTATTCCTCTTCATCCAGAAGCCCCTCGGCGTAATCCTCATAGAGGCGAGTTCGCTTCTTGGAAACGCCGTTGAGCCGCAGATTCAGGCTGGTAATGAGGGCATTCTGCTGATCGCGGATGTTTTTCTCGCCCTCGCTGCCCCTGAGCTTGTCCAACAGCTTGTCATAGTCAAGCGCAGCCTCAACTTGAAGCTGAATTGCATGGAGGACATTGGCTTCAAGCGTGTCCTGCCTCGTGTAATGAGAGGTACAGTGCTCATATCGCCTGTTGACCGAAGTGCTGCACTCATAGTAGGCATACCAGCGTCCCCGCTTGTCCTTGTCGATCCTCTTGCGGTGAAAGTACATCTTCTTCCCACAGTCAGCACAGACGATTTTACCCTCGAACAGGTTGACGAGCGTTGCTCGGATTTCTTCGGTCTTCTGCATACTCGTCTGCCGAGCCTCAGAAGCCGCTTGGATGATGTCCTGCACCTTCTGGAAGTCCTCACGGGAGATAATTGCCTCATGGGTGTTCGGGAACACAATCCACTCGTCCTTATCCTTGACATTATGGGACTTGATGCCCTTGTAGATTGCTTGCATGGAGCGGCCAAGGACGGTATCGCCCACATAATGCGGATTGGTCAGGATGCCGTACAGCGTTGAACTGTACCAGCCTTTGCAGGAGCATCCATCGCCTTTGCGGGTTCCGGTCTGCCGCTTCCGCAGCTCCGTATTTGGCGCTCCCATCCGGTCAAGCTCATCGAGGATCATGGGGATTGACCATCCCTCGATTTTCCACTGGAACATGAGCCGCACATACTGCGCCGTCTCTTCGTCAATGACCATGCTTGTGTGTTCTTCATTCCACCGATAGCCATACGGGAGGTTTCGCTTCTGGAATGTCCCTTGCTCCATCTGCGCTTTCAGGGCAGTGGAGACTTTGCGGGAAATATCCTTTGAGTAGAGGGCGTTTATCATGTTTTGCAGCGGAATCATCAGACTCTCGTTCGAGCCGTCTGTATCAAAGTTGTCATAGTGCTCCTTGATAGCAATAAACCGCAAACCGATCTGCGGGAAAATGCGCTCAAGGTAGGTGCCGGTTTCGATGTAGTCACGGCCAAAGCGGCTGAGATCGCGGACTACAAGGCATTTAATCCTGCCGCTCTTGATGTCAGTCATCAGGCGGTTAAACTCCGGCCTGTCGAAAACCGTACCCGTCCGTCCGTTATCCACATAAACATCGACGAGATCTAGGTAAGGACACCCTGCAATATAGGACTTGCATATCTCGATCTGGTTGGTGATGACATCCACCTTTTCAGACTTGCCGCTGTTCTCCACAGAGAGACGGGCATAAATGGCCGTCGGGAAGATTTGCAGCGGTGCTGCTTCGCAGACCGGCTCTGCCGCTGCGAGTTTTCTGCTTTTTCGTGCCATACGCTCATCCCTCCTTTATCCGGCAATGGCAAGTTCATCGGCATAGCCGAGAACATATTCAAGCGTCTGCTGATATTCGTCTTTGTACTTGAAGACGATCTCGATTGCGTGATTCTCATAAATCAGGATGCGGTCAACCAGCGCCATAAGAACGCGGCGGTTCAGTTCGTCAATGTTTTCATACTGCTTGAAGAGCGTGACCCAATTCCTTTCGGAAGTGCCGGTTGTGACCGACTGCTTCATTTCTTTTTTCACACGAAGAAGAGCTTCTTGCTTTTCTTCAATGATCTTGGTGTAGCTGTTGCGGAACTCAAAGTATTCCGACTTGTCGATGATCCCGTCCGAGAGGTCTTCATACAGCCGGAGCTTGAGCTTCTGATACCGCTCAATCTCTTCTTCGAGCTTTGTAATCTGCGCCTCGTAGTTGAACACTTTACGGTTCTGTGACGGAAGCCTCTCAATTAAAGCAAGCGCCTTTTCGAGGTTGACCACAAGCTCGATCTGGTCATGGATGGCGTGAAACACCTTTTCCTCGACCTCTTTTGCGCTGATGCTGTGCGGGCTGCAGGTCCGGTTGTGCTTATTGGACGAGCATACATAGTAGATGTACTTCTTCGTCTTCGACGGGACGGTCTTGCGGATCATGGACTGCTGGCAGTCTCCGCAGAACAGGAAGCCGGAAAACAGGTGTGCCTCATCCTGATCAGGCGAGCAGCGCATATCCCGCTTCATCATGGTCTTGACGGCCATGAAATCCTCATAGGAAACAAGCGCTTCGTGCGCACCCTCGACTTTGACCCACTCGGTTTCGTCTTTCGGCTGCACAACGCGCACCTTGTAGTTTGGCGTACCGCGCTTGCCTTGGGCAAGGACACCGATATATACCTCATTGGTGAGGATGCGCTGGACAGCCTTGTAAGTCCACTTTGCAGTGTCGCCGGTCTTGAAGACGGTATCGAACTTCACCCCCGCCGAGTGCTTATACTCCATTGGGGAAAGCACACCCATCTGATTCAGCCTTGCGGCAATGCGACCGATGGAGAAGCCGTCCTTGTACATGGCAAAGATCATCTGCACATACTCGCTGACAGCCTCATCGACGATGAGCTGGTTTTTGTTATCCGGCGATTTCTTGTAGCCATAGGGAGCGAACGCCCCGACGAACTCACCATTCTTTTGCTTGACCTCCAAGCTGGATCGGATTTTCATGGAAATATCCTTGCAGTAGGAGTCGTTGATTAGGTTTTTGAACGGGATGACAAAGGAATCCGACTGCGGATCGCCGGTCAAGCTGTCGTAAGCGTCGTTGACCGCGATAAAGCGGATGCCGAGCTGCGGGAATATCTTTTCCAGATACCGACCGCCGTCGATGTAGTTTCTCGAAAAGCGGCTGAGGTCTTTGACCACGATGCAGTCAATCGCGCCTTTGCGGATTGCGTCTTCGAGCTTTTTGAAGTTTGGACGATTGAAGGAAACGCCGCTATAACCATCGTCAACGAACGGCTCGCAGACGATTTCCAGATCGTCATGCCGCGCAATGTAGTCCTCGCAAATGGCTCTTTGGCTTGCAATGGAGTTGCTTTCAACTTTGTCCCCGTCTTCACGGGACAGACGGCAGTAAATCGCCGTCCGGTAAACTTTTCCGGGCATAAAAATAACCTCCGTTTTCTGTTTGGTGTGATACATCAAATCAGAAAGACGAAGGCTTCTGCTTCTTGTATGAGGAAAACACGATAAAGCCACATGACCCTCAAGGGCAGCGGCTTAGTCCATGTATTCTTTTTTGACCTGACTTCATTGTATCACAGGCTCAATCGCTTGTCCATAGAACCGGGCGAAAAGATTCAGTTTGTTTATAATCAAAGTCCTCTCAGATAATGTTCCAGACAGTCCTCCAAGGTGGTGTCTGTCTTCGAGAAGCTGATCTTCACGACGGTCTTCCCGTCCAAATAGCAATACGGGTTTCTGATCTGTCGGATAAAATCCCGCAGCCGGTCATCCTGCGCAGCCGCAGGCTCAAGCCGGATGCTGTTCCGCTGGACAAGGGTACTGCGGTCAACCGTCTTCGGGTTGACGCTTCTCATGGTTTCTACGCTCATCATATTACAAACACCTCCCTGATGATGTGAACTGTATTCAGGACAAAAGGATATGGCGGAGCGCCGGTTAGGGACACTCCGCCACATAGTTTTCATCCTGAAAACTTGTATGCTGAATGTAGCTAATTGGTTTGTTTCGTGTTCCGGCATATTTGCAGCTCGCACCCCTGCCAGAAGAGCCTTGCGGCTCCGGGAATGCTACGGACTACCAACGGTTAATCGGTATCATGGGACTCTCACCCCTCCGAGGAACGCTCCGAGCCGCCCCCGGCAATCCGGGAACGGAAGTATCATTATACCCAACTTCTCCATCATGGCGAACAGCCGCACCACACGGCAGTTTAGCCTCTCTGCTGATCGCTCGCTTCCGTGAGGAAGGTCTTGGCGGCAGAAGGCAAGTCGCTTCGAGAAAAGAGGAAAGATCCGCAGCACTGGATATTCTGTTTTCAAGGTACTGTGAAGCCGGTCTTGATTGACCCCTTCACTTTACAACGGACATTTTTTGAGCGAATTAGCGGGTCTCTCAAAAAATTTTTTTGAATTTTTTTCTGATCGCATCCCGCGTGTCTTTGACAGTGGAAAACGAAAGGCCGTTCTGCTTGGCATACGACAGCATACTCATGTTGCCGCGCATACAATTCGTGTACACATCAAGCTGCGGCTTAGTCAGGCTGCGGATAAACTCCTGTTCGAGCAAGCCGGTGATGATGTCTTCCTCCATCTTTTCCGGGGACTCCAGCCATGCGGATGCCTTTACATCATCTTCCGGCACAGCGTCCAGCGACAGCACAGTGGAAGGCTGCGTTTCCTCGCTGTCTTCGCTGTCAGATGCTCCCCCGGTATCGTAGGAGCGACGGAGCTTCTTCTCCTCATTGCGGAGTGCTTTCATGACCTCGCGGTCAACCTCCGTAGTCTCGCCGGTGGCCTTCACGCGCACCATGCACTTGCCATCCTCGGAAATCCAGAGGTCGTAATCGAACTCGATGGGTGTTTTGGGGATTCTTTTCATTGCCTTGTCCTTTCCGCTGGCTCGGAGCAGCGGATGGACAAGACTAAAAAAGAGCCGCATGACGGTGAGCTGATCTTCCCATACCGATAAAACAGAGCTTAGAAAACTCTGTTCATGCGGCATTAGGAAGACTCACCAATCAGCGGCTCCACAGCACAGCATAAAATATTGAATTGTATTTGTTATCTCCTTACCTTCTGTGAAGGCGGAGGTATAACCGTCTCATGTTGATCACATCAAATACGGTTTCCCGGCCACAGGCTTTGCACTTGGCCTGTATGTGACCACGGGAATCCTCGAATACAGCGATAGCGTTATGCCCACAATATGGACATTTCACCATGCGCATCTTCTGGTTGACAATGGCGCATCGCGCCCTGCGGATTTTCTCCTGCATCTCCGGTGAAGGCTCTGAGACACGAATGCTTTTCTTCATGCCCACACCTCCAAAGGATCGTTGTACTCGCTGTATGGCCGTGTTTCCAAGTGGCCGAGCTGTCTCAGCCGGATGACTGCGGCTGTCTTGGAAACGCCGAACTGCTGGCAGATCATATCAAGGGCAACCTTATCCCAATAGGCATAAGTTCCATCATAGCTGACGAGTTTCCGGCCTCTGGCATAGTACGCAACGGCAAGATCAATTTCCCGCTGGGGCATCAGGATGGCCGCGCCTAAGACATTGGCTTGCCATTCATTCCAGTCCTCGCGGGTCTTTAGCTCCCGGAGCGAATAGGCTGTCCGGGCGGAGTATTTCCGCCGACAAGCTTCCCGGATTTTGTCTGTCTCCATCTGGAACAGGATTTGATGGGCGCACTCATGGGCGAGTGTAAACCGCCTTTTCCCGCAGAGCTTGCGAATCTGTGAAGGCTCGATAAAGTTCCTGTCCATCAGAACTTCGTTTCGGTGCAGCGGGATTTTGCGCTGAAAGCCTCTGTCCTCCACGATGTACTCGGTATCGGTGTAAGCGGTCAGTCCGCAGATGCTTCCGTCCTCAGACAGATAAGCGAACGAAACATTCAGGCCGAGATATTCACGGGCAAACTGGTCAATCGGCGTACCGCGAGGCAATCGCCTCCCATCCGTATCGGGTCCGAAAAAGAACTCGTTAAAATCTTTTGTGACCGCCGCAGCGATTTCTTCAATCTCTTTGTGCGATAAAATCATCTGGCTCCCTCCTTTGCTTCTACAAACCATTTTGTTCCCTCCTGAAAGAGGTACGATTCCCTCCCACGGATCATCACAGTATAACGAATACCGCCGCCTCCAACTTTTTTAGAAGCTGCACGGCATTTGTACAGGATTTGGTCAATCTGAAAGATCAGGCCGTTTTCCCAACGGATAAACCGAGGATGACATACTCCTTCTTCGTCAACATCCAAGTTGACCGAGACATACGCCTTTCGGCAATGTGTGTTCGTCATAGCCTACCTCCATGTGCTCTAAAAGTTACGCAAAACCGGGCATAACTTCCGTATTCCTGTTGACATACACACTGTTCGTGTGGTATCATAATCACGAACGGGGCGTTCGCGTTGATTACAACATAGCATGAACAGATATTTCATGTCAATGCCTTTTGCGAAATTTCTGTTCGTGTCCATAATTGTTTTAGAAAGAGGTGCCTTATGAGTTTCAAGGATAAGCTGAAAGAGAAAAGGTTGGAAGCGAACCTTACGCAAGTGCAGCTCGCCGAAAAAGTATCTGTGACACCGAGAACCATCCAGCACTATGAGCTTGGCACTCGCAAACCGACAAAGCTCGATATTGTGGAAAAGTTGGCGAAAGCGTTGAATACCACGCCGGAGTATCTGCTTGGGCAAAATGGGTTGCTGGTGGTAGCGGCTCATGAACAGGGCGGCTCCAAAGCAGCCAGAGATATTGACGAGCTTGTCAGTGAAGTGACCGGTATGTTTGCTGGTGGACGGCTCAGTGATGAAGCGCTCGATGGCGCGATGAAGGCGTTGAACGATGCTTACTGGATCGCCAAAGAGAAAAACAAGAAATACACTCCGAAGAAATACCGTAAGGGGACGAGCAAACAGTAAGGTGTTTCGCTGTTTGCGATGCCTCCATCAGCGGGAGGTGAGACGATGAATGCTGAAAATCTCTCGAAGGTCGGCAGCAGACTTGTGAAACGCTGCGGGACACGAGATCCGTTTAGCATAGCACGGCAGCTTGGCATTGAGGTCCTGTTCTGTGAGAACTTCGGCCCTCTGAAAGGGATGTACCGGGTGATCAAGCGCAGCCGTTTTATTTTCATAAACGAAAACCTGAGCGGGCGGATGCAGCGGATTGTCTGTGCTCATGAGCTTGGGCATGACCAGTTGCACCGCAATCTGGCAAAAGGAAGCGCAATACAGGAGTTCATGTTATACGACATGACCACGAAGCCGGAGTATGAGGCGAACATCGTTGCCGCTGAAATCCTGCTCGACACCGATGAGATTCTTGAGTACATCTATGACTACGGCTATACATCCGAGCAGATTGCACGGGCAATGGGAACAGACATCAATTTGGTTGCCTTGAAAATTGCCCACTTGGCGGAAAGCGGATATGATCTCCGGCGCATTGAACATAAGAGCGACTTCCTGAAATGAAGACCTTGGAGGGAGGCGACGAACGATTTGAACTATGACTCCTATCTTGCCCGTGCCATAGAGATTTTTAACGACAAGATGGATGCAGACTTTTCCCGCGATAATGTCATCCTCACCTGTTTTATGACCGACGATCAGGAAGAAATCTTTGAGCAGTTCTGCGCACAGTATTTTCCTTACCGGCTGCACGACCGGTATCAGGAGGAAGGCTACTTCGATTTCCGGGCATCCTCTTTTATCGGGATGGATAACGGCGGCAAGGACGGCATCCTGCTCCGCACGGACATACCCTACCATCCTGTTGAGCTGCTTCATATCTTCCTGCATGAGCTGGCGCACATCTATTGCGTCCATCATGAACTGGATGGAAATAGCTTCTATGACGAATACTGTGAAGGCTACGCGCAGTCCAACGAGGAAGACGGCATGATCAGTGCCGGATATGCGGTCTGGCGGGAGTGTATTGCAGAGATTATTGCGATTGAATGCGACGATAACTGCGACATCTTTCCGATACGGGACAAAAAGAAGATGCTTGCCCAACTCAGGGACGAGATCGACCAGCGGGACGGCAAGCTGCTCGTAAGCGAGATTCTAACAGCGGTGATGACCAGTTCTGAGGTCGAGACATCCCAAACATGGGACGAAGCTGAGAAAGCAATCCACAGCTTAAAGCTGTTTGATACTGCGCCGGAGATGGATTTGATGAGGCTTGTCTTCAACCAGCTCCAGGACAGGCTGATTGAAATTGATATTGACTATATTTCAGAGCTGGGCTATCTGTATCTGAATATCCTATCCTTGAACCTACTGAGGAAATTCCAGAATACATGAGGTGCAGCATTGTAGAGAGGATAACAAGATGGAGAACATCGTATTTGAGCGTAATTACGAAACCACCGAAAAGGATGACCGCGCAACGGCTGTATTTGAGCGAGCCTTTGCCCCCGGTGGCTTTATGGAAGAGTTTACAAAGAAAATGGACGCAATCCCGAAGGTGGTTGTGCCGAAGGATAAGGAAAATTACGACTATCTGCTCAACCGGTGCGATGACTATGCAAAGCGGCATCACGGAAGGATTCGCGGCGTTGTGGACTATGAGCACTGGGACGCGCACATCGACCTCTATTTGAGAATGCTGGAATTTGACGATGCAGAGGATATGTCCTTCGTAAAAGACATCGGTGAAAAAGCGCACTACCTTTGCATCACGCCGGAAAAAGGCGGCGGGTACCGTGTCCATATCATGATCAACTATTTTGAAGAGCTGATGTCCGAAGAATACCGCTCCTACCTCAAATATGAGACGCTTATGGAGGATGAAGAACTGGCCTCCATGTTTGACATACCGGAGTTGTCCCCGGAGGAAGAGGCAGTTGTCCAGTTGATCAATGAAATCCTTGACCGATTTGATAGCGAAACCCAAGTGGACAGAACAACGGCCTTCAAGGCTGCAATCCGTTATTTGATGCAGCAGGATGAAGAAGAAGCGATGAAGCTTGAGAAAATCGCTGCAACGCTGACGGTACTTCTGGAAAATGTACTGGAAGAAGAAAAGAATGTGGAGGAACAAGAGTCATGAAATATATTCTCTATCGCTCTTTTGGCGATCTTGATAAGGATATTAAAAAGCATGAGCTGGTGGCTGTTGAAACCGGAAAGAACATTGATGATGTGGCCGATGCCCTGATTAAAGCGGCAGCGGATGACCTTGCCGGTATGCCGGAGTATGAGCACTGCGAAACAGCGGCCTACGCACCTGAACCGGTCAAAGACTTTCGGAAGGTGCGGCGCTATCAGTATGAGATGATGGGGATCGTCTATCCGCCGAATGCCGATAAGAACATCCTGATTGATTTTGGAATCGTGGAGAAGGAAGAATAAATAAGGTTACTTGCTTCTTCCTGACTAAGAAACAGAGCGACAAATCGAAGTTTGTGATGGTAGATAATATGGAATGGTTTAATGTTTTTGGGCTGATTTTTATTGCAGTCATTATGATACCCAATGTTGTATTTGCGATTAAGTGCAAAGATGGATTTGATAATAAGTGGAACAATAAATATGTTGAGGTCACAGAACAAGTAGGGAGATTGGGTTGTTTCGGATTCATGATAATCAATATTCCGGGAACTTGGTTCGGGTGGTGGTCTGACGAAGCATTTGCACTATATCTGATTGTAGATACCATATTGGTAATGCTTTATTGTGCTATTTGGATTATATGTTTTAAGAAAAACAGCGTTTTCAGAGCATTAGCACTTTCTATTATTCCTTCAATGTTGTTCTTATTTAGTGGGATTATGAGTAGGTCAGTGCTATTGATTATTGCATCAGTATTATTTGCACCAAGTCATATTGTGATTTCATATAAAAATGTAAAATGATATTTACAACTTCCAATTTTTCGAGGTGACAACGAAGACAGGAAATAATTTTGAAGAATTGAAAGGCGGGTGATATTATGCCCCTTCAAATTGTACGAAACGACATCACAAAGATGAAGGTTGATGCTATCGTCAATGCGGCGAACAGCTCCCTTTTGGGAGGTGGCGGTGTTGACGGCTGCATCCATCGGGCTGCAGGACCGGAGCTGCTTGCCGAGTGTAAAACGCTGGGAAGCTGCGAAACCGGCAACGCGAAAATCACAAAGGGATATAGACTGCCTTGCAAGTATGTGATCCATGCCGTCGGACCGCGCTGGCGGGACGGAAAACACGGAGAACGGGAAAAGCTTGTCTCCTGTTACCGCACTTCCTTGGCGCTGGCTAAGGAGCACGGCTGCGAGACGGTTGCCTTTCCACTGATCTCGTCGGGCATATACGGCTATCCGAAAGACCAGGCATTAAAGGTAGCCATTGACACGATCAGCGACTTCCTTCTGGAAAATGACATGACCGTCTACATCGTCATCTTCGACCGCAAGGCATATCAGATCAGCGAGAAGCTGTTCTCCGACATTGCCGCATACATAGACGATACTTATGTGGATGCGCATACGGATAGCCGCGCTTCACAGCTTCGCCGGATGCAGATGCTTTCGGAGGAAGCAATATGTGGCGCTCCAATGGCGGCAAGCACGAAAAGTCTTGACGATGCTCTTTCGCAGATCGACGAGAGCTTTTCTGAAATGCTGCTTCGGAAAATCGACGAGAAAGGCATGACCGACGCGCAGTGCTACAAGAAAGCGAACATCGACCGCAAGCTCTTCTCGAAGATCCGCTCAGACAAGCTGTATAAGCCGTCGAAGCCCACGGTGCTCGCCTTTGCGATTGCCTTGGAACTTCCGCTGGATGAAACGAAAGAAATGCTCATGAAGGCAGGTTTTGCCCTCTCACACTCCAACAAGTTTGACATCATCATTGAGTATTTCATTGAGCACGGGAACTACAATGTCTTCGAGATCAATGAGGCTTTGTTCGCCTTTGACCAAAGCTTGCTCGGAGCGTAAGGAGATAGATATGGGTAATTATGTGAAGAAGAAAAAGGATATGGTCTTTCAAAGTGTCGATTCTCTGCAACAAGTGGTCAATGTTCTGAACGAAGCCGCTGTTGCAGTAAACGACAAAACAAGAACTATCCGGCATAGCGCAATTCCAGAGGTTTTGACGGGAGCTTTGGGCGCTGGAATTGGAGGTGTAGGTTCCTTCCTTGCGCTCTACGGTTTGGGTACAGTAGGATTATCTGCGGCTGGTATCACTTCGGGTCTTGCAGCGGCAGGGGCTATCGTTGGCGGAGGAATGGTGGCAGGCGTGTTCGTCTTGGCTGCTCCGGTAGCTGCCCTTGCTGCGGGAGGGGTTGGCGTTGCCACTCATCTCAAGAGCAAACAGCTCAGGCAAGAGAAAGAACGCCTCTACAAAGAAGCCATTCAAAAGCACGAAGGTATAATCAAGGCGCTAAAAGAGGAAGCCGATGCAGCCAAAGAGCGTATTGACTACTTGCAAAGCCTTAATATCCTTCTGCAACAGGCCATCAAAGATTTGAGTAAGGATTTGGGCGTTGCATAGGAGGGCGAATATGGGCAATCTGATTTTCAACAGTAAAGACTCCATGCAAAATCTCATAAAGCTTGTGAACGAAGCCGCCGAGGCGGTTGGAAAGGTTTTTGGCGGTGGAAAAGGAACCGGAGCATTTGTTTTGGCTGCTCCCGTGGCTGCATTGATTGTCTCTGGTGTTACTGACTACATAGATGATAAACAACAAAAACAGATCCAAGCTGAAAAGGAGCGTCTTCAAAAAGAGGCAATAAGTAAGCAAGCGGCACTTATTCAAGCGTTAAGAGACGATGCACAGATGAGCCGCGAGCGTCAAGATTACTTGGAGTGCCTGAATCAGCAGCTACAAAAAGCATTGGAGGATTTCCAGAGAGAGGCGGTACAGGATGAGCAAGTATAACTATTCGGATTTTGAAAGACAGTTGAATATGGTACTTGCACATCAGTCTGCGGAACTTTCTGAAATACATTTCCCCTCTACTGAAAGTGCCGATGCTTGTATCGCATCCAGCGAGGCGTTGTTGAGAAAGCTCGGTTATAAAATTGAAAAGCCTAATTTGCAGGTTGCCCCATCTAATCGTGTGGCGGTGCTTGTCCCTAAATGGGAATCCCTTTGCGTTGAAGCCGAGCGTCATGTTGGCACAGATTGCGATTTGGAATCACTTTTTACAGAAGATGAGTTGAGAGAAAACTCTGCCGCTGTCAGGAAGCTCAATGCCGAATATGCGGCACTAAATCGTCTTGACAGAATGGATGTTGCAATCAGTGCTTTTGCCGCTTTGACAAGCGCAGCTATTGACCTTCTTCTTGTGGGGATTCCGAAGAAGGGTCCAGAAGGATTGTCGGCTGGGACGCTCTCAAACTATATCCGAGACTATTTTGAGAAAAAATACCCGGAAGACGAAATGCAAAAGTTGGCTAACAGCAAAGAAAGCAAAGTGCCTTACGATGCGCAGGACAACCGGAATACCACTGAGTATGTTCAAGGCTTATCGGCATACTATCATCGGCTTCTCTCTCTGGGGCATGATCCATTGCTGGGGCTTGTTGTTGGCGTAATTGATATTCTTACAGGCAGGATGACAACAATCGACAAAGCCGGTAACATTGTCTCTCAGGTTATGGAGAATTATGCCGACCGGAAAGAGAGCGATATTTTTGCAGCGATTGCCAAGCAGATCATCCATTTCAAGACGGACATAACAACCTCGATGGGCTTACCGGCTCCGCTGATGGGACTTTTCAATCTTTTGCAATTTGGGAGCATCGGCGAAGAAGAACAGACGATTGCCGAGATTGTTCAAGGTATGTACTACGAGGGATATGACTTTATCCATTTTTGTTCTCAGTCCATTCCCGTTATGGTGTCCGAGGTAATCGTTCGACTTGGTTATGCGATAAAGCGTATCAAAGAAGGCAACAGCATTCGAGCATCTATTCCAATTTCGCTTAACCGAGAGAAACATCCCAAGTTGGCAACAATGCTGTTTATAGCTCATGCAGGAGCTACGGCTGCGAATGCCGGAAAGATTTACTTCACGAAAAATCCGATGGCAATAAACTATCCGCAGTGGCTTGCATTCGCCAAATATTCGTATTCGCAACTTAAATGGGTAATTATCAATAAGCCCGAGGCGCAAAACGCCTATGTGATGGGAAAGTTGAATGACGAATTGTTTAGTGTGATTGACAGCACAAACGAGATGTTTGAGGATTTTGCTAAAGACTACATTGTAGTCTTTGAGTGACTGAAACGGAGGCGCGTTTATTGAAACGCGAACAGTTCATACAATACATTTCAGATGAATATGGCGTTGATGAGGAATACCTCTTCGCCAAGCATCCGCTCTTCTGTGTGTTCCGGCATTCAAATAACCGTAAATGGTTTGCGGTTGTGATGGATGTGCCTAAAAACAAGCTGGGATTAGAGGGCGCAGATGCTCTTGATGTGGTAAACCTCAAATGCGATCCCATCCTCATCGGCTCGCTGCGGAAGGAACCCGGCATCTTCCCGGCTTACCACATGAGCAAAGCGAACTGGGTCTCAGTTGCCTTAGACGGCAGTGTGCCGGACGAACAGATAAAATTGCTGTTGGATATGAGCTATGACGCAACCGCACCCAAGATAAAGAGAAAACCCAAACAAAGCTGATACCGTTGAAAGGAGGCGGCCGGAGCATGAAGCAGCGCACCTATATTGCCATCGACCTGAAAAGCTTTTATGCTTCGGTTGAGTGCCGTGAGCGCGGTTTAGACCCGTTGGACACAAACCTTGTCGTTGCGGATGAGAGCCGGACGGACAAGACCATCTGCCTTGCGGTCACACCCTCCCTCAAGAGCTACGGTATCTCCGGGCGCGGGAGGCTGTTTGAAGTCAAGCAGCGCGTCAAGGAAGCAAATGCCGGACGGCAGCATGACGCACCGAGGCGAAAGCTGGAAGGCTCATCGTATCTCTTCTCCGAGCTGCAAGAGAATCCGTCCCTTGCCATTGACTTCATCATCGCGCCGCCGCGCATGGCTTACTACATGGAGTACAGCACCCGCATCTATCAGGTTTACATGAAGTATGTTGCGCCGGAGGACATCATCGTCTACTCCATCGACGAGGTGTTCATGGATGTCACCGACTACCTCGCCACCTACAAGCTGTCTCCCCATGACCTTGCCATGAAGATCATTCTCGATGTCCTCTCGACAACCGGTATTACAGCAACTGCGGGAATTGGAACAAACCTCTACCTCTGCAAAGTGGCGATGGATATTGTCGCCAAACATATTCCGGCGGATAAGAACGGAGTCCGCATTGCCGAGCTGAATGAGATGAGCTATCGCAAGACGCTTTGGTCACACCAGCCCCTCACCGACTTCTGGCGGGTAGGCAAAGGATATGCCAAGAAGCTTGAAGAGAACGGGATGTTCACGATGGGCGATGTTGCCCGTCGTTCCATCACAGATGAAGACTTGCTTTACAAGCTCTTCGGCAAGAATGCGGAGCTGCTGATTGACCACGCATGGGGCTGGGAGCCTTGCACGGTTGAAGCTGTCAAGGCGTACAAACCGGAAAGCAACAGCTTGGGATCGGGACAGGTGTTGCACCAACCTTATGAGGCAGACAAAGCGCGGCTCGTTCTCCGGGAAATGGCAGACCTTCTCTCGATGGACTTGGTTGACAAAGGCTTTGTCACTAACCAGCTCGTTGTCACGATAGGCTATGACATTGAGAACCTGACCGACCCGGAACGCAGGAGGAAGTATCGCGGCGAAGTCGTGAAGGATCACTACGGGCGGCAGATACCGAAACACGCCCACGGCACAATCAATCTGGAACGCTACACCTCTTCCACGAAGCAGATCATGGATGCCGCCGGGGAATTATTCGACCGGATTACAGACAAGAGCTTGCTCATCCGGCGGCTGAACATCACAGCGACCCATGTGATTGACGAAGCCTCTGCTCCTTCTTCTAAGGACAATTATGAGCAGCTTGACCTCTTCACCGATTATGCTGCGCTTGACGCGAAGCGCAAGCAGGAAGACGAAGAGCTGGCACGGGAAAAGAAAGTACAGCAAGCCATGCTCACCATCAAAAAGAAATTCGGGAAAAACGCCATTCTCAAGGGGATGAATCTTTCGGAGGGAGCGACGGCAAAGGACCGGAATGAACAGATTGGAGGTCACAAGGCATGAGCGATGATTACAAGGACATCATCAACCTCCCTCACCATGTCTCATCAAAAAGACCGCAGATGCCGATGCTGGACAGAGCCGCGCAGTTCTCTCCTTTCGCCGCTCTCACCGGGTACGATGACGCAATTCATGAAACAGGACGGCTGACAGATGAAAAGATCGACCTCAGTGAAGAGGAAAAAGAGGCGCTGGACAGAAAGCAGCAGATCCTCATGGAAAGGCTTGGCGACCATCCTGCGCTGACCGTCACCCACTTCGTCCCGGACGCAAAGAAGTCCGGCGGGGCGTATGTGACAAAGAGCGGAAACCTCAAAAAGATAGACGAGTTTGAACGCCTGATGATGCTCATGGACGGGACGAAAATCCCGCTGGATAATGTCGCTGACATCGAGAGCGAATTGTTCCGCGATATGTTTTGAATGTCGCTTTCCATGCGACCAAACCGAAGACGATTTCTCCTATACTGTGACTGTAAGCAAAAGCAGTCACAGTTTTTCTATATGGGAGGATTCATCATGAAAAAGAACTTAACCGAGATCGTCTTTATCCTTGACCGCAGCGGCTCTATGAGCGGGCTGGAAGCCGACACCATCGGCGGCTTCAACTCCATGATCGAGAAGCAGAGAAAGGCAGACGGCGAAGCGCTTGTCTCCACAGTCCTCTTCGACAATATGAGCGAGGTGATCCATGACCGCGCGAACATCCACGACATCAAGCCGATGACAGACAGGGACTATACCGTCCGGGGCTGCACGGCTCTTCTGGATGCCATCGGCGGTGCGATCCATCACATCGGCAATGTCCATAAGTACGCCCGACCGGAGGATGTCCCGGAGCATACGCTGTTTATTATCACCACGGACGGAATGGAGAATGCGAGCCGGTTTTACAGCAGCGACCGGGTGAAGCAGATGATCGAGCGGCAGAAGGCAAAGTATGGCTGGGAGTTCCTGTTCCTCGGCGCAAACATTGACGCGGTGGAAACGGCGCGGCACTTTGGGATCGGAGCTGACCGAGCCGTCAATTACCACTCTGACAGCGCCGGGACGCAGCTCAACTATGAGGTGCTGAGTGAGGCAATTTCCGCCGTCCGTTGCAGCGCCCCGCTCGGCGCAGATTGGAAGCGCCGGATTGACGAGGACTACGAGAAACGCGGTAAAGGGAAAAAGAAATAAGCTGCACAAGCATGAGGGAAGGCGCTTTCGAGCGCCTTTTTTCTCTTCCATACCGCTAATTTCCTTATAAAATGTCCGTTGTAAAGTGAAGGGGATTTTTACGGGGAGAAGCACCGGGAATACGATTTTGAGAGAATAGCAAGCACAGCCGGTGTTGCCACACACGGCGATTTTCGATTAAGGGAACCCTCCCCTTAATCTTCAAATTGCTTGTTGGGATGCTTCCCAAACCCTCTATCTTTGCGAAAGGACGGAACGCCTATGGCAAACAGAACGCGGCCTATTATCCTCCGGTTGGCCGTTACCGAAAGTGAAAAACGGCTCATTGAAAAAAAGATGGAGCAGCTTGGTACAAAGAACTTCGGGGCGTATGCCCGGAAGATGCTCATTGACGGCTACATCATCAAAGTGGACTACACCCAGCAGAAGAAACTCGCTGCCGCTGTCAGCCGTGCTGCGTCAAATATCAATCAGATTTGCCGCCGCATCAACTCAAAGGGAAACCTCTATGAGGATGATGTCACAGAGCTGAAAGAGAGGCAAAAGGAAATATGGCAGTTACTAAAATCAAGCCAATCCGGGGAACTGTAAACAAGGCTCTTGCCTACATCCTTGATCCGAAGAAGACGGATGACCAGCTCTATGTTTCCTCTTTCGGATGTGCTGCCAGCGATGCTGCGGCAAAAGAATTTGAGTGGACACGCAACCTCGCCGTCCAACAGGGAATGCAGATGCCAAAAGTAATTGCCCGGCACCTGATCCAGTCTTTCGATGTTGGAGAAGTCACGCCGGAACAGGCACATGAGATCGGCAAGCAGTTTGCAGACGAATGGTTGAAAGGCAAGTATGAGTATGTGATTGCTACCCACATCGACAAGGGGCATTGCCATAATCACATCATCTTCAATGCCGTCAACTTTGTAGACTATCATGCCTACCGAAGCAACCGGCGCACCTACCGGGAAATGCGCCAACTCAGTGACGAAATCTGCAAGGAGCATGGGCTTTCCGTGATCCCGCCCTCGCAGAGCAAGGGCATGGACTACAAGGAATACACGGAGGCCAAACGCGGCACGAGCTGGAAGCAAAAGCTCAAGCAGACCATCGACCGCTGCATCATCACAGCGAAGGACTGGGACGAGTTTTTGAATCTCATGCAGGAAGCCGGATATGAAATCAAACCCGGCAAATACATCTCCTTCCGAGCAGAAGGCCAGGAGCGCTTTACCCGTGCAAAAACCATCGGTGACAACTACACAGAGGATCGGATCAAAGAACGCATTCAGGGGCGCGGGAACCGCAAGCGTCAGATGCAGACCCCTCGCCGGGGTATCTCCCTCATCAGCGATATTCAAGAACGCATCCAGCTCATCGGCAGCAAAGGCTACGAGCACAAGGCGAAGCTCACCATTCTCAAAGAAGCTGCGCGGACGCTCAACTATCTCACCGAAAACAACCTCCTGCAATATGCCGATCTTGAGAAGAAGGCCGAGGATATTCACAGCTCCTATGCCCGCACCGGCAGCGAGCTGAAGAATGTTGAAGCCAGACTGCGTGAGGTGCAGCCGCTTATCAAAAATATCTCGAACTACCAGCGGCTCAAACCGGTTTATGAAGCCTATATGAAGGCGGCAGACAAACCGGCATATCGTGCCAAACACGAAGCAGAGCTTGTCATCTATGAGGCTGCAAAGAGCACTCTTCTCGCCATTCAGGGTGACGGAAAATTGCCGAGCTTGAAATCTCTGCAAGCCGAACAGCAACGGCTCGTGGATGAGCAGCAACGCCTTTATGACGAACGCGCCAAGCTTAAAAAGGAAGCTCGCCTGATTGATACGATGAAGGCGAATGTGGATGATTTCCTCAGCCCTTCGTTGGCAAAGGAACAGGAGAAATCCCGCAGCGGAGAACTCGAATAAGCAAAAGAAAAAAGCTCACCGAAACCTACTGCAAGATTTCGGTGAGCCTTCGTTATTTCAGGGCTTAGCTTGTTTTGAATGCTTGATCATCGTGTCGATGACATCATAAATCTGAGAGCGATCCTCCGCAGAAAGCTTATCGAGCTTTTGAGCCAGAAGCGAATCTTTTACCAAATACCCATTGTCAAGGACATCCGCAAGGATCATATCCGCTGAAACGCCGAGAGCGTTAATTATGGAAATCAATGACTCAAGAGAAGGCGTTTTTTCGCCGCGCTCTATTGCGCCCACATAGTTAATACTCAGGTCGGCTTTTTCCGCAAGGTCCTCTTGACGAAGCTTCCTCATCAGGCGGTATTTGCGGATATTTTTGCCGATGGACTCAAGCCTCATCACGGCACCTCCTATCAGCGCGGAATACACACTAATAGTATAGGTGACGCGGCTATCGCTATACACATTCTATATGGAAGTCGCCAACGCTAATAGAGTTGATTTGTTCATGGAGTTGTGCTATCCTTTTATTTTGAAGAGGTGTATCTTGAGATGGGAAAAGAAGCGACAGCGACCTTCATTGGTCACAAAGAATGCTACGGTGTCCAAGCAGAGGATGTCCGGCGAGAAGTTGAAAAGCTTATCGCCTCCGGGGTTACTGACTTCTTAAATGGCGGCATGGGCGGGTTTGATTGGATGTGCGCAAGGGTTGTCTCTGACCTGAAAAAGAGCTATTCGCAGATAAGGAACTACCTTGTCATCCCCTACCTCACTTTCAACATTGCCGAGCTAAAATATTTTGATGACATTATCTATCCAGAAGGCTTTGAGAAGTATCATTTTAAGGCTGCGATCCCAGCAAGGAACCGGTATCTCGTCGATAACGCTGCATACGCCTTGTGCTATGTGACTCACGGCTGGGGAGGCGCTGCGCAAACACTCAAACGCGCTCAGAAAAAGGGGCTGACAATAATCAATTTAGGAGAGAGGAACGATGGGAGAGCTAATCTATGAGAAACACTTTCACAAAGAAACAATAGAGGAAATCGAGAGGGAAAGAATCGACTTCGTAGAAGCCTTCGGAGAAGATGCAGAGCAAGCACCTTCGTTCGACGAAATCATGAAAAAGATTTATAGCAATGTAACTTACCTTGTCTTGCCGGAGCGCGAGAAAATGGCGAAAACCTTCATCAAAACAGCCATAGAAATTTCTAATGACTATGAGCTGGATATTGAGATTGAGGAACATCTGAGCCACATTTCTGCCACCTACTATTTTGATTGCGGCGCGTGCATGGGCTTCCTTAGAAGAATTATTGAGATGTCGGATGACATCTCCTTCTTTGACCACATTAAGGGCTTTGATATGGTCATGTCCCTCGACTTTTACACAAAGGCTGTATTCAAAAGGGATCGGCTTATCCACCCCCAATGGTCTGACCTGAGTCGCTGAAAGGCGCTCGGGTTTTGTTTTTAGATGTTCGCTCCAAGAACTTGAAACTTTTTTGTAAATACGCAAAAGATGCTGTTGCGTGTTTCGAGTGTTTCCGCTATAATTATAATGTGTTTTTGTAGCCTCGCCGTATCTCGAAAAACAAGGAGCATCGACATGAAAATAAGTTATAAAAAACTGTGGGTACTGCTCATCCAGAGAGACATCTCAAAAGTAACTTTGCGCAAAGAGGTCGGGATTGCAGCTGGTACGATGAGCAAGCTCAACAAGGGCGAAGAAGTCGCTCTCCCTATTTTGCTACGCATCTGCGATTACCTTGATTGCGATATTGGGGACATCTGCGAAGCTGTACGCGAGGAAAAATAGTCCAGCAATCAAGGAGGTCAACAATCGAGATGGAACGAAAAGAATACAGTGCGGGCGCAGTGAAGTTATCCTTCTGGTTTATAGAGTTCCGCAAAGTGGTGGAGCTTCTTCATGAAGGAAAGAATGCCGAACAGATAAAATCCCTTGCCCTGAACGAGAACCTGTTTGCAGCCCCGACTACTCTCCGAGCCAATCAGATTTATCATACTGTCACAGGCCGCATCAGGGCTTTAGATGAAAGCTTCATCCCGCTTTTCACACGCAGCGACCTTGCAACGCAAAAGCTCTTTGCCCTAATTGCTGCTATGGCGTATGACACGCTTTTCTTTGATTTTGTCTATGAAGTGATCCGGGAAAAGATGATTCTCGGCACCTACGAGTTTTCGGACAGCGATGTGCGTGTTTTTTTCAAAGATAAGCAACAGCAAAATGAAAAAGTGGCCGGATGGACGGACGCTACATTGGTACGGCTTGGCCGGTGCTATAAAACAATGCTATACGAGGCTGGGATAATTGATAAAGCAAAAACGGCCAGAAAAATACTGCGCCCTATTTTAGACCCGGACTTGGTACGCTGGCTGGAACAGAACAATATGGGCGCTTATGTCAAGGCGCTTGCGGGGGTAAGATAATGGATTTAACAGAACGACTGGACGCGATGGAAGCGGCGATCCGAAAGCCATCCTTCCGTCAGAGCAGCGGAAAAGCCAATGAGGTCAACTACTGGATTTTTGACTATTCGCCTGAGGAAGAGCTGGAAGTCCGTGAGCGTATCGAATATATGAAGCATAAGAACTCGAAAGGAACGGACGGATTTGAGCTTGTTGTGTTCGACCTCTATGATATTATTATTGACTTCCTTGAAGGGAAGAACTTCATAGAGAAGTGCTGTGAATTTGAGAAGAAGCGCGGCATCCAAAGAATTGTCAAGGCAGTCAGCAATTCGATGAAAGTAAGCGAGGATGACAGCCTGATTGTGCAGTACATTCTTGACCACACCCCGGAGAACGCCATTGTCTTTCTGACCGGTGTTGGCAAGAGCTATCCGCTTCTTCGTTCGCATAATGTGCTGAACAATCTCCACCAGTCCTATCTACACGCACCTGTGGTGATGTTCTTTCCCGGCACATACAACGAACAGGAATTGATTCTCTTCAACGAAATCAAAGACGATAATTATTACAGAGCCTTCCGGCTTGTCAAGTGATGGAGGTGCAGCAATGAAAATAAAGGATATGTTCGCCAAGAAGATCGACCGAGAAATTCAAGGCGTAATTATTGTCGGACAAGGCGAGGACGCAAATGTATCTCAGGAGCTTGAGGAATATGTCGTTACCCGCGAGCTTCAAAAGCATTTTGCCGATTTCTATTCGGCCTATAAAAAAGGGATTGTCGGAACAACGCCAAAGATGGGAGTATGGATTTCCGGCTTCTTTGGAAGCGGTAAATCGCATTTCCTGAAAATCCTGTCCTACCTTCTGGAAAACCGTCAGGTCGGGGATAGAAAGGCGATGGACTACTTCGTCGAAGATAAGAAGATCGTAGATCCGATGGTGTTGGCGGATATGAAGCTGGCGGCTGATACCCCCACGGATGTAATCCTCTTCAACATCGACTCCAAGAGCGAAACAAACGGCAAGCAGAACAAAGATGCCATCGTCAATGTATTCCTCAAAGTCTTCAATCAGATGCAGGGCTTCTGCGGGTCCATTCCCCATGTTGCCGATCTGGAACGGAGGCTTTCCGAGGAGGGACGCTACGATGAGTTTAAGGCTGCTTTCGAGGAAGAATACGGCGATCCGTGGGAAGAATCCCGACAGGACTTCGACTTCATCCAAGACAGCGTTGTTGATGCCCTTGTCTCAATGGATTTTATGAGCGAAGCTGCGGCGAGAAACTGGTGTGAGAAAGCGGTGGAGCCATATACCATCAGCATTGAAGACTTCGCCAAGCGCGTTAAGAATTATATCGAGCGCAAGGGGAACAACCACCATGTTGTATTTCTGGTCGACGAAATTGGTCAGTACATCGGTGATGACTCCAAGTTGATGCTCAATCTCCAAACTGTGACTGAGGAACTGGGCAAGGAGTGCATGGGTAAGGCATGGGTCATCGTGACCAGCCAGCAGGATATTGACTCCATCACCAAGGTCAAGGGCAATGACTTTTCCAAAATTCAAGGCCGGTTTGACACCCGCCTCTCCCTCTCTTCTGCCAATGTGGATGCCGTTATCAAGAAGAGAATCCTTGAGAAAACGGAACCGGCTGCACAGACGCTTCGGCTGCTCTATGAGCAGAAAGCGACAATTATCAAAAACCTAATTGTGTTCAATGATACGGCAGAAAAGAAGCTGTACGCGAGTGCGGAAGACTTTGCCGAGGTCTACCCCTTTGTGCCGTACCAGTTCAATTTGCTGTCCAGCGTATTGACTTCTATTCGTACCCACGGGGCTTCCGGTAAACACCTTTCCGGCGGTGAGCGCTCCATGCTGGCGCTTTTTAAGGAATCCGCCGTCAATGTCATGAATGAAGAGGCAGGGGTCATTGTACCCTTCCATCGCTTTTATGACGCACTGGAAAACTTTCTGGATCACAGCCACAGCGGGGTGATCATCCGGGCTTATGACAACAGCTATATCAACCCGGAGAAGAAGGACAAGGATGTCTTCGCCATCAATGTCCTCAAGACACTCTTCATGATCAAATATGTGCTGGAAATTGAGGCAAACATCGACAACATCACCAGCCTGATGATTGAAAATATCGACGATGACCGGATTGAGCTGAAAGGCCGTGTGGAGGAAGCGCTGAAGGTCCTGATGCGGCAGATGCTCGTGCAAAAAAACGGCAGCATCTATGTCTTCCTGACCGATGAGGAACAGGAAGTCAACAATGAAATTGAGAAGGAAAATGTAGAAACGCCGGAGATCATCACCAAGGTCGCGGAAATGATTTTTGAGGACATTTTCCCCGGCAAACGCTACACCTATCCTGTCTTCAATGGCCGCTATGCCTTTGGCTTCAACCAGTTTGTAGATGATCGTCCATACAAAGCAAATCAAAACTATGACATCGGCCTTCGTGTCCTGACACCGTGGTACGACGGCAGCACAGAGGATGGAACCCTTCGGATGATGTCCGGTCAAAGCAGAGAAGTCCTTGTTGTACTTCCGAATGATGCAGAGTTCCTGACGGAAATTCAATCCTATTTGAAAATTGAGGGGTTCCTTCGGAAAAACACCTCCACGCAGCTTGCCAAGTATGAGACGATCAAAGAGGCAAAGCGTGTGGAAATGCGGGAGCGCAATCAAAACGCAAAGCTCTACTTGACCGAAGCGCTGAAAGAAGCAACGATCTATGTAAACGGCGATGTTGTCCGCGTGAACGGCAAGGAAGTCATCAGCCGGATCAATGAAGCCATTGGCCGTTTGGTGCAGACGGTCTATCACAAGCTGTCCTACATCGACGCGCCGATGGGCGAGGCGGAGATCCGCAAGATGCTCCATCAGAGCAACCAGCTTTCTCTTGGGCTGGAAGGTGGCACAGAGAGCAATGCTCATGCGCTGGACGATGTGCAGGGCTTTATCGCCATGAATACCCGCAATCACATGAAAACCTCCATGAAAACGGTGAAGGACCGCTTCATGAAGGCTCCTTATGGCTTTGTGGAAGATGATGTGCATTGGCTGGTGGCGCGTCTGTTCAAGCGCGGAGATCTCGCTTTCACAGTCAATGGTGCTGCGGTCAGCCTGAATAACAAGAGCGAGGAAGAGATCATCGGCTTCATCACCAAAAAAGCGTTTGCGGAAAAGCTCCTGATGGAAGAGCGTGTCCGCGTCAGCGATAAGGACAAAAAGGCTGTCCGGGATGTGATGAAGGAGACCTTCCGCGCCACTACTTCGGCGGAGGACGAAGATGCCATCATGAAGAACTTCCAGCGCTATGCGCAAAACACGATTTATGAGATCGAGCGTCTGGAAGTCCATTACGAGCAGCATCATTATCCGGGCAAGCGTGTTCTGTCCGGTGGGAAGGCTCTGATGCAGTCTGTTGTTCAGATTCAGTCTGCTTTGGACTTCTTTACGACCGTTTCCAAGAAACGGGATGACTTCTTCGACTTCGCGGAAGATTACGAGCCGATCAAGACCTTCTTTAGCGGCGAACAATCTACCATCTTCGCTCGTGCGCTGGATATGCTTGCAATCTATGATGACAGCAAGACCTATATCGTCAACGCCGAGCTGGAAGATATAGTCGCACAGATGCGCTCTATTACCCGGCAGGAAAAGCCCTATGCCAACATTCCGAAGCTGCCTGAGCTGCGTGAGCGGTTCATGTCCTGCTATGGCGAAATCTTGCAGCAGGAGTCCGCCCCTGTTCTCGATTCGATTGATCAGGCGTGGAAGCGCGTTTTAGAGGTACTTTCCACCAAGGACTACAACGACCAGAAGCGGACGGCTTACTATGAGAAGTTCCAGGAAATCCGGGATGGAGCTACCCACTGCAACAATGTCTCTACGCTGAGAAGCTTCGCAGATAAAGCAGATGCACTGAAACGACGGCTTCTTGATGAAATGGCTGATCTTGACTACAAGCGGGAAATTCAAAAGGCCGAAGAAGAAGCCCGCCGTCAGGCAGAGGAAGCCAAACAGAGCGGAAATCCTGCCCCCGAAGCAACCGTTGCCCCTGCGCCGGTGAAAATCCGCAAGACGAAAAATGTCTCCATCAAGATGATGACGGGGACGGCATCTTGGCGTCTGGAAAGCAAAGAGGACATTGACCGCTACATGGACAGCCTTCGCAAGTCGCTGGAAGCGCAACTGGACGAAGATACGATTGTCAATGTGGAGTTTTAATGGGCAGTATTGGAGGTGCGTATGGGAAATATCACGCTGAGTTTTACTGTTCAAGGTGATAGCGAAGGATATGTCACCTTTGAATGCCCGTATTGCGGATCAGAATTTAAGCTACAAGCAGGAGAAGTCCAAAGTGATGAAGAACCTGTTTTGGAACTGTTCTGCCCCTACTGCGGCCTTGCAAAAGAGAAATCCGCATTCTGGTCAAAAGATGTTCGTGACAAAGCTCGAGCGTTGGCCGAGAACTATATGATTGAAGAGTTGAATAAGGCCTTTGGGAAAATGGCTCGTACGATCAATCGTCAAAAGAGCATAATAAAAATGACATATAAACCGTTGAAAAAAGTGTATGTCAAAGAGTTAAAAAATGCGGACACAGCGGAAACGGAGTTCCAATGCACTTGTTGCAATCGAAGGGTTAAAGCGTTGTACTGCGCCGGAGCTTCAAAGATATTTTGTCCTTACTGCGGGGTAGACTTATGAGTGAATACAGAGAATTAAGAACTATCAGCCTCGATTTTCGAAGAATATCCAGTAATCTTCTTTCAAGTGACGATGGAGATGCAGATGTGAATCTGCATCGGCTGATGGATTATATTGAGAAGACGCCATTTATCCATGACCGTGTTCATAGCGTTGTGGATCAAGTCGAATATGATTTTCAGGCTTGTTTTCCGACTCATTCCTCTGAATGGGCAAGCACGAGCATTCCAGTAGATGAAAATTGTCACATCAAAGCAATTTATGACTACATGAGGTACATCGTGGAGACCCCAAACATGAATGTTTTAGGGCAAGCCATGCAATACCTATGGAAAAAGGGCGCAACTTACACGGATATTATTCAGCGTTTTTTGGAAAACACAGTAAAACCCTTGATAAATTTCATCAACGATGAAATTTCCAAGGAGATGATCCTCCTGGAAGATGAGAAGAAGGCTGCACCAATGACTCAAAACATCGGGACGGTCAATGGTCCGGTTATCCAGCAAGGCAGCGGTTCTATTACACTTAACACGAAAAACGGCGTATCAGCAACGGACTTAAACTCGCTCATCGAAAAGCTGATTTCGTCACTTCCCGCTATTACTGATACTGCCGCCGAAGAGATTGAAAGCGTTAAGGATGACTTGGAATCCTTGCAAGAACAAATCTATTCTCCTGCCCCGAAAAAGAGCCGGATGCAAAAGGCTTTGGCAGGAATAAAGAAATTTTCCAGTGAGGTTTTATCTAAAGCATCTGTTTCAATAGCAACAAGCGCCATCACCGGAGCAGACTGGACAACATTGATTCAGCAAGCCGAAGTGTTCATCGACGGCTTAATGTAATAGGGAGAATCGCCATGAACAAAACAGCCATAAAAAACTTTGCAATATGGGCACGGAATAAGCTCATTGCGGACATCCAGTACCGTGCCGGATTGATGGGGATTACGGCGGACGGCATCAAAGACCCGCTGCCGCAGTCTACCGGGACGATGGAGTTCTATGACATCGGAACTTCTGAGCCGTATGCCATCAGCGGCGAGGCCATCTCCCAGCGCAAAAAGCTGGTGGAGATTATCCGCAAAAAAGAAAAGGACAGCAACTACGCCACAGCTTATAAGTACATTTTGGAAGAGGTCGCCTACACTTGGTTTAACCGATTGATCGCCATCCGTTTCATGGAGGTCAACGACTATCTTCCCTCCCACATCCGCGTCCTGTCCTCCGAGAGCGGCAAAATCGAACCGGATTTGGTGACTACGCCCTTCGATGCGGAGCTGTCCTTCACCTCTGCTGAGGAAGAGACTGTCCTGCGCCTGAAAAACGAGAACAAGCTGGACGAGCTGTTCCGGCTGCTGTTCATCAAGCAGTGCAACGCTCTGAACGAGATCCTGCCCGCCCTGTTTGAGAAGACCAGCGACTACACCGAGCTGCTGCTGAACCTCTCCGTTGTGGATCAGGAAGGTGTCGTGTATCACCTCATCCATGACATTGCCGAGGACGATTTCAACATCGAAAAGGGCGGTCAGGTGGAGATTATCGGCTGGCTGTACCAGTATTACAACACCGAGCCGAAAAACGCCGCCTTTGCCAAAAATGGAAAGATTACCAAAGAGGAAATCCCTGCCGTCACCCAGCTCTTCACGCCGGACTGGATCGTCCGCTATATGGTGGAAAACAGCCTTGGCCGCATCTTCATCGACAAGCGGAAAGAACAGGGCGTTTATGCTGACGGTCGCGGCCTCGACGAAATGAGCTGGGATGAGGTTGAGGCAAAGCGCATTTCCAATGAAGAAGAAATCGCCGGGCGGATGGGCTGGAAGTATTATCTGCCGGAAGCTGCGCAGACCAAGGAAGTGCGCCAGCAGCTCGACGAAATCCAGAAGCAGAGCGAATACAAGGATGTCCGAGACATCAAGGTCATCGATCCTTGCATGGGCAGCGGCCATATCTTGGTGTACGCCTTCGATGTGCTGATGCAGATGTACGAAAACGACGGGTACAGCCAGCGCGACGCGGCGCAGTGCATCCTTGAAAATAACCTCTACGGTTTGGACATTGACGAACGGGCGGCGCAGCTTGCCTATTTTGCCGTGATGATGACAGCGCGACAGTATGACCGGCGTATCTTCTCCCGCGGCATCCAGCCCCATGTCTATGCGATTGCCGAAAGCAACGACATTGACGCTTACACGCGGGACTACTTTGCGAACAATGACCCGAAGCTGAGAGCGGCGCTGGACAGCATCATGAACGACTTGCGCGACGCAAAGGAGTACGGCTCCATCCTGACGATGGCACCGGTAGACTTTGCCGCTCTCTACTCCCGCATGGACGAGGTGCAGAACGACATCAGCCTGTATCGGGAATCTGCCCTGAACACCATCTTGCCTCTGATCCGCGTGGCGGAGGTGCTGGCGCAACAGTACGATGTGGTGGTGACGAATCCGCCGTATATGGGCAGCTCTAATATGGACGCAAGGCTTAGCGAGTTCGTGAAAAAGCATTACCCGGACAGCAAGAGCGACCTGTTTGCAGTGTTCATCGAACGGTGCGGCCAGATGACCGGCAAGAACCGGTATCAGGCGATGATTACCCAGCACGCTTGGATGTTCCTGTCCAGCTTTGAAAAGCTGCGTGCGAAACTGCTTCTGAAAGATACCGTCAACATGGCGCACCTCGGCCCGCGAGCGTTTGAGGAGATTGGCGGTGAAGTGGTGCAGACCACCAGCTTTGCGCTGCGAAACAGCCATATTCCTGACTACAAAGGTACCTATTGCCGCCTGATTGAGCCAACTACCCAGCAGGGCAAAGAGGATATGTTCCTTGCTGGCAAAAACCGCTACACCGCCCAGCAATCCAACTTCTCCAAAATCCCCGGGGCACCGGTGGCGTATTGGGCAAGCACCAAAGTACTTGATGCTTAGAACACCTAACAAAACCGAAAAGCGATCAAAGCGGCAGCAAGGGTGAGAAAAGCCAAATGGATATCAGCTCTGCGTTCATATCGGACGAGCAGGCGCCTGTAT
>OERF01000094.1_pt1 | contig 33153 bp, 31 predicted proteins | sample 1539921 | NCBI WGS metagenome assembly OERF01 (sample SAMEA3891883, study PRJEB23780) | metagenome | biome: terrestrial biome; feature: animal house; material: Caecal content | place: Italy | collected 2015-05-05
GCCCCGCCCCCTGCCGACGGCGTACCCAGTGAACGGTCTGTATTGATGCGGCGGGGCGTTCCACTCATAGTCATATCTCCTTCAAGGGCCTGCCGGCGGCAGGCCGTCTATTGGTATGCGGTCCAAAAAAACAGTGCTTGTAACAGTATAGCATTCTCGGGCAGAATCTGCAACAACCTGCCCCCCGTTTTACGAAACCTTCACGGGAGGCCGCGCTTATCTGCCCTCCCGGGCGGCCAGCAGCCGGGCAAAATCGTCCCGGGCGGCGGCGGACATGGGGTCCAGGGGCTTGCCCCCGTGCTTGACGAAGGAGACCGACTCGTTCAGCGCCGCCAGCATGGCCCGGTCGATGTCCTCAAAAGCCAGCCTGCGGAGGGACTCCACCCCGTCAAAATCCCGCTCGGCGCTGGTCATGTCGGCCAGGAACAGGATCTTGTCCAGCAGGGTCATCCCCGGCTTGCCCGCCGTGTGGCAGGCCACCGCCGAAAGGACGGCCTCGTCGGTGACGCCCCACTCGGTCCGGGCCAGGATGGCCGCGCACACCCCGTGCCAGATGGGGGTGGGGCGGTTCTCGGTGTCCCCGGCCAGGTCGGGATGGGCCCGCAGCAGGGCCAGCTGCTCGGCGGTGGGCATCTCCTTGGCGGTGTCGTGGAGCAGGGCGGCCAGGGCGGCCTGGTCCGGGTCGGCGCCGTAGTGCCCGGCCAGCTTGACGGCCATCTTTTCCACGTTCAGGGTATGGTGATAGCGCTTGTCGCCCAGCCGCTTGCGGGCAAGGGCTTTTGCTTGCTTCAGGTCCATAGGGAAGTCTCCTTTCGTTGCAGGTTCAGGGGCAGGCGTCCGGGTGGATGCAGCGGCGGGGCTGCTCCGGCGGCTCGGGGGCGGCGTACAGCCCCTCCCGCCGGATCACCGCGCGGACGCTTTCCGGCAGGGCGGCGGCGCAGTCCTGCCCGGCGGCCAGGCGGCGGCGCAGCTCGCTGCTGGCCATGGGCAGCGCTTCCACCGGGGCCAGCAGGATATGGCTGCCCGCCGGGTCCAGGCTGCGGGCGGCCTCATGGAGGGCGCCGTCGTCCCCGATCCGGCGGCTGACCACCACCAGCCGCGCCAGCTGCAGGATGTCCTGCCAGCGGTACCACTCCCGGAACGTCTCCAGCATATCGCTGCCCACCGTCAGGTACAGGGTGGCGCCGGGCCAGGCCCGGGCCAGCATCTCCAGGGTGAGGACGGTGTAGTTGTGCCGGCCCTGGGCCGCCTGCCGGATCTCCCAGTCGCTGACGGTCACCCGGGGCAGGCCGGGCAGGCCCTGCAGCCCGGCAAAGCAGCGGCACATCTCCAGCCGGAGGGCGGCGGGGGTGGCGCTGGCGGCCTTGTGGGGCGGCACGCCCGCCGGCATCACCACCGCCAGGTCGGGCAGGACCCGGCCCGCCGCGGCCCGGAGGTTGTTCAGGTGGCCGTTGTGGGGCGGGTCGAAGGTGCCGCCGTAGAGCAGCACTTTCATTTCAGCAGGTCAGCGTAGGCGCTGTCCTTCTTTTTTTGCAGGTACAGCACGAACTTGGAGCCGATCACCTGCACGCAGTCCGCCCCGGTGGCCTCGGCCAGCAGGACCGACGCCTCCCGGGCGTTGTACATGCTGGTCTCCAGCACCTTCAGCTTGATCAGCTCCCGGGCGTCGAGGCAGTTTTTCACCGCGTCGATCAGGGGCTGGTCGATCTCCCCCTTGCCGATCTGAAAGACCGGGTCCATGGTGTTGGCCTTGCCGCGCAGGATGGCGCGCTGTTTACTAGTAAGCATATGTTTCTCCCGTATTACTTAACGTTGTTTTGTTTCAAAAAAGCGTCCAGCCCGGCTTCCAGCGCTTCCAGGGCGCGGCCGCGGTGGCTGATGGCGTCTTTTTCCGCCGGGGTCAGCTGGGCGTAGCTGTCGTGTTCGGTGTTGGGCCGCTTGCCGCCCCCCGGCACGCCCCGCTCGTCGGGGATGAACAGCGGGTCGTACCCGAAGCCGTAGGCCCCGGGCAGCCGCGCAAAGGCCACCCGGCCGGGGCACTCCCCCATGCAGGTGAGGGACGCGCCGCCCGGCAGCATCAGGCAGACCGCCGAGACGAACCTGGCCCCCCGGCGGCCCGCCGGGACCTCCCGCATCGCTTCCAGCAGCTTGTCGTTGTTGGCCTCGTCGTCCCCGTGGCGGCCGCAGTAGCGGGCGCTGTAGACCCCCGGCGCGCCGCCCAGGGCGTCCACGCACAGGCCCGAGTCGTCGGCGACGGTGGGCAGGCCGCTGGCCGCCGCAAAGGCCGCCGCCTTGATGGCCGCGTTTTCGGCAAAGGTGGCGCCGGTCTCCTCGGGGTCCAGGTCCAGGCCCAGCTCGTTCTGGCTGAGCACCTGATGGCCCTGCTTTTCCAGAATGCGGCGCAGCTCTTTGAGCTTGCCGGGGTTGCCGGTGGCAGCACAGATCTTCATGGTCAGCTCCTCCATTTGCGGGGCAGCAGCTCTTCCACAAAGCCTGCCGCGTCAAAGGGCAGCAGGTCGTCGATGGCCTCCCCCACCCCGATGAACCGCACCGGCAGGCCCAGCCGCTGCTTGACCGCCACCACGCAGCCGCCCTTGGCGGTGCCGTCCAGCTTGGTCAGGATGACGCCGCTGGCGTCGGCGGCCTTGCAGAACTCGCGGGCCTGACTGATGGCGTTCTGGCCGGTGATGGCGTCCAGCACCAGCAGGGTCTCCAGGCTGGCGTCCGGGGCGGCCTTGCGGACGCTGCGGCTGATCTTGGACAGCTCGGCCATCAGGTTGGCCTTGTTGTGCAGGCGGCCGGCGGTGTCCGCGATGACCATATCATAGCCCCGCGCCTCGGCCGATTTGACGGTGTCGAAGATGACCGCCGCGGGGTCGGCCCCCTCGCCCGCCTTGACGATGGGCACCCCCGCCCGGCCGGCCCAGATGTCCAGCTGCTCGCTGGCGGCGGCCCGGAAGGTGTCGCCCGCGGCCAGCATGACCCGGCGGCCCTGCTCCCGGTAATAGTGGGCCAGCTTGGCGATGCTGGTGGTCTTGCCCACCCCGTTGACCCCGATGACCAGGATGACGGCCGGCCGGCCGGACAGGTCCATCTCCCCTGCCGGCTCCATCTCCTCCCGCAGGATCTCCCGCAGGGCGTCCATGGCCTGGTCGCCGGTGCGCAGATGCTGGGCCTTGACTGCTTCCCGCAGCCGCTCCACCAGGCGGAGGGCCACATCCGCCCCCACGTCGGCCAGGATCAGCTGCTCTTCCAGATCGTCGTAGAGATCGTCGGTGATCTCGGCCCCGGTCAGGGCGTTGACGATGTTGCCCCAGAAGCCGGTGCGGGTCTTCTTGAGGCCGTTTTCCATTTTTTCCTTGTTTTTTCTTCCGAACAGACCCATAGGGGCAAACCTCCTGCTGTTCTTTTCCGTTGATGTAGATTCAGGACACCAGCGTCGCGTCCACCTGCTCCAGGTCCAGCCGGAGCAGTTTGGAGATGCCGTCCTCCTGCATGGTCACGCCATAGAGGATGTCGGCGGCCTCCATGGTGCCGCGGCGGTGGGTGATGACGATGAATTGGGTCTTGCCGCTGATCCGCCGCAGATACTGGGCAAAGCGGACCACGTTGGCGTCGTCCAGGGCGGCCTCGATCTCGTCCAGGATGCAGAAGGGCGAGGGGTTGACCGCCAGGATGGCGAAATAGATGCTGATGGCCACGAGGGCGCGCTCCCCGCCCGAGAGGGCCTCCAGGTTCTTGATGACCTTGCCCGGGGGGCTGACCCGGATCTCGATGCCGCTGTTCAGCACGTCGTTTTCGTCCTCGAGGGCGAGGGAGGCCTCGCCCCCGCCGAACAGCTCGGCAAAGACCCGGCCGAAGTGGCCGTTGATGGCGGCGAAGTTCCGGCGGAAGATGTCCCGCATCTGGCCGTTCAGCTCGCCGATCATCCGGACCAGCCGGTCCCGGCTCTCCTCCACGTCCTCCACCTGGGCCTTGAGGCTCTCGTAGCGGCCGCGGACCTCCTGGTATTCCTCCACGGCCCCCACGTTGACGCTGCCCAGGGCCCGCATCTTGCCGCGCACCTCGGCCACCTGGGCCCGCAGGGCGGCCAGGCTGGCATACTCCACGCAGAATTTGGCGGCCTCGGTGGGGGTCAGCTGGTATTCGTCCCAGAGTTTGGCGGCCAGCTGGTCGTACTCCCCTTCGGCGGCGCTTTTGCGCTCCGACAGGCGGGCCATTTCCCGGCTGGCGTCCTCCCGGTTTTCGGCGGCGGCGCGGGCGGCGGCCTGGGCTTTGGTCTCGGCGGCCTGCCGCTCCATCCGGCGGCCGGCGGCGGCCTGGATGGCCGCCTCCTTTTCCCGGACGGCGTCGCGGCTGCGCCGGGTCTGGTCCTTCACTTCCTGGATGGCCCGGAGGATCTCCCCGTCCCTGGCCTCCAGGTCGCGGATGGCGGCGGCCAGGCTGTCCTGATGGGCGCCGGCGTCGGCCAGGCGCTGCTCCCAGTCCGCGATGCGGCTGCGGCAGAGCTCGGCGTCCTTTTGGCAGGCCAGCTGGTCCATCCGTTTTTGGGCCAGCGCGTCGGCCAGCTCGGCCTGACGGGCGGCGAAGCTGTCCCCGCCCTCGGTCAGGCGGGCCAGCTCGGCAGTCAGGGCTCCGGCCTCGGCCTCGAGGGCGGCCCGGGCCTCGGCCGCCTTTTCCGCGGCCTCGGCCTGTCTCCCGGCTTCGGAGGCCAGGGCGTCGGCCTCGGCGGAGCGCTGACGGGCGGCTTCATCCGCCTGGCGGACCGCCTGCTCCAGGCGCTTGCCCTCGGCTTCGGCCCGGACGCGGTCGCCGGCGGCAGTGCGCTCCTCGCCTTCGGCGGCGGTCAGCTCGGCGGCCACGGCGTCGGCCTGGCTCTTGCACTGGGCGGTGCGCAGCCGGGCGGCGGTACAGTCCCGGGCCAGGCCCGCGATCTTGTCCTGCAGCTCCCGGATCTCCTGCCGGCGGGTGAACAGGCCTGCCGACCGCTGGACGCTGCCGCCGGTGAAGCTGCCCCCGGCGTTGACCACCTGGCCGTCCATGGTGACCACCCGGTTGTGGTAGTGCAGCTCCCGGGCCACCCGGGCGGCGGCGTGGATGTCCTCCACCACCACGATCCGGCCCAGAAGGTAGGAGACGATGTTCCGATACCGCTCCTCGGCCCGGACCAGGCTGCTGGCCAGCCGGGCCTGCAGGGGCAGCTCGCCCCGGAACAGCCCCGGCTGGACCGTGTCCAGAGGCAGGAAGGTGGCGCGGCCGGCGTTTTCCCGGCGCAGCAGGGCGATGCCCGCCTTGGCGGCGGCCTCGTTTTCCACCACGATGTTCTGCAGGGCGGCGCCCAGGGCGGTCTCCACCGCCAGCTCGCACCCGGCCTCCACCGTCAAAATCGAGGACACCGGGCCGACGACGCCCTGCAGCCGCCCGCCGGCGGCCGCCTGCATCACCGCCCGCACCGAGTGCTGATAGCCCTCCATGTTCTTTTCCAGCTCCTGCAGCACGTTCAGCCGCTGGGCGGCGGCGTCCCGGGCGCGGGCCAGCTCCTGCTCGGCCTCCGAGGCGGCGGCCAGGGCCTTTTTGCGGCTGTTCAGCTTGAGGGCCAGCCCCGCCCGGACGTTGGCCAGCTGCTTTTCGCTGCCCGCCAGCATGTCCAGGTATTTGCCCGTGTCCGCAAGGTTCTCCTGCAGCCCGGCCAGGCGGTCCTGCTCGGCCCGGGCGGCGGCCTGGGCTTCGGGCAGGCGGCCCCGGGCCGACTCGGCGGCGGCGCGGGCCGCGGCCTCCTCCACCCGGGCGGCGGTCTCCCGGTCGGTCACGTCCGCCAGGCGGGCCCGCAGCGCGGCCTGCCGGGCGCTGGCCGCGTCGGTGCGGCTTTGCAGCCCGGCCAGCTGCTGCTCCAGCCCGCCGGCCTCTGCCGCCAGGGCCTCGGCCCTGCGGTCCAGCTCCCGGGCTTCGGCCTTCTGGCGCTCCAGCCCGGCGGCGGCCGCCTCCCGGCCGGTCTGGCCCGCGGCCAGCTCGGCCCGCAGGCTTTCGGCGCTCTGGCGGGCGTGGGCCCGGTCGTTTTCCAGCACGGCGATCCGGCTGTCGCTGCCGCTGATCTGCTCGGTGATACTGCGGATATCCCCATTCAGGCGCTCGATCTCCACGGTGAGGCGCTGCGCCTGCATACGGATCTCCTCAGCCTCCTGCTGGGACGCCTTGTCCTGGCTGTCCCAGCGCTCAAAGGCCGCCTGGGCCGTCTCGTAGTCCCGCTGCAGCTGCTGCATGGCGGCCCGGGCCGCGCGGATGCTCTCCACCCAGAGGGTGACCTCCAGCCCTTTGCGGCGGCCGGCCAGCTCCAGGTAGGCTTTGGCCTTTTCGGCCTCCCGGGCCAGGGGGCCCACCCGGCTTTCCAGCTCGCCCAGGATGTCCCGCAGCCGCTCCAGGTTGGCCTGGGCGGCGGCGAGGCTGTGCTCGGCCTCGGTGCGGCGGTAACGGTACTTGGCGATGCCGCAGGCTTCTTCAAAAATCTCCCGCCGCTCGCTGCCCTTGGCGGCCACGATCTCGGCGATGCGGCCCTGCCCGATGATGGAATAGCCGTCCCGGCCGATGCCGGTGTCCAGCAGCAGCTCGTAGACGTCCTTCAGCCGGCAGGCCTGGCCGTTGATGGTGTATTCGCTGTCCCCCGAGCGGTAGTACCGCCGCCCGATGGTGACCTCCGGCGCGTCCAGGTCCAGGGTGTGGTCGGTGTTGTCCAGCGTCAGCCGGACCGACGCATACCCCATGGCCCCCCGCCGCCGGGTGCCGCCGAAGATGACGTCCTCCATTTTGCCGGCGCTGCGCAGCTGGCGGCTGCTGGTCTCCCCCAGCACCCAGCGGATGGCGTCGGAAAGGTTGCTTTTGCCCGAGCCGTTGGGCCCCACCACCCCGGTGACGCCCCGGCCGAACGTGATCCTGACCTTGTCGGGAAAACTCTTGAAGCCCTGGATCTCCAGTTCCTTCAATACCATCGGTCAGGCGTCCCCCAGGACGCCCAGCAGCTTGAGGGCCTCCCGCGCGGCGTGCTGTTCCGCCGCCTTTTTGCTGCGCCCCTCGCCCCGGGCCACACAGTCGGAGTTGAAGCGGACCGCCACCACAAAGTGCTTGTCGTGGTCAGGGCCGGTCTCCTTTTCCACCACGTAGCTGAGGCGCTCCTCGGGGTTCTGCTGGACGATCTCCTGCAGGCGGGTCTTGTAGTCGGCCTCGGCGTGCTTGCCCTCGGTGATGAAGGGCAGGATGAACTTCCGGGCCACCTCCATCCCGCCGTCCAGGTAGAGGGCGGCGATGAGGGCCTCGAAGGCGTCCGAGACCACGCTGGGCCGCTCCCGGCCGCCGCAGCGCTCCTCCCCCTTGCCCAGGCGGAGGTAGTCCCCCAGGTGGATCTCCTGGGCGAACTGGAACAGCGCCCCCTCGCTGACCAGGCTGGACCGGATGCGGGTCAGGTCCCCCTCCGGGCGGTCGGCGTAAGCGTGGAACAGGTAGTCGGCCGAGACGATCTGCAGCACGCTGTCGCCCAGGAACTCCAGCCGTTCGTTGTGGGCCACCGGGACGCGGCTCTCGTTGGCATAGCTGGTGTGGGTCAGGGCCGTGGCCAGCAGGCCGGGGTCCTTGAAGGTGTAGCCGATGATCTTTTCAAGCGGATGCGCCATGGATGCTATGCCCTCCTTTCAGGTCAGTTTTCGGTTTGGTTGGCTTGGGCCGCGGCGGCGTTGGCGGCGGCCACATCGTCCAGGGCGGCCTGCATGGTGCCGCACAGGTCGTTTTCCACGCAGATCTTTGCCTGGCGGATGGCGTTCTTGATGGCCTTGGCTTTGGACGAGCCGTGGGCCTTGATGACCGGCTGCCGCGCCCCCAGGAAGGGCGCGCCGCCGTACTCCTCGCTGTCCATCTGCTTTTTCAGCTCGGCCACCTTGCCCTTCATCATCAGGCCGGCCAGCTTGCCGGTGGCGCTGGAATAGAAGGCGCCCTTGACCATGCCCATGATCATCTTGGCCATGCCCTCGGTCAGCTTGAGCACCACGTTGCCGGTAAAGCCGTCGCAGACCACCACGTCCACGTTGCCGGAGGGGATGTCCCGGGGCTCTACGTTGCCCACAAAGCGGATGCCCGGGGTGGTCTTGAGCTTCTGGTGGGCCTCCCGCAGCAGCGGGGTGCCTTTGGACTCTTCCGCGCCGTTGTTGACCAGGGCGCAGGAGGGGTCCTTGCGGCCTTCCACCCGCTGCATATAGCAGGTGCCCATGACGGCGAAAGCCTCCAGCATATCCACCCGGCACTCCACGTTGGCGCCGGCGTCCAGCAGCAGGTAGGCGCCTTTCTGGGCGGGGATCATGGTGGCCAGGGCGGGGCGCTTGATGCCCCGCAGGGCCCGGACGATCAGGCTGGTGCCCACATGGAGGGCGCCGGTGCTGCCGGCCGAGACAAAGGCGTCGCCCTTGCCGTCCTTGAGCATATTCAGGCCCACCACGATGGTGGAGTCCTTCTTCTGGCGGACGGCGCGGGCCGGCTCGTCGCACATCTCGATGTTCTCGGTGCAGTTGACCAGCTCGATGCCCTCGAGGGAGATGTGGTTGTCCGCCGCCGCCTTGCGGATCAGCGCCTCGCTGCCCAGGCCCACGACCTGGACGCCGTACTCCTTGACGGCCTGTGCGGCCCCTTCCAGCGGGGCCAGGGGGGCGTTGTCGCCGCCCATCAGATCCAGAATGATTTTCATACTCTCTTCCTTTCTGCCGTGCTAGACGGCCTGGTTCTGTTCGTCCAGCCATCGCTGGAAGCTGGCCACCGCCCGCTCGGCCTGGGCCATGTAGCGCAGCCGCTTGTCCCGGGGCCGGTCGGCCAGAGGGGGCAGGATGCCCATATTGGCCCCCATGGGCTGAAAATGCTTGTTTTCCGCCGTCAGGTACTGCATCAGGGCCCCGCACATGGTGTCGGGCGGGGGCGGCGTGTAGGGCCTGCCGGTCAGGCGGGCATACAGGCTGCGGGCGGCCAGCAGGCCGGAGGCCGCGCTCTCCATATAGCCCTCGAAGCCGGTGATCTGCCCGGCAAAGAACACGTTGGGGTGCGCCTTCAGGTACAGCCCGGGGGTCAGCACCCGGGGCGCGTCCAAAAAGGTGTTGCGGTGCATCACCCCGTAGCGGACGAACTCGGCCTGCTCCAGCCCGGGGATCATGGAGAACACCCGCTTCTGCTCCCCCCACTTGAGGTTGGTCTGGAAGCCTACGATGTTGTACAGGGTGCGCTCCCGGTTTTCGGCCCGCAGCTGGACGTTGGCCCAGGGGCGGTGGCCGGTGCGGGGGTCGGTGAGGCCCACCGGGCGCAGGGGGCCGTAGCGCATGGTGTCGGCCCCCCGGGCGGCCATGATCTCGATGGGCATGCAGCCCTCGTAGACGGTGACGGCGTCGGCCTTTTTGCCCACGGCGTCGGGATCGGGGGCGGCCCGGGCCTCCTTGTCGAAGTCGTGGAGAGGGGCCCGCTCGGCGGCCACCAGGGCCGCGTGGAAAGCCTCGTACTCTGCCTTGTTGAAGGGGCAGTTCAAATAGTCCGCCTCCCCCCGGCCGTAGCGGGACGCCGCGAACACCTTGCCGTAGTCCAGGCTCGCAGCGGTGACGATGGGGGCCACCGCGTCGTAAAAGTGCAGGCGGCTGTCCCCGGTCAGCCGGGCGATGGCGTCGGCCAGGGCCCCCTCGGTCAGGGGGCCGGTGGCGATCAGCACCGGCTCGGCCTCGTCGATGGCAACGGCCTCTTCCCGGCGGACGGTGATGTTGGGGTGGGCCTCCACCAAAGCGGTGACCCGCGCGCTGAAGGCGTCCCGGTCCACCGCCAGGGCCCCGCCGGCGGCCACCCGGACCGCCTCGGCGGCGGGCAGCAGGCTGGAGCCCATCCGGCGCATCTCCTCCTTCAGCAGGCCGGAGGCAGAGTCCAGCCGCTCGGCCTTGAGGCTGTTGGAGCAGATCAGCTCGGCAAAGCCGGCGCTCTTGTGGGCGGGGGAAAAATGGACGGGCTTCTGCTCGTACAGGGTGACCTGCACCCCCTGCCCCGCCAGCCAGAGGGCGGCCTCGCAGCCGGCCAGGCCCGCCCCGATGATCTTGATGTGCAATGTGGTATCCTCGTTTCGTTTCAACTTGCGGGGGGCTCAGCCCTTGGGCACCGGCATCTCGAAGCCGCAGCCCTCCCGGGCGCAGTACAGCTTGGACCCGTGGCGGAACAGGGTGGCGCCGCATTTTTCGCACTTGGTGGGCACCGGCACGTCCCAGGTCATAAAGTCGCAGTCGGGGTAGCGCTCGCAGGCGTAGTAGATGCGGCCCCGGGTGCTCTTGCGCTCCAGCATGCGGCCCTGGCCGCACTTGGGGCAGATGCCGCCGGTGTCCTTGACCAGGCGCTTGGTGCCCCGGCACTCGGGGAAGCCGCTGCAGGCCAGGAACTTGCCGTACTTGCCCACCTTGATGACCATGGGCCGGCCGCACAGGGGGCACACCTCGCTGGAAGGCTCGTCGGGCACCTTGACCTTTTTGCCCTCCATGTTCTTTTCGGCGGCCTGCAGGCTGGCGTCAAAGTCCTTGTAAAAGCCGTCGATGGTCTGGCGCCAGTCGGCCTTGCCGCTCTCGATCTTGTCCAGGTTCTTTTCCATCTGGGCGGAAAAGTCCACGTCCACGATCCGGGGGAACTGCTCCAGCATCAGGCTGTCCACCGTGCGGCCCAGGGGGGTGGGCTTGAGCTTTTTCTGGTCCCGCTCCACATAGCCCCGGTCGATGATGGTGGTGATGATGGGCGCGTAGGTGGAGGGCCGGCCGATGCCGTTTTCTTCCAGGGCCTTGATGAGGGAGGCCTCGGTGTAGCGGGCGGGGGGCTGGGTGAACTTCTGCTCGCTCTTGAGCTGCACCAGGCCCAGCACCTGCCCCTGCTCCAGGGGAGGCAGGGCGGTCTCCTTTTTCTCCTTGTCCTCCACCGCTTCCTCGTACAGGGCGGTGAAGCCGTCGAAGGTGACGGTGAAGCCGCTGGCCTTGAACCGGTAGTCCGCCGCGCAGACGGTGACCGAGACGGTGTCCATCTGGCAGTCGGCCATCTGGCTGGCCATAAAGCGGCTCCAGATCATCCGGTACAGTTTGGCGGTGTCGCCCGAGATGCTCTTGTCCACCTCGTCGGGGGTCAGGGCGGGCATGGACGGCCGGATGGCCTCGTGGGCGTCCTGGGCGGCGGTGGCGCTTTTGGTCTTCCAGGTGCGCTTATGGGGGCAGATATACTGTTCCCCGTAAGCCCCCGCAATATATTCCCTGGCCGCGGCCACCGCCTCGTCCGAGATGCGCAGGCTGTCGGTACGCATATAGGTGATCAGGCCCACGGTGCCGTGGCCGGCGATGTCCACGCCCTCGTAAAGGGTCTGGGCGGCCCGCATGGTGCGGGTGGCGGTAAAGCCCAGCCGCCGCGACGCCTCCTGCTGCAGGGTGCTGGTGATGAAAGCGGGGGTGGGCTGTTTGGTCCGCTTGCCCCGCCGCAGCTCCCCCACCGTGTACTGGGCGCCCGCCAGGCCCTGCTCGATGGCCCGGGCCTCGGCCTCGGTCCTGGGCAGCAGCTTTTTGCCCGATGCGTCGGCGGACAGGCGGGCGGTGAACTTTTTGCCCGCCGCGCTGAGGGTGGCGTCCACGTTCCAGTATTCTTCGGGGACAAAGGCTTCGATCTCCTTTTCCCGGTCGTCGATCAGGCGGACGGCCACGCTCTGGACGCGGCCCGCCGACAGGCCCCGGCGGATCTTCCGCCACAGGAAGGGGCTCAGCTTGTAGCCCACCAGCCGGTCCAGCACACGGCGGGCCTGCTGGGCGTTGAACAGGTCCTCGTTGATGGGGCGGGGATGGGCCATCCCCTCCTTGACCCCCTTTTTGGTGATCTCGTCGAAGGTGACCCGGTTGGGCTGGGCGGGGTCGATGCCCAACAGGCTGGCCAGGTGCCAGCTGATGGCCTCCCCTTCCCGGTCCGGGTCGGTGGCCAGCAGGACGCCGTCGGCCTTTTTGGCCTTGGCCTTCAGCTCCTTGATGAGTTTTTCCTTCCCCTTGATGTTGATGTACTGGGGCGTATAGCCGTGCTCTACATCAATGCCAAGCTGGGAGGTGGGCAGGTCCCGGATGTGGCCCATGCTGGCCGTCACCTCGTAATCCTTGCCCAGATATTTGCCAATGGTCTTCGCCTTGGCGGGCGATTCCACAATAACCAGTTTCGCCATTCTTGCACTTACCTCGGTCTGTCCCGGCCCGCAGGGCGGGCGGGGCGTTTCTTATCATCGTGTGGGATGGGGCGCGCCCTTCCGGTGTTGTTTGCCGTTTCAGAGCAGAATATACCGCTGGCCCGGCAGGGCCTTGATCCGGCCGGCCAGCTCCAGCCCCATCAATACGGCCGCCAGAGCCGCGGCCTGCATCCCGCAGGCGGCGGCCAGCTCTTCCAGGCTTTTGGGCTCGGAGCCGGCGCAGGCCAGCACCTTCCGCTGGGTCTCGGTCAGGGGCGGCTCCTGCCGGTCGGGCACGGGGGCCGCGCGCAGGCTCAGCTCTTCCAGGATCTCCTCCGCCGAGAGGGCCATCCTGGCCCGCCCCGACTGGATCAGCCGGTTGGTGCCCGCGGCGTTCTCCCGGCCGATGTCCCCGGGCAGGGCAAAGATCTTCCGCCCATAGCGCTCGGCGTGGGCCACGGTGGACATGGTGCCGCTGCGCTCCCGCGCCTGCACCACCACCAGCGCCCGCGCCAGCCCTGCGATCAGCCGGTTGCGCTGCAAAAAGCCGTTGCGCCCGGCCAGGTTGTCCCCGGGGGGATACTCGCCCACGACGCAGCCGCCGGCCTCGATCTCCTCCCGCAGCCAGCGGTTGGAGGCGGGGTAGGTGCGGTCGATGGGGACGCCCTGCACCCCGATGGTGGGGCCGGCCCCCTCCAGGGCGGCCCGGTGGCACACGCTGTCCAGCCCTTCGGCCAGGCCGCTGACGATCACCGCGCCGCCCCGGGCCAGGTCCCGGCCCAGCCCGGCGGCCATCTGGCAGCCGTAGGGGTCGGGGCGGCGGCTGCCCACCATCCCGATCAGGCCGGGCGCGTTCAGCCAGGCGGGGTCCCCGGTGCAGTACAGCACCAGGGGCATATCCGGGATGCGGGTCAGGGCCAGGGGGTAGTCGGGGTGGTCGAAGGGGATCACCTGCACCCCCAGAGCCTGGCAGCGCCGCGCCAGCGGGCGGAAGGCTTCGGGCGTATTGTCCGGCTGCACCGCACGGCGGGCCGCCGCGGGGCCGGCCGCCTCCCGGAAGGCGGGGGTCTCCCGCTCGTTCCAGGCCAGGCGGGCGTCGCCCCCGCACCAGGCCAGCAGCCGGCCGGCATGGGCGCTGGCGGGGCCCAGGGTGTGGGCCAGCCACAGCCAGCACAGCAGGGCCTCCGGGGGCTCCTGCTGCCCAAACAGGCTCTGCTGGGTCCACAGGCCGGCGGTCACAGCCCGGCCCCCCGGAAGTGCCACAGCAGGATGCTGCCGGCAATGCCGGCGTTCAGGCTTTCCACCCGGCCGGTCATGGGGATGCGGACGGTCCGGTCGCAGGCGGCGATGGTCGCCTCGGTCAGGCCCTGGCCCTCGCTGCCGATGACCACGCAGACCCCGCCGGGGCCGGCCTTGGCGTCGCCCAGGGGCTGGGAGCGGTAGAGGGCGGCGGCCAGGCACTCGATGCCCTTGCGCCGCAGCTCGCCGATGACCGGGGGCATGGCCCCCGCCTCGATGACGGGCAGCTGGACCGCCGCCCCCATGGAGGCCCGCAGGGTCTTGGGGGCGTAGGGCGCGGCGCACCCCTCGGACAGGATCACCCCGTCAAAGCCGAAGGCGGCGGCGCTGCGCAGCAGGGTGCCCACGTTGCCCGGGTCCTGCACCCCTTCCAGCGCCAGGTAGCGCCCGCCGGGGCGCACCTCCTCCAAAGTGTGCGCCGGGGTGCGGAACACCCCGAACACCCCCTGCGGGGCGGGCACGCCGGCCAGTTTGGCGGCCACATGGTCCTCCACCAGAAAGTGCTCCCCGGGCAGCGCCGCCAGCCGGGGGCATTTTTCGGCCGCGGCGGCGGTGAGGAACAGCGTCTCCAGCTGCGCGGCGCGGGCCAGCTCGGGGCACAGCTTGCGCCCCTCGGCAAAAAAGCGGCCTTCGCTGCGGCGGAACGCCCCGCTGGCCGCCAGCTTGCAGGCGTATTTGATCCGGGCGTTGTCCCGGCTGGTGATCTTTTCCATGGTCTGTCCTCCGTCGTCGCCGCCCAAAACAAAAACAGGGCCGTCCCGCCGGGCGCTGTGCCGCGGCAGGGCGTGGGCCCTGTTCTGTCTGCCTGCCAGGCGTTCAGGGCCTTGCTGCATTCCAACACATACAAAATCGACGCCCGCGTATGCGCGCGGGCGTCTTAAGGTTTTCAGGTTTTATCAGGCGTTCTTCACAGACTCGACCAGGGCGGCAAAGCTGCCGGGATCGTTGATCGCCATCTCGCTGAGCATCTTGCGGTTCAGCTCGATGCCGGACTTCTTCAGGCCGGCCATGAAGGTGGAGTAGTTCATGCCCAGAGGACGGACAGCGTTGTTGATGCGGCAGATCCACAGGTTGCGGAACTGACGCTTCTTCATGCGGCGGCCAGCCAGAGCGTAGTTGCCGCTCTTCATGACCTGCTGCTTGGCCATCTTGAAATGCTTGCTCTTGGAGCCGTAGAAGCCCTTGGCCAGCTTGAGCATCTTCTTGCGACGTTTGTGGGTCATCGTTGCGCCTTTAATACGTGCCATTTTTTCTATCTCCTTTTAACGTAACAAACGGGTCAGTCTCTTGGTCCGCCGGGGGCTCAGCCGTAGGGCAGCATCCGCTTCAGGGTAGCGGCGTTGGTGCTGTCCACATAGCAGGGCTGACGGTAGCCGCGGGTGAGCTTGGTGGTCTTCTTGGTCAGGATATGGCTGCGGAAGGCGTGGCCGCGCTTGATCTTGCCGTTCTTGGTGAGCTTAAAGCGCTTCTTTGCGCCGGAATGGGTCTTGAGTTTCATCTTAGCCATTTTCGGTATCCTCCTAAAATCAGTCCTTATTGGGTTTCGGGGTCAACAGAATGGACATGGTGCGCCCTTCCAGGACCGGCGGTTTGTCCATCGACGCCTGGGGCAGGGCGGCGGCAAAGCGCTTGAGCACCTCCGCGCCCAGGGCGCTGTGCGCCATCTCGCGGCCACGGAAACGGATCGAGGCCTTGACCTTGTGCCCCGCGGCGAGGAACTTGGCCGACTGGGTCACCTTGGTGTTGAAGTCGTTGGTGTCAATATTGAGCGAAAGGCGGGTCTCTTTGACTTCGACCACTTTCTGGTTCTTCTTGGCTTCCTTCTCCTTCTTCTGCTGCTCGAAGCGGTACTTGCCGTAATCCAGCAGCTTGCACACAGGGGGCTTGGCCTGGGGCGCGATCTTGACCAGATCCAGCCCGGCCTCCTCCGCCGCGCGCATGGCCGCCTGGATGGATACGACGCCCTTCTGTGCGCCGTCCGCACCGATCAGGCGGACTTCACGGTCACGAATCTGACCGTTGATCTCGAGTTCCTTCGATTTCCCGGTGGTAGCGATGGTCGATACACCTCCAAACAATGATCCATCAAGTCAACATAGAAAACGCGGCCACCCGTCCTCCGGGCAGCCGCGCACTGATCCACACAAAAACACAGCCCCCATCTCTGGTAAGCTGGCTCCTGGTATAGCCCGGGGCCTGAAATGGCCTCCAAGGCGAGCGCGGCATGGCCGTAGCTGCTTTCTTTACCCGATGATTTTACCACAGCCGCAGCCGGCTGTCAAGGGGGAAATTTGCCGCCGCCGGAAGTTTTTCTGCCCGGCGGGGGCGGCGCTTATTTAGACAACGTGCTCTGTCTTCCAGCAATATTTTGAAAGGATTCCGGCTTTTTGAATTGCCACCGGCACCGAAGTATGTTATACTTTACAAGAAAGACACGCAGATTTTCAGGAAAGGAGCAATGAATTGATTCAGAAAAACGTACTCATCGAGAAAGCGCGGGAGGCCGTGGACTCGGTGCTGCCCATCGCGCTGATCGTCAGCGTGCTGTGCCTTTTCCTGGTGCCGGTGGGCTCGGGGCTGATGCTGGCCTTCCTGGTGGGCACCGGGATGATCCTGGCCGGCATGGCCCTGTTCACCCTGGGGTCGGAGCAGTCCATGACCCAGATGGGCAACCTGGTGGGCGCGCGGCTGACCAAGTCCAAAAACATCCTGCTGATCCTGGCCGTCAGCTTCGTCATGGGGGTGGTCATCACCATGTCCGAGCCGGACCTGCAGGTGCTGGCCACCTATGTGCCCGGCATCGACCGGATGACCCTGGTGCTGACCGTTTCGGTGGGGGTGGGCCTGTTCTTAATGGTATGTATGGTCCGCATCCTGCTGGGCTTTGCGCTGCGGTGGCTGCTGCTGGCGTTTTATGCGGCGGTGTTCCTGCTGGCCTTCCGGTCCGACCCGGGGTTTTTGTCGGTGTCCTTCGACTCGGGCGGCGTCACCACCGGCCCCATGACCGTCCCCTTTATCATGGCGCTGGGCGTGGGCGTGGCCTCCATCCGCAGCGATGAAAAGGCCAAGGACGACAGCTTCGGCCTGGTGGCGCTGTGCTCCATCGGGCCCATCTTGGCGGTGATGCTGCTGGGGCTGCTGTATCCCGGCAGCACCGGCTCCACCACCATGGCGGTGGAGGAGTTCGCCCAGTCCACCCAGATCGGCTGGAGCTATCTGGAAGCGATCCCCGAGTACATGGCCGAGGTGCTGACCGCCCTGGCCCCCATCTTTGTGTTCTTCCTGCTGTTCCAGATGTTCACCCTGCGGCTGCCCGCGGCGCAGCTGGCCCGCATCGCGGTGGGCATCCTCTACACCTATGTGGGGCTGGTGCTGTTTTTGACCGGCGTCAACGTGGGCTTCGCCTCCCTGGGCTACACCCTGGGCGGCGAGATGGTCCGCCAGGGCATGGGCCTCCTGCTGATCCCGCTGGCGGTGCTGATGGGCTGGTTCATCATCAACGCCGAGCCCGCCGTCCATGTGCTGAACAAGCAGGTGGAGGACCTGACCAGCGGCGCCATCTCGGCCAAGGCCATGGGCCTGAGCCTGTGCGTGGCGGTGGCCATCGCCAACGGCCTGGCCATGATCCGGGTGCTGACCGGCCTGCCCATCCTGTATTTCGTGGTGCCGGGGTACCTGGTGGCCCTGGCCCTCACCTTCGTGGTGCCCCCCATCTTCACCGCCATCGCCTTCGACTCGGGCGGGGTGGCCTCGGGCCCCATGACCGCCACCTTTATGCTGCCCTTTGCCATGGGCGCCTGCGACGCCCTGGGCGGCAACATCATGACCGACGCCTTCGGCCTGGTGGCCCTGGTGGCCATGATGCCCCTGATCACCGTCCAGATCATGGGCGCCGTGTATGTGGTCAAGCTGCGCCGGTCGGTGGCGCCCGCCGCGGCCGCGCCCCTGCCGGCCTACGCCGACGACGAGATCATCGAGCTGTGGGAGGAGGTTGCCTGAATGGAGCTGAATTACGTCATCAGCATCACCGACCGCGACCAGATCCAGGAGCTGGCCGGATTGTTCCAGAGCCTTGAGCTGAACATGGGCCTGATCATGCTGGGCAAAGGCACCGCCACCAGCGAACAGCTGTCCATCTACGGGCTGTCCAACACCGAAAAAGCCATCGTGTCCACGGTGGCCAGCGCCGAGGGCACCCGCCAGCTGATCCGGGCGGCCAAACGCAAACTGTACATGGACATCCCGGGCAACGGCATCATGCTGACCATCCCCATTAAAAGCGTAGGAGGAGGAAGGACCTTGGCATATCTGACAGGCAACAAGACCCCGTCGGGCGGCGCGCCCGACCTGCACTTTGAGCACGAGCTCATCATCGCCGTGCTGAACGCGGGCTATTCCGACGCCGTGATGGACGCAGCCCGCACCGCCGGCGCCGGGGGCGGCACCGTGCTGCACGCCCGGGGCACCGGCACCAAACAGGCGGAAAAGTTCTTCGGCGTGTCGCTGGCGGAGGAAAAGGACATCCTTTACATCGTGGCCAGCGCCGGCCAGAAGGCCGCCATCATGTCCGCCATCAACAAGACCACCGGCGCGGGCACCAAAGCCGGCGCGATCTGCTTCTCGCTGCCGGTGTCGGACGTCATCGGCCTGCGCAAGGTCGAGGACTAAACCCCAGATAAACGGCAAGAGCCTCTGTCCAAACGGACGGAGGCTCTTTTTGTTGCCCTCTCAGTCGGCTTCGCTGACAGCTCCCCCGCATGCGGGGGAGCCAGTGAAACCTGCAAGTTCCTGCCTCTCCTGCGTGCGGGAAAGGTTGCCCGCAGGGCCGGAGAGGGCCCTCTCTCACCACTCCGTTTTGGCAAAGATACCGCAGGACAGGCGGTACATGACCGCGCCCCAGGCCAGGGCCGCCAGCGGCGAGGCGCAGAACAGGGCGATCATGACGCTGTCGGGCAGGGCCTCGCCAGAGACACCCGCCGCTCCGCTCAGGGCAACCGTCACCACGCCGGCAATGGCGATCACCAGTGCCGCCGGGATCACGAAGGCGGCCACGATCAGGATACGGGCTTTCTCGGCCCCAAACCGGAACACCAGCGGGATAGCGGTACTGCCCATCACAAAGGAGATGGACCAGCCCACCAACACTCCCACCAGCGTTTCCACAGGCCCGCCGGCAGCGAAAGGCCCGTCGCTTGTGAGGAACGCGCCCACACCGCTTGCCACCAGCCCGAACAGGATGCCCACCGTACAAAAGACGGCCAGGGCCGCGTATTTGGCCAGAACAATCTGACGGCGGCCGATGGGCAGGATGAGGGCATAGGGCGTCCAGTTGCAGGTATCGTCAAAGGTGAAGGTTGTGACGATCATCATGGAACACAGCACCGCGCACATGACCATATAGGCGATGGGTCCCGAAGTGGGCACGATGGCGATTGCCAAAAAGATCAGGACCACCAGCATGGATTTGGCGTTATGGCTGATGTTGTACAAGTCTTTCAAAAGCAGGCTTTTCATTTGGAGCGCTCCCCTTTCACATACAAAAGCAGGATGTCGTCGATGGTGGCGTCGTCCACCACCGCGTCCTTATACAGACGGCGGGCCGCCTCCTTGTCGGGCACCAGGACGTCGTACTGGTACGCCTCTTTGCGCCAGGCCAGCATCCCGGCGGGGTCCATCCGGCCAAAGGCCGCCGCTCCGCACCGGACGATGCCCCACTGGTAGCGCAGCTCGTCTTTGGGGCGGGTGAACAGCACCCTGCCCTCGTGGATAAAGGTGATGTAGTCGGCCACCTTTTCCAGGTCGGTGGTGATGTGGGAGGACATCAAAATGCCGTGCTCCTCGTCCTGGACGAACTCCAGGAACACGTCCAGCATATCGTCCCGCATCACCGGGTCCAGGCCGCTGGTAGCCTCGTCCAAAATCAGGAACCGGGGCCGGTGGGCCAGGGCCGCCGCAATGCCCAGCTTTGCCTTCATCCCCTTGGACAGGCCCTTGATCTCCTTGTCCATGGGGAGAGAGAACCGCTGCATATACTCTTTGTAGAGCGCGTCGTCCCACCGGCGGTAGGCCGCCCCCAGGATGCTGCCCACCCGGGCGGGGGTCAGGGTCTCGTAAAAGCTCAGCCCGTCGAACACCACGCCGATGTCCTCTTTCAGCTCCGGCGCGCCGGCCAGGTCCTGCCCCCAGAAGGTCACGGCCCCCGCCTCGGGGCGGATCAGCCCCAGGATGCCCTTGATGGTGGTGCTTTTGCCCGCGCCGTTCTCGCCGATCAGCCCCATGATGGAGCCCTTGGGCACCGTGAACGACACATGGTCCAGCGTAAAGCCGGGATACGTTTTGGTCAGGTCCTTGACTTGCAGCAGAGCGTCCATAGTCACTCCTCCTCCTGATAAAACATGGTCAAAACATCGACCAGAGTCGCCAGCGGTATCCCGCTGGTGCGGGCGATCTCAGCGGCGGCCTGGAGGTGTTCTTCCGCCTGGCGCTGCTGTTCCTCCTGATAAAAATCCTTGTTCTGCGCCGACACGAAGCTCCCCCGCCCCACCGTCGTCTCGATAAAGCCGTCCCGCTGCAGGTCCTCGTAGGCTTTCTGCACCGTGATGACGCTGACGTGGATGGACTTTGCCAGCGCCCGCATGGACGGGATGGGATCGCCGGTCTGGAGCTCGCCGCTCATGATCATGGCCTTGATCTGGGAGGTGATCTGCTCGTAGATCGGCTTGCCGGTGTTGGAACTGATGATGATCTCCACCGCGGCCCTCCTTTTTGTATTGTAGTGTACTGATTGACTAAGTACATTATATCCAACCAGTGCACTGTTGTCAAGAGGGATTTTGCCGCTGCCGCCTCCAAACCCCAAAAACTGCAAAACCCCCTCCCGGGCAGGGAGAGGGATAAATGGATCAGAAAGGTTTGGGCCCTGGCGAAGCGGGTCAGAACTTGCCGTTGGGGTTCTGCCAGGTGGACTCGTCCGCGATGGTCTCCATCACGTCCCAGTGCTCGGCGATCTTGCCGTCCTCATCGAAGCGGAAGATGTCAAAGGCCACCTGGTCCCCCGCCCCGGCAAAGTTGTAGACGGTCTGGAGGAACACATAGTCCCCGTCCGCAAAGGCGCGGATGTTGTGCACGGTGGTCTTGACCGGCGCGGCGGCCAGCCCCTCCACCGAGGCGACAAAGGCGTCCTCGCCGGTGCCGTAGGCCAGGTTGTGCTGGATGTAGTTTTCGTCCAGCAGTTGGCGGGCCAGGGCGGTGTCCCCGGTGGCGAAGGTGTTGATGTGATATAGGCACCGCCCGGTAACAAATGCCGCCCCCGCCGGGCCGGGACGTCTCTCCTCCGGCATACCCTGCCCCTGCCCCGCATACCTTTTAGAAAAGAATGACCAGGGGCACCCGGGAAGCCGCGCATCCTGCAAGCCGCCCCCATGGCCAGCTCCGGAAGCGCCGCGCCCTTTGGCGGCCCTTTCGGGCCGGCGGGGGCGGGCGATGCCGGTCCCTTTGCCGGCGCCCCTGCGGGGAGGGATGGATAGCATGAAAGGCGATCCCGTCCAGCGGGCCGTCCTGCTGGGGGAGTACATCGTACAGCACGGCGCCACCGTCCGGGCAGCGGCCGCCGCCTTCGGTTACAGCAAGTCTACGGTACACAAGGACGTCATAAATATAGGCGGTTTACATGGTGTATAAAGTGACGTATCAGCATTGATTTACAAGAGAAGATGAAACTCCCCTGCGGCGGGCTTGGCACAGCCTACTGCAGGGGAACTTTGTTTGCTATTTGATCTCTACGCTTTGATGTGCCTAGCCTGCCGGAAACCGGCGTTTTGATTCGGGGCTACATTGCAGCATCGAAACCTTCAGATACCTGCTGCGGCATTCTGGCCTGCCAGACGGCCAAAGGTCGCGCTGCGACCTGCTGCTGCACCAGACATCAGGTTGGGGTAGCTGTGGGAGAAGTAGTTGCCGCTCATATCGCCGATCACATACAGGCCGGGAATAGGCTGGTAATTGGCATCCAGAGCGTGCATGTTGTCGTCAATTTGGATGCCATCCATCGTGCAGATCAGATAGCCACCGCACTGACGCACCCCATAGAACGGTGCTTCGGTCAAAGTAGACAGACGGTAGCTCTCCTTGCCAAAGTCCGTATCCTCCCCGTTGGCTGCCAGCTCATTGTAATGCTCCACCGTAGCGGTGAAAGTATCTACCGGCAAGCCCAGTTTTTCTGCCAATTCCTCTACGGTATCAGCTTGGACGATGTAGCCCTGCTCTTCCAGGTCTTCGTTCATGCCGATAACAGTCTCCATCGGGAACACCGGCGCAGTGCCGTTGACATGGGGATAGAGACGGCTGCAGCCATGGGTTGCAAACTTTTCGCAGTCCTCGGGATACTTGGAGTCCCAGATGGTGCAATAGGTATGATGGGGCTGGCTTGCGGCAGCGTGAAGGACCATATCATAGGGCAGGTATTCGTTGATAAAGCGTTCGCCCTTCAGATTCACCTTCAGGAAAGGCTGGCTGCCCATCCAGAACATCATGCCGTCGCTGGCCTTGCCCGGTTCGCCTGCATAATCAGGTTTGACTGCGCCCCGGTCAAAGATCATGGCGGTGTGAGTGGTGTCCATAATGGCTCCGGCCCACAGACAGGCTTTGATGCCGTCGCCTTTCGCGCCGGGCTTGGAGTAATTGACGCAGGTCTGCTCGACGCTCTGGGGCTGCAGGGCTTTCATCATTTCCTCGTTGCCGCTGTAGCCGCCGCATCCCAGAATGACGCCCTTACTGGCGTTGATACGCAGGTAACTGTCGTCGGCATTCTTGGCAATAATGCCAGTAACCCGGCCGCTGCCGTCCTTTTCCAGTTTGACCATGGTGGTCTCGTAACGGACGGTCAAACCATGGCCCTCGGCATAATCCAGAACCGCGTCCATGGCCAAAGTCTCGGTATAATTATCTGTGTACTGGATGCTGTGCCCCACGTCCAGATACTGATAATTGCTGGTCTGGTGCTCATCGATCTCATGACGGAAAGAAATGCCGCTTTCCGCCAGTACATTGGTATACCAGTCGATGGTTTCGCCGCTCCTGTCTGCCCAGAGTTTCGCAAGGCTGTAGCGGGCATAGCCCTGGCTCCAATCACAGATATAGCGGGCCGCCACCTGTTTGTCCACATCTGCGCCATCGACCAGCTGTTCACTGGAACCGCAGGCGGCCAGCGTGTCACGGATACCGCTGGCCATATCGTGGCCAAACCGATCGATCAACAGGGTATCTGCCCCTGCCTCCGCAGCAGCTGCCGCAGCAAAGCAGCCGGAGGAACCGGCGCCTACCACCAGCACTTCGCACTCTACGGTCTCAGTGATGTCAGCTTCATCAACAACAGGTTCTTCCCCCAGCCAATCAGCGCTGGCTTCCTCTTCCAGAGGCTGTTCGGCAGGATTGATGGCTCCGCCCGACGCCTGACGGATACAGTCGGCCACCGCATTCTGTACCGCCTTGCTGGTGACAGTCGCGCCGCTTACCCCATCGATCTGGCTGGTCTGAGCCGCCATAATCTGCTCCACAAGGGTATCTTTGGCTGCTTGGCCAATGTTTGCGGTCTCGCCGGAAAGGTCCAGCTCCACTCCGGTGATAGCGTTGGCATCAAAGGTCACTGATACCGAAATCTCACTCATCCCCTTGGCAGTAGCGGTATAAGTACCGGGAGTATAGATTCCTGCACCGGATGAAGATACACTGGACGCTGTGCTGGAAGCTGCATTGCACGCCGCCAGCGCCCCTGCCGTGACGCTGCCCATTGCTGCAGCCGATGCCAGTTTCAAAAAACCTTTGCGCGAAATTTTTTTCATAGTATTCTTCCTCCTCTTTGGTCTGAGCTCGACACAGCCCGTTTATATTTTAACAATACCATCTTTACAGCCTCATGGAAAGCAGTTATAATCTTCTTATAAACGCAAGTAAAACCTGCTTTTGTACAAAGGAATTCCGCCATGACCATTCAACAGCTCCGTTATTTTCTGGCTCTCTGTCAGGACCTCAATTATTCTCATACCGCTGCCCGGCTCTATCTGTCCCGGCAGGCCTTGCGGCAGAGCATCTCCGCCCTGGAACAGGAACTTTGCGGCGCACTTTTTGCCAATGACCGCAACCATCTGTCACTGACCGAAAAAGGCGAATCTCTTCGCAATCTGGCCGCTCCGGTGGTCGCCCAGTTCGACGTCATGTGTACCCAGGCTTACCGCACCCTGGTGACTCACCCGCCGGTGCATCTGGGGATCAGCAAGGCTCTGATTCCCGACTACCTTCCCTCTTTGGGAGACTATCTGACCCAATTCCGGCAAAGCTATCCCGGTATTTCTTTAGAGCTGTCTGCCATGGAAAACGACGCCGTTCCCGAAGAACTCGCCTCCGGCCGACTGGACGCGGGTCTGGTTATGGACACTGGTAAGACGGCGCCTGGTCTGACCCGTACCCCTATAACCGAGCACAACTTCGCCTTGCTGATAGCCCGGAATAGTCCTTTTTGGAAACGCCAAAGTATTGCCCCGCAAGAGCTGTCCGGACTCTCTATCTTGGTTCCCAGCCTGTCAGACTGGTTTCTTGACCCACTTCGGAAGGTGTTTGCCGCAGCTGGATCAACTGTTTCCTTCCAGCTTGGTGTCAGTTTTTATCAGGTCGTCTATGCCGCCCGGGAATACGGTGCGGTAGGCATCACTCGGGCCGAACATACACATATCTCAGAAACAGACAGCCTGCGGGAACTGCCTTTAACAGGTGCCCCCCGCTTATATACAGCATTTTTAACGAAAACCGGTTCAGAAGACCACTGTCTTAACTTATTGAAACGGGATCTGCACCAGAAATTGAAGCAAAACATGTAATGATTCATCAATAAAATCCGTATGCTTGCGGTTTTCCGGTCGGAGCATACGGGTCTTTTTGGATATCTGTACTTTTAGAAGCAGTAAGGGCGGAAGGCGCAGCTCACTACGGGGAAGCTTTTTCTCAAACGTTTATGCAAAGTCAATTTTTCATTCTTTCTCAGGCAACAGCAGACAAACCACGGCACGTTAATCCCATTTTTCCTGCAGCAGGAAGTCCCGGATGTTACAGTGCTTGATTCCATCACGGCTCATATCAAACTCATCCAAGGTGACAACGTACTTGGGAAAGTTGTCGCGGATTCGACTGTAGACACCAAACTCCCGCTGAATGGTCTCCTCCGAAGCCAGCAGATAGGCCACCTGAATATACAACTTTTGCCCTTGCTGTTCGCAGACAAAATCGATTTCTTTGTCGCCCACCTTTCCCACCGTAACCGTATAACCCCGGCGCAGCAGTTCCATATAGACAATGTTTTCTAGAACCAAATTGATATCCCGCAAATTGCCGCCAAAAACTGCCTCCCTTACGCCGTGATCTGCTACATAGTATTTTTCGTTGACTGTAAGGATTTTCTTGCCCTGTATATCCTGGCGCTTGACTTGATAGAATAAGAAAGCATCTGTACATGCCTTGAGATAGCCAAGTACCGTTTCCGGAGCCACGGATCGTCCCTCGCTTTTCAGGTACTTGGAAATGGCCGTGGAGGAAAAAACCGTGCCGATGTTGGCCGTCACATAAGCAATGATCCGCTCCAGCATATCCACATCCCGGACGTTGTTGCGTTTGACGATATCTTTCAGCTCCACCGAATTGAACAGGTCCCGCAGATACTGACGGCTGGCCGTTTCATCGTAACGAAGATTGGCGAGGTACGGCATTCCACCCAAAGTCAGATACTGATTGAAGCATTGACGAACGTCCGCTTCGGGGCGGATGGTATGATACAGCTCCACAAATTCTGCAAAAGAGAACGGGTAGATCACAAACTCTACATAGCGCCCAGCCAGATAGGTAGCCAGTTCCCCAGAGAGCAGTTTGGCATTGGAGCCAGTGATATAGATGTCACAGCCCAATTCTACCCGGAAAGAATTGATACATTTTTCCCAGGCTTCTACCTCCTGAATCTCATCAAAAAAGAGGTATACCTTCCCTTTGACTCCAGCTGTACGGCGGATGATCTCATCATGGAGAGCCGCAGCCGTGCAGAAAGGCGCATTGCTCATATTTTCAAAGTTGATCGAAATGATTTGGCTGCCGTCCACGCCGGATGACAGCAGCTCCTCCTGGATCAGTTCCATCATAACCGACTTACCGCAGCGACGAATACCGGTCAGCACTTTCACCAGTTCAGTCCCGATAAAAGGCCGAATGCGGCGCATATAGCTTTCTCGCTTAATCAAAGTATCAACTCCTCTCTCCTTTTTATAAGGATATCACAGGTATGATGAAATTTCAATCGAAAATTTTACATTTTATAAGTTATAACCGTCAAAATATAAATTTTAATCTACTTTGCAGTACTTACCTTTCGTTTTATCAAAGTATAAGCTAAGTTATCACCCTTCGCAGTGAACATTCACCGAATAAACCATCCTGCCATTTCTCCTTGCAGAATTCCAACACGGAAGCCAATACGCATGCCCATTTCTCGTCAGAATCTTATGTTTGTGCTGTGATCTTTCGCAAAACCGCCTTGTGCGGTATGATAACATACTCCTACAAGATACGCATTTTGCCGCATCGCCTCACAACCGGCCCTGAACAAAATCATAAAATCATTGTGAAGGAAGTGCTTTTAAGTGAATCCACATGCAGCTTCACACCGCGCGACTTCCCTCACAGAAAAGAGGCGATCTTCATGTACTATTCTGATATCGACGAAGATGATCTGGATGGCCTGCCCAGCATCCTGACGCCCGCTATGGCTGCGGATACCTTATGCGTTCATATCAATACCATCTACAATCTACTCCGGTCAGGGAAGTTGTCCGGTTTTCGGATGGGCGCTGCCTGGCGCATCCGCAAAAAAGATCTGCTGGAATTTTTGCGGCAGGGCGGGAGTTTGATTTCTTAAGCAAAAAGCTGTATGCAGTTTTGATACCTGCATACAGCTTATCTTTTGTCTGGTTTTAGGCAAGTACTTCGCCTTCTTTGTAGCACTCGTAGATATACTCCCGGGACTGATAATAAAAATCGGTGTTGTAATCTGAAATAACAGCATCAATCCAAGATGTATAGACTTCCATCAGGCATTCTATGATGCGTCCTTCGTCATCGCCGCAAACGTCCTCAATCAAGCGTTCGTATACTTCACCAATATCCCAATAGTCGGGCACGGTGTAGCGGCAAGCGGTTACATTGTCAAAATCACCACGAGGAATGCTATAATTTGTAACAAAATCATCCGCGGTTTTTTCAATCGGCTCGCAGTGGAAAATGTCTGCGTAACGATAAATGTGGTCGATCGTTGCGCTCCCCAGAAAACGCACCAGTTCAGACCGCTTTAACTTCTGCCTGCGGCCTATAAACTCAATCAGGCTGCAAGTGTAAAAGAGAGCGCTGTTATTTTTCATTTCGTACCACACTTCCTTTCACAAAGGACAACGTTGTCAAGGCACGAGCTGTATGGAAGCTGATCTGATGGGTAGGATGTTTGAATTTTGCCAGAGCCCAAAATGCCTCCCGGCTGATCTTCCCATCCACAAAGTTCTGCACATAGTTGAAAATGGTGTCATTTGCCATCGGGCCTTCCACAATATCGTAGTCGTGAGACTTGCCCAAGCGGCATTGTACAATAAAATCCAGCCATTCCTCTGTCATTTCAGGGAAACGCTTGACCTTCAGGCTTTCATCCGGCGTATAAAGATACTCATTCAGATAGCCCACACCATCAAATCGAGTAGCCCAGCGGATAGCCTGTTCCGGGAGCAACGTACAATAGAAACCAAAATAAAAATCCTTATTGTATTTCTGAACCCGAATTTCAGGTGATTCTACGATCACTTTACTGCCATGGTATAAATGCATTGCAATGTACCCTTACAACTGATTTTATCAGCGTTTTCATCACAAAATAAGCTTGCCAACATTACGATTTCAGCACCACCTGGCACTCCTTTTCCCAGAAGGCAATGCCGTATTTCAGGATGGTTTTCATCCCGCGGCGGCGCAGGGCTTCGGCGTATTTTTTCTCCTCGATCTGAGCCAGAGCTTTGGCGCAAGCGGCTTCCAGATTGCCGTCCTCGGCGTATTTCAGTTCGATGACCATCCCCAGCCGCTCCGGCGTGGCGACCGAGATATCGCTGTACCCGATGCCCGTCTCCGCATTGGAGCGGACGATCCAGCTTCCCTGGCTTTGCAACAAACCCAACAACATCCCGTGGTAGAAGTTCTCTTTCATGCTGCTCCGTACCGCCGTATCCCGCACGCTGATGGAATCCCACAGGTAATCGTGCAGCATATCCTGGATGGTGGCCACATCCCCCTTGGGGAAGGCCTCACAGAAGCGGTTGATGCGGGAGGTATCGGCCCGGGTCTCCTCCCGGAACCAGTCCTTCACCAGGTCAATGAACAGCTCACGCACCTCCCGGTTGGGGAGGGCCAGCTTCATCTGTCTGCCGGGCAGCCGGCCTCTGGATGTCAGGTAGCCGGTGGAATACAGCACGCTCCATATGTTGTCAATGGAGTCCTCGATGTCCCGGTAGGTCAGCTCCTGCCGGACGGTTTTGACGATAGTCTCGCCGTTGATGAGCTGCTCCACCTCGTCCCGGGTGGTCTGATCCGCCTTTTTGAGCAGTCGCCGGATGATGCCGTTGCCACTGGTGTTGGCCCAGTAGTTTTCCGGCTCGGCCTCCGGGTCGGCCCGCAGCAGGTCGCAGTAGTTGATCACATCCCAAGGGCAGTAGACGCTTACCTTGCCAAAGGTGTAGCCGTCGTACCAATCCTGCATTACCTGCTTGTGGGAGGTCAGGCCATAAAAGGCCAGCATTTCGTCCACGTCCTCGTCAGTAAAACCAAAATATTCTTCATAGCGGGGATCTGCAATCGTATGCACCTTGAGGTTGTTCAGCCCGGTAAAGATGCTCTCTTTCGAGATGCGCAGACAGCCCGTAAGGACCGCAAACTGGAGATTATCGTTTGTCTTGAGGGCGTTGCCAAACAAATTGCGGATGAGGGACACCATCTCATCGTAGTACCCGGCCTGGAAGGCTTTGTCCAAGGGCACATCATACTCGTCAATCAGCAAAACCACCTGACGGCCATAATGCTTGGCCAGCAGTTGGGAAAGATTTTTAAGACTGCCTGCCAACAACTCATCCTCCATGTCGTATAAGCCCTTGTCAACATGGATCAGCGATTCATAGCTTTCCCGGTCTTCTTTGGACAGCTTATCGCTATCCCGCAGGAACTGAAAGCGCGAGGCTTCTCTGCCGATCACCGTGCGCAGTGCCGCCGCTGCGGATGCAAAGGTCAGGCCGTCCACGCTCTTCAGGCTGATGAAGATCACCGGGAACTGCCCTTGGTATTCCGCACACAGCTCTCTGTTTTCTGCGATTTTCAGACCGTCAAACAAGCTCTTGTCTGTGCCGATCTCAAAAAAACACTTCAGCATGCTCATGTTCAAAGTCTTGCCAAAGCGGCGGGGGCGGGTAAAAAGGTTTACCTTCCCCCAGTTTTGCAGAAGCTCTGCAAGGAACATGGTCTTGTCAACGTAGTAAAAATCTTCCTTCGAGAATTCCTCAAAATTCTCAATCCCGACCGGCAGTTTCTTGCGCATCTTCGCTGCCTCCTCTCCGGTGTTGTTCGTTTCTTTCACTTTACCATGAAGCCGCCAGACCGTCAAGTATACACAATCAAAAAGCGCCTGCCGCAAAGGCAAGCGCCAATGTTTTCTTCATATTTTAGCCAGCGGCGTCATATTCCACCCAGCCAGCACAAATTGTTGAATATACTCCACATCCACCGGAATACCTGTTTTCTCACAGCACTGTGCAATCAGCTCCGGCGTCAAAGCCGGGATCTCATGCCGAGCCGTATAGTCTGTGACTGCCCCGGTGGCCGCCTCAAATTCCTCCAGCAGCTCGGTCAGCAGATCGGGGCGGCGTGGGCCGTCGTCCATCCCGCCGCTGATAAGGGCAATATTATTGTCAAAGTTGGGGGCCAGCGAGACCACTTTGCCGCTCTTTTGGTCCCGGAGCAGGCCATAGTTATAGGTATGCCGGTCGGCATTGCGGCAGATGGTGTCCATCAACAGCAATTCCACATACTGGTCCGCCACCTCCTGCCCAAACCGCAGAAAAACCTGGTAGTTGGTTTCATAGTCCTCATCGTCCCCCACCAGATAGGCCGCAGGTTCAAAGTTCAGCTTTCCGTCGGTGAAATCTTTGGTGCGGATATAAGGGGTACAATTTTGGTATTCTGCTACCGGGAAGCCTAACGCCTTGCACAGCTCATAGACAAACAGTTCCGAAAACCGCTCCGCATCGGTGCCGGTCTTGTACATCCACCAGGCGCCGTCCTCATAACGCCAGCATTTTTCAAAGCTGCCGGTGTTGGTCAGCTCGGGGGTACGGCTGGGCTTTTTGGAGAAATCGGACAGCTTACCAGACAAAGCAAGGTCCGCAAAATCATTTTCATGGAAGCGCACTTGTTCCCAGGTCAGCCCGCTGCCTTCCGGCCGAATCCAATAGTTGTCGGTGATGGTTGCAGCATTGAAATGCAGCGCTGTGCTGATGTCATCCCGCTCTTTCAGCCGCAGAACCTTCTTCAGCAGCCGGGAATGGGTACGGTGCGCGTCAATGGCACGGTGCTCCAGCCAGTCGGCCACATCCCCACCCCGCTGGAAGCAAAGGGGCAGCAACTCCGGGCAGACAGGCTCCACATGACGGGCTCGAATATGCCCTGCCACAATATCACCGCTCATCAGGTCCGCGCGAAAATCAAGGCTATCCAGTTCTACCATTGTACGCTTCCTCCTTTCGCTGGTTTTATTGTATCGGAGAATCTTCCACATGTCAACGACAGAAAGAAAGCAGCCTGCCGGCCCACTTGCAAAGGCAAATACGGCTCCCGCAGAGCATTCTATCTGTGGGTTGGTTTGCGCTTTGCGCATAAAAAGAAGAATGGACAGCTGTATGTCCATCCTTCAATATAATTTACCGGATCTGCACGGCCCGCAGGTGCTCCGGCATGGAGCCGATCACCAGCTTCTGGGCTTTGTCATCCGGGAAAAAGTAGATACGCAGCAGGTTTTCCGGGTCGTTGCCCACCTTGAGATGCCAGTTGAGGGCATATTCGCGGGCCTTTTCGGTGCCGGTCATCTTGTACTTGATCTTATACTCGCCCGGGGTGAACTCAATGGTCAAATCCCCGAGCTTCGTCACATCGAAAGGCCGGCCATACTTGGCCGAACACCGGCGGTTCATTTCCTCCACCGGCAGCCTGTCAAAGCGGTAGTCCCAGTAGTCGGTGGCGAGGAAATCCAGCGCATCGCAGAGCAGGCCCAAATCGACGCCCCAGGCGGTCTTTTTGTCCATCAGCGTCTCGGTGCGCTTGTGCATGACGAGCCGGTCTGCAAACATCTGCCGCGCCCATTCCACCACATCGGTGTGCTTCTGGGGGCGGGTCAGCTTGCGTTTCAGATAGGCGACCTCGCCGTCCCGCGCCTGGACTTGACGTTTGCAGTTCTGGCGTTCCTGTTCCAGAGCCTGGGCAAGCTGATCCTTTTCTTTTTCGAGCTGGATTTCATAGGCGCGCAGCCGCTCGATCTGTTTGCGCAGATTCGCGGTTTCCGTATCCTTTTTCACAAGCTCCGCTTTATAAGAGAGCTCCAGTTGGGTGAACTTCTGGGACCATTCATCGGACACCGCCCGGGATTCCTCCATCATCCTGGCGGTTTCATGCAGCAAATTCTCCCGCGCAGCGGACAGAAACTCGATATGCCCAAAATCCCAATCCTTATCGCGGGGGAACGTATATCCAGCTTGAAACAGCGCTTCCATATTCTTTTCCCGCTCTTTGGCCGATGGTTTATAAGGGAAAATCTGCGCCTTGTCCCCAAACCGGATGGGCTGCCAAAACACCACGTCTCCAGGCTGCGGCTTACAGCCAGATGCCTCCCCCAAGACGGACAAAAGGCCGGCATCCAGCGTATAGGTGCGGCAGAAGCCCTTCATCTTTTCATCAAAAGCAGCGGCATCGTAAGGGAGCGTAGCTTTGGGCGCAGGCTTGTCCCCGACGGCCAGCTCACGGAAAAGCGCCTCATGGCTCATACCAGGCCGGGCCAGAACCAAAGTCTCTGGCGCAGGCGTCACATTCAGGACCGTGCGAGGCTGCAGGGGCTGCACAGTCTGCTCTGACCGGTATGTAAAAACAACGGCAGGGAGCTGGTTTTCCCGGGTCTCCATCAGAGCGGCCAGCTTTTTCACCTGTGCGGCAGAGTCAAGTTTGGACACGCTGCCGTTCAGGGGCAGAATGTGGCTGAGTCCAAAGGCCGGGTTCTCCATCAGCCGCCGCACCACCGCCAGCCGGTAGACTTCCGCCTGCGGGCCGCTTCCCTCCGGATCTGAGATCACGGTCTGAAAGCCGCATTCCAGCGTTTTGCCCTGGATGCAGAAGCCAATGTTGGTTTCAATGATCCGACCCGGCACGGCCTGCCGCCGCTGGCTTGGGTTTCCTGGCTCCGACCCCAGGTCCGGTTCTGTGATTTGCAGGCTCCACACCCCCTCCTGTGGTCGGGATACAATGTCGATCACATATCCCCGGTTGATGTGCAGCGATGGCAGACAGTCATCGCCCACCTCCCTGTATTGGCTGGGCGCTGGCTGGATCAGCTCGGATGGGGTGTTCTCCCCCATCCGCTGTCGCAACCGCTCCATGGTGGTGAGAGCGGCTAAACGCAGACCATCCGTCGGGATGGTCTGCTTGTTGGACATGGTGGCATAGAGCTGGTAGGTGGGGTAGATGTGATTTTGTAAGAGACGGACAACACGGGTTTGGGTGGGCATGGTTTTATTCTCCTTCAGGCTATTTTTTACTATTATATCGTATTTTTCATTTGCTGTCATCCCCGTGATAAATTGCTCTCATATCTGTTCCCCATTTTATCGCTCCTATTGTGAGACTGACGAGACTTCTGAGATTTTTGAGATTTCCGGGACTTTTTGGACTTCTGAGACCACGCATCTCATTTGTCTCTTTTTTTATTTTCTCACTTTTCCGCTGCTTTCCCAGCCGGGCGATTATAGGGCGGGTACGAATAATGTTTCTTTGGCAAATCATCAGCACCCACAAATTTCAAAAGCTCTGCCAACCAAACCCGCCAGCAGAGCCAACATCAATTTTCTTTAGGTTTTTTGGAATAAGATGCCGTTTTCTATCGAGAAATCCTCCAAAGAAAGTTATATGTAACAGTCTCGTCGGAAAGCAAAGCTTCCATTTTGACTTATTTCTGAGCATCATGGCATGAAAAGTATGATCCTAACCAGCAATAAACTCTTCATTGATTAGGATGATCGTTTGAGTTATAATATTGGGGTCAAGGCCATCCTTGAGTAATTCTTGTACCACACCCATGCAGTAAATATCCACCATAGTCAGACTTACCGGTTGAGTAGCCTCTAAATAAGCCTATCCAAGTACCTTCTCTAGTTTTCCTATTGGTGATTAACTAACGCTCACATTTGAACCGTTTTCTGGCCAGCATTCTAGGGTGTATCTGAGAAGTCGGCTCATATGTGCAAAATGGAGAAAATGAC
>OERF01000095.1_pt1 | contig 32513 bp, 16 predicted proteins | sample 1539921 | NCBI WGS metagenome assembly OERF01 (sample SAMEA3891883, study PRJEB23780) | metagenome | biome: terrestrial biome; feature: animal house; material: Caecal content | place: Italy | collected 2015-05-05
CGTCCACGATGATGCCGTTCCAGACGATCAAGGGGTGCAGGATGCGGCCTTCCTCCAGGATGTTGGTTTCGAGCTGGTTGCGTTCATGGAAGGTCAAGGGCGGTATCTTGCTCTGAAACTCGGGGTCGATTTTTAATTTTTTCAACATAGAACGGCCTCCTTTCACATTTGCGGCTTATCGTTTAACCGGAAGCGGAATGGTCTACAGGGCCTATACAGCCCCGATGGGATGCTTCTCTCATATTTGCCCCCGGCATCCCTGAGAGTGGGAACCCTTTGGCGGCGGATTTGCACCGCTCCATCGGCTTTTCAGCCGCCCCGCCTTCTTTATGGCCGGGCCGCGCGTTACGGAAGTATCATGATCTGGAAGTACCAAAGGGCTGCATATTCACTTTTCAAGGTTCTGAGAGTTTGATTCAAGTTTACCAGGGAATTTGCCTTGATGGGAGTGTCTCGTAGTACCGGTTACCGTGTCTCTCAGTACCACCTGGGCGGTTGAAGGAGGATGCTATGATTAGGATACCATGTTTTTTGGGGTTCCGGGAGTGTCTCGTAGAGAGCCTTAGGTTGTCTCGTAGACAACCCTGACAGGAGCTTGTAAATAGGATACCACAGTTTCTGATGTTGGGGGAGTGACTGGGAGTACCCCTTTTTTGCGCTTTAGGGGGTACTGACAGTACACCTTTTGCTTGAGAGGGCCTGCAAGTATAGGATAACATAGTCTTTCTGCCGGCGGGAGTGACTGATTGTCACAGTAGAGTGGGACAGATTGGCACAGGGGGAAGGCGAGAAGATTTTAGAGGCGGCAAGGGAAAAAGATGCATCGAGAATTGATTGGAATGAATTCTTGCGGTATAATGATTAAAAATTCCTTGACTTTCAAATTGTTGATTAAAAAATACGGTTTATAGTATGGAATGAGTGCTTTACTATTACAAAAGCAGATTTCTGTGATTTTGCAAAGGAAGATGTGGAATGGACGCGTTCATTGTTCACTTTGGCCGTAGCGAGAAAGCCGAGACGCTGCAAAAGATCGAAGCTGCCCTGGCCGCCCTGCACAGGGCAGAGGAAAATGTGGATGACGATCAGCAGATTGCCGCGGTTTTGGAGGCCATCCGGGACGCTGCCTGTCATCACGACAAGATCATTGTTCCGGTAGAACTTCCGCAGGCAGCCATCGATGCCCTGCAAAAGACGGATTTGCAGGCGGGCACCGATTTCACTTTGCCGGAAGACATGCACTTTCAGATCCGCACCCTGCGGCTGCCGGTGGGCAAGGATGTATTTGCCGCCTTCACCAGCCTGGAGGAGGAGAGGAAGGGGGAAGAGGATAGCTCCACCATTGCGGCAGACTTGGAGGAATACCTGCAAAAAGCTCTGTTTGATCCGTCTATCGAGGGGGTCACCTTGAACCCCTGGGGCAATTTCTTTTACCTATCAAAACAGGGAATCCAGATGATCCTCCACGCCAACTTGCCCCCAGCGGGAGAGAATATCTTTACCATTCAGACCATGGATATCGCTCAGGCAGACGTGGAGTGCATCGTCAATGCGGCCAACAACAGCCTGCTGGGCGGGGGCGGCGTGGATGGGGCCATTCATCGGGCCGCCGGCCCTGACCTGCTGAAAGAATGCCGTACCCTGCACGGCTGCAAAACCGGCGAAGCAAAGATTACGGGAGGCTACCGCCTCAAGGCAAAGTACGTCATCCACACCGTCGGCCCGGTGTACAGCGGCGCAGCCAAGGACGCCAAACTGCTCCGCAACTGCTATTGGAATTCCCTCGTGCTGGCCCGGGCGCATGGCATCCATAGCATCGCTTTCCCGGCCATTTCGACCGGTGTTTATGGCTATCCGCTGCGGGCGGCAACTGAAATCGCCCTCAAGGTGGTCACCGACTGGATGAAGGTTTACCCTGACGCCGGCATGTCGGTCCTGTTCGCCTGCTTTGATGACCGCACGGCCAAGGTATACCGCGACGTGTGGAAGGAGCATGAGACTGGGTGGAACCAACGCCCCATCATCCGGGAAAATGACGGAATGCTGGAACAAGCAGTCCAGTTTGCCATGGACGCCCACAAGGGGGCAGTCCGAAAGGGTTCCGGCCGGCCCTATATTTTGCACTCGTTGGAAACGCTGACCATCCTCGCCTCGATGGATGCTGACGTCCACCTGATGGCAGCCGGCGTACTGCACGATACCGTGGAGGATACCAGGGCCACCGCTCTGGATCTCTATGACCGATTTGGTGTGGATGTGGCGGCCCTTGTGGGCAGTAACACCGAGGACAAGGGTAGGATTTGGTATATGCGCAAGCTGACGACTGTCACCCGCCTCCCGGACGCGGGGCGGCGGGAGAAAATGCTTGCCATGGCGGATGCGGTCGCAAATCTGCGCGAGATGGCTGTCGACGCGGAGCGGATAGGTGGGGCATTCTGGCAGCGGTTCAACGCACCCAAGGAGTGGCAGTCCTGGTATTATAGCAAGCTCGCCGATGCGCTGGAAGAGATGCAGCAGTACTCCGAGACCGCTGACGTCTATTGGGAGATGACCGGCCTTTATAAAGATCTGTTTGTCCGTTATTTTGTGGATGACAGCAAGGATGCGCTTTACCAGGTCAGCGCTGACGGCGAGGGATATGTCATGAAGAAAGATAAGCTGCAATGGAAACCTAAGCTGCAATGGAAACCGTTGAAAAACAAGGTACCCAAAAAGGCGCGGCAGATCCACCGCAGGGAGGCCGAGCGCATCGAGGACAACTGGAATGACGCAAACAAATATCCTGAGGAAAGATAGTTTCAGAGTGTCTTTTGTCAGGTGACATTTGCGCGGCAAGCAATTCGCCTGGCTATCCACTTTGCCAGACGATACTTGTTGGTGCACGCCCCAAACCCCAGTTGAACGCAGAAGTTCTTTCTGCGGCTGCGCGTTCCTGCGAACGCTGAAAGCGGACAGGTACGCCTGGTATCAGGTGCATCTGCCCGCTTGGTAAAGGTGGTGAAATGATGTCAAACTCAAAAAGGATTTGCGCGGCGGCAGTCCTTGGGCTTTCAGCCGCGGCCTAGGCGGCTTACCGCAGCCGGAAATATCTCATCGCACCGGGGTATCCGCCGCTGCAGTGGCTCGTGTGGCCGGGCGGGCTGCTCCGTGCAGGGACGGCCGCGGTGTTTTCTATTACCGTACCCCATGACGGGTCTCCTTTCCGACGCCCTTTGAGGGTTGCTGCCAAGCGCTGCACTTTGCATGGAGCACGGCAGCAGCCCCGGGGTGGACCGGGGCCGCATCGCGCTGGCTGTGGCCTGTACCCTCTGGGCCAGGGATGAAACGGATATCCGCCTATGCTTTCAAATGCTAATCTATTCTATCACTGACGCCCGGATGCAGACGGCCTGCCAGACGCCTATATGAACTTTCTGGGCGCCGCAGTTGGAGATCTCATAAAATTAACAGTTGGAAGTGTTCCACCCGTTGTCAGCATCTGGAAGGTCGTGAAAAAGAACGGACATGCCGAGCGTAGTGAAGCGGGTGCAGGTCCGGCTACATTTGGAAATGTGAAGCTACAGGTCGTTCCTCCCATAGGCCCGCTCCCACAGCAGGCCGACGGTTTCCTGCCGGCGCGCTTCTGAGTCTGCAAATAGAGCAGAAGGACGGTGCACAGCTTGTCGCCCCATTCCGCATGGAAGGACGCCATGCAGGGCAACCTTCCTCCCGGATGATGCGCTTACATGGGAGAGGAAATAGCTGATCCAGGACATTTTATACTGGTCAGCCCTGTTCCACTGGAGGACAGTTCCTATGATGATGCCGCTATTCTGAATTGACAGACAGAAAAAAGAGCTGTAAACTAAAAAAGAAGAGAATGTAGCATGGAGAAGACGAAAAAGGGCTGTAGTCCATAGTACGACGATGTGCGGTTAGTAACGAAATCGGTTGCGCCTTCTCTAATAAGTTCAATATCCTCCAGCTAACGCTAGTTACCTGAATATAGTGTATTACTTCTGCAATTATACAAGATGTGTGATTTTTCACGATGGTTGGGGCATCAAGTAAGTGGCTCAGATCTATTGGTACTGCCTTGAAAACGGCATTCGGCAGAGCATATCCTGCTCTTCGATTTCGGAACAATGCCGTTGCAGAGAATTTCTTCAGCTATTTCAGATGTGTTTGCCTCAAAGTGCTTTAAACACCATCTGCCTGCATGCTGCTCTTGCTTGGCATTAACCTGTGCGTTTTGAGGATGATCTACTATCTAATTAAAACGCAGTTTATCTTATGACTTTTCAAAATTTTAATTCGAGGATTCACAAAAAGAAACATAATGTGGTGTAAGATTTGTAATATTGAAACCAATGAGCCAAATTGCCCTATTTGTGGGAATAAGACAGTAGAAGATGTGCCAGTAGAGATTTACTGGTGCCCGACATGCCGGGTGCCAGTTATCAATACGGCTATACAGGTGGATAAAGGTATTTGTCCAATTTGTCACGGTAAAACACGGTACTTTTCTGCAGATTTACGACCGGTCTTTCCTGAAGAACGCCTTTTGCTGGAAGTTCTATTAGGAAAAGAGCCGAACGCTTTTGCAGAATCGTCTGTTTGGGCAAGTAATAGCAGTTACTATGTTGATGGAAAAAGAAAGGCCTTGCCCGCTAAAGTGTTTGTTGAAGCAGATACAGATCATTTAGCTGTTCAGTTGGAAAAGTACCGAGATAAAAATCAAAACGAAGGCTTTGAGAGATACTTGAAGCTTTTTTGTGCTGCCAATGAGAGCCGTTTGCATGATATCGTAACGGAAGCTACGGCATTTATTCACAGTGCAGCTTCGCGTTTCAAAGAAGAAAATCTTGTGATATCTTTTTCTGGTGGTAAAGATTCCACAGTGACGGCGGATTTGGTAACGAGCGCGTTGGGGACAACTGGGCTGGTTCACATTTTTGGAGATACAACGCTAGAGTTCCCGACAACTCGCCTTTATGCTGAAAGATATCGCAAGAATCATCCGCATGCAATTTTCATGGTTGCAAGGAATGCAGAACAGACTTTTTTGGATGTCTGTGAGGACATCGGCCCACCGGCTCGTATGATGCGCTGGTGTTGCTCGATGTTCAAAACAGGTCCGATTACACGAACCTTGAACAGTCTATTTAAAAACCAGCAAATCCTAACATTTTATGGTATACGAAAATCGGAGTCGGTGAGCCGTAGTAAGTATAACCGTATTGAAGATGATGCTGGATCAGTAAAAATTCAAAAGCAAACAGTAGCTTCGCCGATTTTCTTTTGGAAAGATATTGATATTTGGCTGTATATTCTCAGTAAGGGGATTGATTTTAACGATGCCTACCGATTAGGGTATGACCGAGTTGGATGTTGGTGCTGCCCTAACAATAACCAGCGTGCCCAGTTCCTATCTAGAATTTATCTGCCGAGACAGTCAAAGCAATGGCGTGATTTTTTAATTCGGTTTGCAAATAAAATAGGTAAACCTGATGCAGTAGAGTATGTGGATAGTGGTAAATGGAAGGCACGGCAAGGTGGTAATGGTCTTGCAACAGCTAGTGATGTAAAAATCCGGTTTACAAACTGTACCTCAGAAGAGCATGCAAAGATTTATCGGCTAGTGCGTCCCTTTGATGATGAATTAGCCGGAATGTTTGTTCCTTTTGGCCGCGTTGCTCCTGAACTAGGACAGAAGCTATTGCACGAGACAATTGTGCTTGATATTCGGACAAATGTTCCTATCTTGTCCTTACAGCCATTCGAACAAGATGGATATGATTATGCGATTAAAGTTCGAACCATGAATGTTGCAAATCATGATGACCTCCAACGGATGGTGGGCTATCAGATTCGTAAATTTAATGCATGCCGAAAATGTTTGAAGTGTGAATCTCTGTGCCGGGCTGGTGCAATCACAATTACAAAGGATCGCTATTACATCAATCCTGATAAATGTGTACACTGTAAAATGTGTATGATGCCTAAATATTTGGATGGCGGATGCATGATGAATAAATATCTTAAAACAAAGTAAAGAAATGTGAGGAACAATCCCCTATGAAATTCAGGGCACATGATACATTTTTTATCCGCAAGGGATGGTTAAGCAAAGGCATGAAGGCTGTGCAGGAATGCCCAGATCTCTTTGTATCAAAGAAAGAAAATCCTATGGATGTGCTGGGAATCGGTGCAAATATGGTTAAGGCTCTGCGTTATTGGCTGCCTGCGGTGGGGCTGACAGAAGAGCGCATAGAAAATCGTCGTCGTGTGCAAGTCTTTACGCCATTTGGCCAATGCATTTTTAGAAATGATCGGTATATAGAAGAACTAGGAACTCTCTATTTACTGCATTATCAACTAGCCAGAAATCAGGATGAAGCTACCGCTTGGTATTTCCTTTTCAATGAATTTACCATGACGGAATTTACACGAGAAGATTTTGTCCAGAGCCTACAAAACTATGTCTCTATGCAAGGCGAACATGTTGCGATTCGATCCTTAAATGATGACTTTGTCTGTATTTTGAATACATATCTTTCTCGCTACAAGACCAGTACACAGCATGTTTCTCCTGAAAATAATATTTCTTGCCCATTAGGAGAATTGGGACTGGTAGATATTCTGGATAAGAAAAAACATCTTTATCGTAAAGTGACACCAGCAGTCAGCTCATTAAATCCTTGGGTTGTTTATGCGGTTTTAATGGACCAGGCAAAAGATCGACGCCAGATTTCTCTGAATGAACTGCTAACAGCACGGTGTAGTATAGGTTGTATTTTTAACTTAGATGCGATTGCTATGCTGGATGTGCTCCATGAAGTTGAGCTGCGTGGATTACTGAAAATTATTCGCACAGCCGGTTTGGATGTGGTCGAGTTTTTGAAGGACATGAGTTTTCAGGAGTGTGTCGAACACTACTATGATGAAATGAATGAAGAATAAGGGGAAGCATGCATGAGTGAGATGATTTCAGTTGCATCGGGATTTCAGTACTCGGTCAACATTGCATACGATCTAAATTCAGAGGAAAAACTGAGAAATTATATCCCAACAAAGGCGGCAATGCAGCTGATGGAGGATATTTTGCGAAGTACCTTGCCTACTGCAACAAATCGTGCCCGCGTGTTGATTGGTGCGTATGGCAAAGGTAAGTCACACATTGTTCTCGCGATACTGTCATTGCTAATGAAGAAAGACCTTAGTCTTTTTGAAAAGCTAATGCCGGTTGCAAAGAAAAATGCAACACTATATCAGCAGATTGAAAATTATTATGCAAGTGATAATAAAATACTTCCCGTGCTGATTACGGGTAGCAACACTAGCTTGACGCAAGCGTTTCTATTGGCTTTACAACGAACACTAGCGGAAAATGAGCTGTTAGATATTATGCCAACCACAAATTATCAGGCTGCAGTACAGGTTATTGAACGATGGAAGGTTGAATACAAAGATACGTTCCAGCACTTCAAGGGGCGAATTCGAGAACCAATTGCTGACTTTATTCAAAAGCTAAATATCTATGATATTAAAGCTTATGAGACATTTGAGCGAATTTATCCTGAATTGACTGCGGGCAGTATTTTTAATCCTTTTTTGGGATTTGATGTGGTACAGTTGTACGAAGAAGTTGTCCATGCTTTGAAAGCGCGCGGTTACACAGGTATATATGTAGTCTATGATGAATTTAGTAAATACCTGGAAGCAAACATTGCAGAGGCATCAGTTAGTGACACCAAGATGCTGCAGGACTTTGCAGAAAAATGTAATCGTAGTGGAACTTCGCAGATGCATCTTATGCTGATTTCTCATAAGGAAATAGCGAACTATATTGATAAACTGCCCAAACAAAAAGTAGATGGATGGCGCGGAGTATCGGAAAGATTTACTCATGTCCATTTAAATAACAACTTTACACAAACATATGAAATTATTGAATCAGTAATCCTTAAAAAAGACTTGCTTTGGAAGGTTTTTATTCAAAAGAACCATCAATCTTTTGAAGCATTGACTAAGCGCTATGCAACGCATCCTATTTTTGTAGATATAGAGGAAAGTGCAGTAGATCATGTGATCAAAGGCTGCTATCCGTTGCATCCTATATCAACATTTATTCTGCCACGTCTATCTGAACGAGTCGCACAGAATGAACGCACATTGTTTACATTCCTTTCGGCAAGTGGTATTGCAACTTTGCCCGCTTTTCTAAACCACTATCAAGATGATTGCTTCTGCGTTATTACGCCAGATCTGATTTATGATTATTTTGAACCACTTTTTAAGAAAGAAGTTTATGCTGGTACATTACATGATACATATGTTTTGACTGCAACAATTCTAGAAAAAATTGATATGGAGAGCCTTGAAGCAAAATTGGTCAAGGCACTTTCGTTGATCTATATGTTGGAACAATTCGAGAAGTTGAAGCCTACAAAGGATGAACTGATCGGAATTTATTCCACGGGATATGAAGTGCTAGAAATTGAAAAAGCACTTACTAACCTGATTGATGAAGAATATGTTATATATTTAAAACGAAGTAACGGATATTTAAGATTGAAGGAAAGCTCCGGAGTAGATGTCCAGGCAAAGATCAAGGACACGATGGCATCTATGTACGGTAGTGCAAATATTAAAAAGACGCTAAATGCAATCAATTTTGATAATGCACTGTATCCCTATCGGTATAACGATGAAAAGGAGATGACTCGGTACTTTTCCTTTGAGTTTGTTGAGGCAGAAGAAGTAACGAATGACGTTGATTGGACCATTAAGAGCGAGAATATTGTAGCCGATGGTGTGGTCTATGCGGTTGTTCCTAACAGCAAAGAAAGTATTTCTGTATTACAGAAGACTTTGCTGGAGACAAGCCACAATTGTAGAAATTGTGTCTTTATTTTGCCCTACGATTTTACACCGATGGATTATGTTGTTCGAGAGTATAAGGCTGTCGAAAAACTTAAGGAAATGGCCCAAGGTGATACTGTTCTATTTGATGAATATGAAGTTATCTATGAGGATCTGCTAGAGATCTTACGGGACTATATTGCTGTATATACGCGGCCGGAAAAACATCGAGCTATCTTTATTTATTGTGGTAAAATTCAAGCGATTATACGGAAAACAATCCTGACGGAGTTGTTGTCAGATATTTGTTTTGAACTATATCCAAAAACACCGGTGATCGTGAACGAAGCTATCAACAAAAATTCGATTACGTCGACTGCACAGGCTAGCCGAAATAAAATTGTGGCTGGTCTATTGCGCTCTGAATTAGAACCAAATCTGGGATTGTCTGGAACGGGTCAGGAAGTATCTATTATGCGTAGCACCTTGATTCGTACAGGTATTCTGTTGAATGAAACTGTGCATCCTTGCCTTAATCTACATCCTGAAGATAAGCTGGTAGAGGGAATGCTACAAGTCATAGAACGGTTTGTTCAGGATGCTGGAGGTAAGCGACCGCTTTCTTTTGCGGAGTTATATCAACGTTTAACCTCAACGGAAAATCAGATTGGTTTGCGGCGTGGTATAATTCCTATTTATATAGCAGCTGTATTCCATGATTATAGGCAAGAATTATTGATTCAGAATCGTTATGGCCAAATACAACTGAACAATGATACTATTCTACAGATTGAAGCAAATCCTGCAGAATTTACATTGCAGACGCTGCGCTGGAATGATGCAAGACAAGCATATCTTGATGGGCTGGCAGATGCTTTCCGAGACTATATAGTAGAGGAAGAGCGACAGTTTAGTAACTATGGATATGTGGCTACTGCTATACGGCGCTGGTATGTGTCGTTGCCCAAATATGCAAAAGAGGCGGTCTATACACCAGATGGACAAAAGATTAGCCGGAGCCATCGGAATTTTATCAGAGAAATAAAACAAAACAACGGCAGTTATAGTATGCTGTTTGAAAAATTCCCGGTAGTATTTGGATGTGGCACAGCAGAAGGTACTGCAGTATTAAATGGTATTTTGAAAGCAAAACAGTGTTATGATTCGTTGCTCCATGATCTGTACGATATATTGGTGAGTAAGCTGAAAGATATGTTTGACACTAGGCATAAAGAAAAGGCACTGTGTAGAATTTCGCTCGTAAGTATAGTGCGAGATTGGTGTGATACGTTAAATCCTCAAGTTTTTGAACAGCTTTTTCAAGATGGAACAGAGAAAATGCTTTCCTTGTTTAAAAGTGCAGGTTCCGATGAAACTGAGCTGGTTTCACGATTGGGAAAACTTGCCACGGATCTGCGCATAGAAGACTGGGATGCAGATACCCAGAAAGTTGCTCTTGCGCAGATTATAAAATGGAAAGATACCGCTGAGCAGTTCCAAGAACAACAGGAACAAAGCAATGTGGATCAGACAAGTAATTATCAACTGATATATGCAGACGATGATGGAAATGTTGTTACAAAGAGATTTAATCGTGTAGAAACAACTCCGAGAGGTCAACTGCTTCGTAATATGATTGAAGATGCATTGAGTGGTATGGGGCAGGCAATCTCGGAGCAGGAAAAAAGACAAATTCTGATGGATGCATTGAAGAAGCTTTGCTAAAGAAAGGAGGATAGAGTGATGGCCTATTTTGATAATGCAGCGACGACATGGCCAAAACCTGAGAGTGTTTATGCATATATGGATGCCTTTTATCGTCAGCATGGAGCCAATGTAGGTCGTGGTGCGTACGAGCAAGTACAATCAGCTGGTATATTGGTAAAGGATACAAGGGTACAAATACAGGAGCTATTGCATTGTCATTCGAAACAAGTAGTTTTTACTCCGACAGCTACCATTGCACTGAATATTATTCTGCAAGGCCTATGTTCGATGGGAAAATGCAATTTCTATATTAGCCCATTTGAACACAATGCAGTAACACGGACATTGCATCACTATGAGCAAGCTGGAATAATTATGGTGAGACAGCTCACTGTTAATAAGGATTTGCAGTACGATTTGCAGCGTATCCGTTATCAGTTTGAGGCCGAACATCCAGATGTGGTTGTGATCAGCCATGCGAGTAATACGATCGGGCTGATTTCTCCAGTAGAGGAAATTTTTCAGCTAGCAAAACGATATGAAGCCATTACAGTGTTAGATATGGCCCAGACGGCAGCACTAGTAGACTGTAATGTTGGATTATCTAGCTTTGACTTTGCAGTATTTGACGGACATAAAACGATGTATGGCCCTACAGGAATTGCTGGTTTTGTTATGAAACCGGATATCAAACTACCGGCTATTATGTTTGGAGGTACTGGATATGATTCTGCCAACCAGGATATGCCGGATAGCATTCCAGAGCGATACGAAATGGGAACATTGAATATTGCAGGAATTGCTGGGCTACATGCTGCATTAGATTGGCATTTTAAAATGGGCCAGAAAACAATATTTGAAAAGGAACAACAAAATCGTAGGAAATTGCTGCAAATTTTAAAAGATTACGATTTTATACAGGTAATCGGCAATGTGCCAGAACGGCAGTACGTGGGAATTGTATCTTGCTTGATGCAAGGAATTAGTAGTGATAGCGCAGGAGGAGTACTAGCACGGGAAGGAATTTCAGTGCGGACGGGCCTTCACTGCGCGCCGTTAGCACATCAATTTTTAGGAACATACCCGGCTGGTACAATCCGTTTCAGTATCGGCTATTTTACCTCAGATGATGATTTTACACAGCTTCGGAGCGCATTGGATAGGATTGAAGATGCACTGTAATTTGTTAGGGGGCAACAAACATGGCGCTCAATAAATTTGTAGACTATTTAAATTCACTACATAATGAAAAAGCTGGTAACGAGAATGCCTTGGCAGAGGCGCAGCGAAATAATCCGTATTTTAAGCGTGTGAGGATTCAGCGTGACGAGGCAAATTACTTGGCAAATCGGATTGAAACTGGAACGGCATTTCTTGGAATTCTGACAGGACATGCTGGAGATGGAAAGACTACGATTTTATTTCAAACATTGGAAATTTTGGGTCTAGAAGATCAAAAAATGTATGCGCAAGAAAAGGGTGAAATGACTACTAAGTCTGGTAAAAGACTCGAATATATCAAGGATTTCAGCGAACTATCTCAGGAAAAACGGATAAGTACTATGAAAAGTGCGCTAGATCATATTGGACAGGGGATTAGCACATTACTAGTGGCTAATACAGGACCATTGATTGAAACTTTTCAAAATGTTTTTTCAGAGCATCAGGATGCGGAAAGTACCATTATTGAACGGATGGATAGCCCGTCAGATTATGAAAAAATAATTTATGGATATCCTATTTTAACACTTAATATTGCGCGTTTAGATAATACGAATTTTATTATTCCATATGGTAACAAGTTGGTAGCGGATGAAAACTGGCATATATGTCAAAGCTGTGATAAGTGTGATAGATGCCCTATCTTTTTTAACATACATATTTTAAAACAGTATCCATCGGCCTTTCGGTTCCTAAAAAACTTTTATATATGGGAACAGGAAATGGATAAACGAGCTACGATTCGCCAAATTACGGCACATTTAGCTTATGCAATTACTGGTGGGCTAGATTGTTCTGTGATAGTAAAAAAGGCGCAGAAGCATTGGAAGTTTGAGTATTTGTTTTCTAATGGTTTGTTTGGTGGACGTAGAAATACCCAAATACCATCGCAGATAAAAGGAATTCGCATGCTAAATGAAGCAGGAGTGGATGCAAAAAATACAGCGAACGACTACGCTTTATTTGTTCAAAAAAATATGAAAGATTTACTTCCAAAGGAGCTAATTGATTTAGCAGAAGAGCTGGACCAGCAACCTTTGAGCAGGTACTCAAATGCGCAAAGACAGAAAATGCTAAAACGGATGCTAATTGTTTTTCCGCTAAATCCCCAATTGGAAACAGAAATTTATAGAGATATTTTTGCACGAGACTTTCCAGAATATCTAGAATATCGTAATGGGACAAGTCGGCCGAGTCAGCAAATTAAGAAAAAAATTTTTCGAGCACTGCAAATTATTTTTACTGGGCAAATTAGCAATGAGGCAGGATATATCTATGTCACGTTGCACCGCAGTGGTGAGCAAGTTCAAAACGTCCAGCTTTTAATTGGTAGAATTGATAAAGATGATCTGAAGATCGAGTTGAAAAAGGTTTGTTGTATAGCTGCAGAAAAGAATGAACACTATGATTTGGTTTTAAGATATGAAGGAAAAGAAGGCAATGTGGAAAGTCGTATTGGAATGTCTCTTTTAAATTATTTTTCAAAAATTGCGGAAGGATTAATTGTTTCAGAGGTTGATCCACTTCTTTCACATGGTATCGAGAGTTTAAAGGCTGAATTGATGTCTATTTGTAAAAATGTGAATACAGAGTCAGATCAGATTAGTATACTTGTATTCAATGGGGAACAATGGGTGAAAAAGTCTTTATGCTTTGAAAAAACAAAAATTACGGAAGTTTGAGATTGTCATTTGGAATGAGGTGGTATCGTGGCTTTTCCGAAAGAAACAGATAATGGAAAAAATTCGCTTGCCATTAAGTTGTTTGGCAATCGAATAGATGATGGACAGACTCTAGGAGAATACCTTCTAGAGTTTCTACTGGTATTTGCCTCTGCAAAAACGGATATAAAAGAAAATAAATCCAAAAGCTACTTTCATTTTCACACCGAAGAACAGGTGAAAGAAGCGGAAGATATCAAAACCTCAGATGGACTTGCTTACTATACAGTGCCGCGCAATGGACTAAAACGCTTTATTTTCTATGATCGTAGCAAGCAGGATAGCCATACCGGTGTCGATGACGAAGCCTATCGAGCTACGATGGATATGCTGAAGAAAAAGTGCGAAGACCCTGAATGGGTATATATGCTACAGGATTTGCTGTACGGCTATGCGCTGGTTATAAAAAAACGTGGCTGGTACGCACAGTCTTTAGCACCGATTGCACCAGAACTTCTTTTCCCTGAAACACTAGGATTGAATGCCCGGAAGGCAAAAAAATTTGATACAAATGCGATTAATGTGGAAACAGATTTTTCCTACGGCAATCATGACTTCCTTGCACGTGGTGGAGAAATGTATTATCTACATTTGTTATACGGGGTCTATAAGACAAAAGAGGGCAGACAATACAAAGAAAAGATTGAACGTGGAATCTATAATATGCTGACAGAAAAAAGCGCTGGGTTTTCTATAATTGCAGAGAAAATTCAAAGCTGGTGGCTAGAGGATCAGAAGATTAATCCACAAGATAGTAGGTTGGTTAGAAAAATGAATTTAGGTTTTCTTCAGGATGGTTTTGGGCGCCGTTCGGTATATAGCCTGGAGGAACTTGCTTGCTTTTTGAGTAACGAACTACACCCTATCCGTCGGATTGAACTAATGACCAAAGGGATTATGTTAACGTTGCTGCGTTGTATGCATCTACAGGCATATTATAAAGTTCATCCAGATGATGAGGGTAAACCCGAGTGGATTTTAGACTTGCGGGTAGGTAATGCAACATCAAATGTTGCAAAACTTGCGGCTCAGAGCTATCGTGAAGCGTATGCGGAATTTGGTAATGCACTGAATATTCTTGCTAAAAATATAGTAGATGAAGATGATCACTTTAAGAAGGTATCTGACGGTTTAAAGGATTCAGCTGATGTCTTAAAAAAAATGGGAAAAGAAATTCAGCTAGTTATTCCTCCTAAAGGTGCATATGAGCGCTTCTCACTTTCGGAGGATCTTGTGCGGTATCTGGTATTGTCACTGGTACAGCCGACAGAAAAAATGACATTTGATACCTTTTTGCAAACTCTGTATGATCATTTTGGAATGGTAATTGGTCCTGAACAGTATAACAGTAAGTATGCAGAACCTGGTATGAAGGGATACTTAGCAGAAAATAAAGATCAATTTCAAGAATTTCTGAAAAATTGTGGACTTTTGAGAGATCTATCAGATGCAACATCGATTGTTGTAAATCCTTATGCCCGTGTTAAATATCTTGACGTGGAGGTAGACCAGTCGTGAAAAGCTTAGCAAGATGGTTTGTCGCCGAAATTCGCAAGCAAATTGAACAAAGTGCCAGCAATAAAGTACTAATTTGCTTGAATTGTATTGATAATGCAGAAATATACTGTGATATCTGTTCTACTCTACAGAATTATGCCGATAAAAATGACATTCAAATGACGGCAAAATTGGCCAAGAAAAAATACGATGAATTTAATAACAAATCCGCAGATAAACCATATGCACAAACGTTACAGAATCATGGGTGGATCGATTTTGAGGATAAAATGACCTATTATCGAAACCAGTTTTCGGATCGGACAGATAAAACATATCTTGTAGTGTTGATGGGAACAGAGGCGGTTGAAGATAAGGGTGGTCTTGCAGATTTCTATGTGCTGAATCCGCAAAAGGCTGATCGTCAGATTAAAGACAGCTATGATAAGTTGATTCCTCAAGATTTTCAAGATTCATTGGTAAACAGAGATACGTTTATCGCGGCTTTTAATGCGTTTTATAAACTACTTTTCCGGTATATAGAAAAAGATTTGCTGCGTCTTTCTAATCAGATTGACGAGTGGATTGGGCATGGTCTGGAAGAACAAGAGATTTGGGATAATATGTTTTTAACATTACCAAATGTTTGGCGTGTGCCCAAAATTGTGGATGCCATTCCCTCATACTCGGCAGTGACAAAAAACGGTAAAAAGTTAGATATTCTGGAAAAAGCTTGTGCTTTTATACAACGTAAAAAATACGCTAAATTGAGTAGTAGTGAGCGCAAGAAATTAATAAAACAATTTGATCTTTATAAGAGTTCGGACAAGGCGGATAAGTATTATCCTGATTTACCTAACCAAAATACTATTAAAACATATCATGAGCTGCAGCAGACTGTTTTGGACTTCGCATCTAATGTGGCAGTGCAAGAAAACCGTCAAAAACTTTTGGATACAGACTTTTCAATTGTAGAAGCAATTTTAAAGACTAAAATTCCAAAGGTAAAAGTCAAAGCAAAGACACAAAAAATTTACGGTGATCCGTTGACTGTGTTGCTGACGGCATATTTGTCTACGGCCACATACCCAAACAGCAAAGATACGGATTATAATTATAAAAAAGACATTTATAATCGAGTCGTTTTTAAGTTTGAAAAAGTAGAAGTTGGTTTAAAAGGGATTTCAGATACAGATAAAAGTGCTCAATGCGCAAAACAATGGCGTAAAATATGCCGATCTGCTGGTGGTGTTATAGAATTTATTCAATGTGAAGGATGGCAGTTCGAAGATGATGATATACAGATAATTTATACGCCAGCAAATATTTTTGATCCAAAAGAATCAGATAGCTTAGTTGCGGATGGTTTTATTACCTCAAAAATAACAGAAAACACAAAAATTCCATTTAGCGTCTCTTTATATTATCATAATCAAGATGACAATTCGGATGATGACCTTATATTCACTGCTGACTATGAATGGAACATCAGGTCTGACGAAGACTGGTTGATCGCCTTTTCGAGAATAAAACCTGAGAGTAGCGCAGACGTATCGTGTGAAGATATTCCATACTTTGTTTGGCCAGAAATCAATAATGTTTTTCGTGTTAAAAGCAAAGAAGAATTTGTAAAATGTTTCAGCCAAGCTAAGTTAGAGCGAAAGAATTTAATTTCGATTTCGCAACAATTAATTCGTGCAAATCCACAAGAATATGTGGACGAACGATTTGCATTTCAAAAGCTAGGAAAAGCATTTTCTGACTTTGCAGAAGAAATCGAAGAAAGCGGATTTTATCATGCAATTTTCCATACAGCTCCTAATTTGATTCAGGAATATCTTAAAACCGGAAAGATATACGTAGGAAAAGGAGTTACAATTCCTCGTATGCAATTTTTGCGATGCTTTGGAAATGCATTTTTAATCGCAAAGGATATGCGACCAATTAACGCAGATATTATGGTTAGCCAGTGTATTGTGCCTCCATATCATCCAGCTATGCTGGAAAAAATGGTTGACCGTATGGTATTCTTACGTGCAGGGGCAAGAGAGTGGTATGAAAAAGCTGTAAAAAGTTCTACGGAAGAAAAACTAACTGAAGCACTTGCACGATTGATGGATCTAAGCTATGTTCATGCTGGTATAGATGCAGTACTTACGGATTCTGATGGCACCGAGCGACTTATCGGTGTAAATCAAACCTATGGTTATTTTTCTCTGTATGGTGAGTATCATGTGAGTGAGCATTTTACCCGTATGGGAGTAATGCTAGAAAAAGAAGCTATTTATGATGATGATTTTAGTGATACAGCTTTTAATCACATCAGTGCAGAAGCTAAGATGATTATTCGGGTAATGGATAGTTATCGTGATACATACGGTAAGGAAGATGAGCGCTTTACACTTACATTTGTAAACCCATTGGACTTACAAGTAATTGTTTCTGCCATTACTGGCTATGTAAAAGAATTAAAGACACGAACTAAGAATGTCGGTCAGGTACCGGTATTTATTGATGTAAAGGTTCTGCAATCTGATAAAAATAAAGGAGGTAGAAATTATCTTTCTTATTGGCTAAATAATATGCTAGATGTTGATGCAGGTATTCACATTGAAACGTATCTACAATATTGGCATAATCATGCTGATATTACTAAGAATATTCAAGGAAATACGGACATCGTATTCTTTATGGATGCGTTGCGTGAGCAGGGAAAATCGCAGCTAAATTTTACGAAAGCTGATTATTCGGTGAAGACACAAAAACTAGCATGTCGATATCCAATGGTATTCCGTCCCCAAGTGAACTTTAGCTCGGCAGTAAGCAGATCAGTAGATGTTACGCAGCCTCAATTTGAGGCAGCGATGACCCATACACAAGTTTTGAGTTACTACAAAACACGTGATGCTGAGAACATAAATAAAATATACTGCACCGAAAATATTAATGTAGAGATGCAAAAAGAAATCCAGAAAGCACATAAAAAGGCGGTTTGGGTGGTTTGCATTGATCAGGCTATTGATAAGGCATGTATTCGCGCAATTTATGGCGATGAGGAATGTCCTGTAATTGGTTTCTCAACCGGTGAAGGATCTTTTGGTCAATTGAATTTGACTATTACAACACGCAGCACAGTTGGCGTTGATATCAAAGAACGGTGTAAGAGAAGATTGCGTGCAATTTTTAGTACATGGACTGATTCAGAGTTAGAAAAAGCTAGTGATGTATGCTTAAAACGGTCTCCAAGGCTAGATGGCGTCAGTGTACTACAAGCCTTGAATCCTTCTGCATATGAAATTAATAATTTCTTGGCATACTTAATGCTAGACTATATTTGCGAACAAAAGCAAAAGAAAATAGTCCTGATTCGTTTGGATTCTTACCGCCATTGGTTCGATGAAAAATATAGTACAGTAATCGCGAGAAGTGACGAAAAGCGTATTCCTGATTTTCTGGTAATTCGATATGTGGATAAACCGGATGGCGGTCTCCATCTTATTGCAACTGTCATAGAGTGTAAAATAGCGAAGGAATGTCATACAAAAGTGCACTTGGACAAGGCAAAAAGTCAAGTTGTAGAGGGTCTCAAAGTGCTGCAAGAGCATTTTGACCCAGATTCGAAAGCAGTAGAGAGCCGATATTGGCTTGCACAGTTGTATCGAGCTATCACATTTGGTAATTATGAGCAGAATGAATTAGAAAAACTCGGCAATTTAATTGATGGCCAATTCACGATTGAGTGGCATGGGGCAGTCTATGGATTCTGGTTTGACCGCATGAAAGATGGAGAAGACGTTTATCTGGACTATCAAGATGGAACCGAAATTGAAATCCATGAGGTAGCTCAGGGAGGAATTCAACGCATTCTTTTGAATAAGAGCGCAGAGGATTCGATTCAGCTAGTAGACCAAATTGGTGCCATTGAAAAGGAAGACGAAGAAGAGTGGATTGCAGCAGAAGAAGATGCCGCATTCGAGAATGGTGAATTTATCATAGCAGAGGCAGAGAAAAGTAATATAGATGTGGTAACAACTGTGCCTGTGCTGCAGCCTACAGATCGCCTGGAAAAGTCACTGACTCCTTCGTCGAATGAGGACGTCCAGCAGAGAGAGGCTAAGCAAAAAACACAAACAGATCCTGTCCAAATAATAAGCGAAGACTTACTGGAGAAAAGAACTCCTGTTCAAGAGAAGATCGGTGAAAATGTAGTTCCGCTTGAGGATATTCGTGTACTAATTGGACAAGACCGGCGTACGAACAACGTATATTGGGAGTTTGGTAACAAACAATTAAGCAACCGTCACATTCTGATTACGGGTAGTTCTGGACAGGGTAAAACATACTGTATCCAGGCAATGTTGCTAGAACTTTCACGTCAGGGCATTTCAAGTGTGATTTTTGATTATACAGATGGTTTCTTGCCGGGACGTCTGGAGCCTGAGTTTGAAAATGAACTTCAGGGCAAAATAATCCAAAAAGTTGCGTTGATTAATAAAATACCGGTTAACCCATTTTTGCAACAGCAAATGGATATTCCGGGAATTGGGTCGTATAAAGAAGGCTCTCAAATAACAGCAGGACGATTGGCTGATATTCTTTGCCATGTATATCATTTTGGTAGTCAGCAGCGTGCTGCACTCTATTCAGCCTGCCGTGAAGGAATTGAAAAATATCATGAGCAGATGGATTTCTCAAAAATGCGTATGCTATTGGAACATAGTGATGCCAAGGAAGCCAAAACGGTTTTGAGCGCAATGCAACAGTTCCTTGATAGTGATTTGTTTGATACCACTAGCGCTTTTGATTGGCAGAATGTGACGAAACGAGATGGTAAAGTTACTGTTATTCAGCTGACAGGACTAGACCGTACGCTGCAAACCATTTTGACAGAAATTACGCTGTGGGATGCCTGGTATAGCCTTGTGAAGTTTGGCAAAAAGGACACGCCTTTTATTGTTGTCTTGGACGAGGCGCAAAATCTGTCTTTTCAAGATAACTCTCCGGCTGTTAAGATCCTTCGTGAAGGCCGTAAGTATGGATGGTCAGCATGGTTCGCAACACAGTTCTTAAAAGGCGCATTGGACTCTGGTGAAATCTCCAATTTACAACAGGCCGCGGAGCGTATATATTTTAAGCCATCTGGAGAAGAAATGACTTATGTGGCTGGTCAGATTGCGGATGACAGAGCTGAAGCTAGTGATTGGTATAATACGCTGAAGGCGATGGTAAAAGGACAATGTGTTGTCCAAGGTGACCGTATTAAGGCAAATGGTCAATTTGGAGCAGTTCAACCAACGCTTGTAAAGGTAACTAGCATAGGAGAACGGTAATGAAGGCTTCAGTTAATTTTCATATGACGTTTCCGCCGACCCCTGCGTATATCGGGCGCTTACTAAAAATCGCAGATGGAAAGATGCGCACGTCAGCAGAAATTGCAGATCTAACAGGTATTCCGGAGGGGAATTCTAGCGGTAAAGTGCGACCTCATATTGCTTATGCAGCGTATATGGGGCTGATTGATGCAGATACGTTTACTTGTACAGCATTAGGCGACAAGGTTAAAGAAGAAGATTGCATGATTGCGGAGAAACTGACCCAGCTGATTTGCCATGTACGTCTTTGCTCTGAATCGGGTGCAGCACTGTGGAACTTTATGTTTCGAAAACTTTTGCCAGAGAATCAGGGAAAGATTGGCATGGAAGCTCTTGCGGAAGCAATGCAAAGGAAGTTTGGCGCTTCGGTAAAATATGCTCCGATTATCTCCATGTACACCAAGCAATTTACAAAATTGAATCTATTGCAGGTAGATGTAAATGCCATATCAGTTTGTTCTCTTTCAGTAGAAAAGGATATGCTGTATGTATACGCCTATGCGCTCCTTTATGAATGGGAATTGGTTTTTCCTGAAAAAATGGAGATTACAGAGGGAGAATTAAACCAGCTACAATTTGCCGCTTGCTTTGGGTGGAATCGTCAAACAGAAAATGATGTTTTACAGCTTTTGGTGGATCGCAACATCATTGGTGTGAACCGACAGCTAGTGCCCTTTACTGTTCAAAAATTGACATGTGCGCAATCAATGATACCAAAATTATATTCGATGCTTTTGTAATGAAAGGTTGGATCTGTAATGAAGTTCGAAGATCTGCTAGCGTTCCGGAGCGACCTATATTTTGAAGGCGCTGTACAGGCCGATTGGTTTTATACTCCAGAACGTTCCCAGAAGGTTGCAGGAAGCTTTGTTTTTCATGGGCCATCAAACCATGCAGTAACAGCAGAACAGGTGGGTCATTCTAATCTCATGGATACGGCTAGCTTTGCTGAAATGCTTTCTGAAAAGATGTCTGACGGTGAAGAGCACAATCCCTTAACGCTGGCAATCGCTGGTTATGGCACAGGTAAATCTCACTTAACAGTAGCACTTTCAGAATTGCTGTCTGGACCAAATGTACATCCTGCGACCTATCAATCAGTTGTTTCAAACATTCGCCGAGCCGATTCTAGTATTGCTGAAACGGTTTCTCATGCGTTGTGCCATAAGAATCTAGTTTTAACGATTAATGGCATGAATGACTTTGATCTGCATTACGAACTTCTTCGTACAGCACAGAAAGCACTTAAACTATATGGGGAATCGGACGAGATCGTTCGTATGCTAGACCGTGCCCATGAGATAGCTACACTGTTCCTTACAAAAAACTTTGAGATGTTGCAGAGTGCTTTTGAGAAAGCAGCTCACAATCATGGTCTTTCTTGGACTAGTGATCAGCTGCAGCAATACTTGTTAGAGTCTGTTTCTACGGATGAAGGTTTTTCTATTGTCAACGATGTCTATCATGAAATTAATGGGCACCCTATCCGTTGGGATGAAGGAGTCTCTGCTAAACAAATTCTGCAGACATTGTTGCGGGAATGCTGTGGGGACTTTGGTAGCTTTGACCGAATCGTAATCTTGTTTGATGAGTTCGGACGTTTTTTGGAATACGCATCGGCTAATCCTGGGAAAGCAGGGGATTCGGCGTTACAGCAAATCTTTGAAGCTGCTCAAAATGCAGAAGGTCATATTCAGTTCGTAGGATTTATTCAGGCAGATATTAAGGCTTATCTGCAGCGTGTAGATAAGGCTAGCAATATCAGCAGGTATATTGACCGGTTCGATGCTAGTGACAAAGTGTACCTTTCTTCAAATCTGGAAACTATTTTTGCCAACTTGATTGAGCCACGGGATAGAAATGCTTATACGCAACTAGTGGAAGCCTCATTGCTTCAACAAAGACAAAAAATTCAGAAGTTACATGAAGATCTGTCCCGATGGCTGCCGTTACAAGGTGTTTGGCGTGATGAACAAAACTTTGGCGAAAAGATAGTAAAGGGACTTTATCCGCTCCATCCGGTTTCTACATATCTACTTACTTCATTAACAGATTGGCTACAGAATCGTTCATCGCTAACCCTGCTGAATGAAAAATTTAAGGAAATGACTGGATTAGAGATTCGATCCGATCAACCTTTACCGTTACTATTTCCTACAGATTTACTCCGTGGTAATTTCTTTATCGAATTGCTGAATGCAGAGGAACAAGGTCGTCAGCGTAGCCAGATCTGCATTTTATTTAATTCAATTTACACCAAATACAATGGCAAATTTACAGTAGAAGAACTGGCTGTATTGCTGGCAAATGTAATTCTTCGTATTTGCCGTTTCCGTACAGAGAGCCGTGCAGACACATTAAGTGCGCTGCAAACTTGCACACATCTAACATATGAACAGGTAGAACGGGCAGTTGAGACGCTAGAAAATGAATATGCAGTTCTGGAATATGATATCCATGCGAATTGCTTTGATTTCATAGCAGATGCTGTTGGCGCGAATGAGTTCCGTCGGTATTTGCGCCAAAAAAGTAGAGAAATAGAGTTTACTCCGGCGCTATTGGAACGTAATGAAATGATACGCTCTTTTGCAAAACTAGATGATCCATTCGTCACAAATTTTGGTGAACTGCATGGTATTCAAACTTGCGAGTGGGCATTTTCACAGACTTTGGCTTCGGTTGATGAGCTAACAGAGTCCTTTTTTGAACTGCAGGTAGTTCGTTGGCGTAAGGCTATTACGACAGAGGAGCCAAAGGGAATCTTGGTTTGGGCATACTTTAACCGTAATACACATAAACTCCACCTTGATAATGCAATTAGTTATGTAAGAAAATATTGCCAAGATCGTCCCATTTTGGTGTACGCTTTGAATGATGCGGATCAAAAGCTGGCAGAATGCGTTGTTAACTACCTTGTGCTTGCACGCATGGAGGATTCTGCAAAACAAAGGTATGAAAGATTCTATGAGGATGGATTAAAAAAAGCAGCTAGCGCACTGGAAAGCCAATTTGAGTTACTGAAAAAAGAAAGACTGCTTTTTACAACGGAAGGGATTGTTCCGTGCGAAGTACGCTTGGGACGCTATCTTTCGAATGTTTTTGAAAAAATCTATCCTAAAGTTGTTCCATTTGATTTTGAAAACTTTAGTAAAAAGTCTATTGCTAAGGGAAGAAAGTTGTTCTGCAATATTGCCAAAATATTGGCAATGGGAGATGCTGAACAAGTTATTAAAGTCCAGGGCGGAGAGTTAAAAAGCCGCTTCGATTCGTTGCTGAGACTCGGTGAATACGCGTGGAAAGCCGTGGGACAAGACTATTCAATAGTTCCGCCAAGAAATGAGGCTGTGCGAACTGTCTATGATGAACTTGTCCAAAAATTGCAAGTTCAAAATTCGTTGGATTTTGAAACAGTTTTGGAGCAATTGAATCGACCACCGTATGGTTTAAATCAGTATAGTGCAGTTCTTTTGCTGCTAATTTTGGCCATTAACGAAGGATATCGGACAAAGCTGTTTATTGATGGACAAAAATATAATTGTGTTGCGTGGAGCGAAAAGATTTTTCTCGAAACAAAAGTTGATATGAAGGCAGTTGCTTCCACGCGATTACTTGTTGTCGATATAGCTGCGGCTGCACAGCAATATATGCGTTTGTTTACCCAAATTAATGAAAACACTGATATTGATTATGCAATTGAGTTAACAAAGCGGTTGGAAAAACTTCAAATGGAAGAAGAGTTACCTGCAGAACTTAGTGCTCAGTACAAACTTGCTTCATTAAAAAATTCTGCCGCGGTATTGGCGTATAATATTTTTGATAAGAATCTAGACGATTTACAGACTAGTTACTATACGGCGGTTGAACGCAATAATCTGCAAGGTTGCTTTGTCGTATATCAAAAAGCTATTGCTACAGCACTAATTATTAATGCCAATGGATTTGCCTTTCAGCTAAATGAGGCAGAAAAAAATAGCATAAATGAAATTACGACAAAATCTAAGACGTATATAGATCAGCACCTTGACGAGTGGCTGCCATCACAACGCTGCCAATCTGTAAGTGAAATTGATAGCTATGAGCGTCGAATGAAAAAGTTGATTCATAGTCTAGACAAAATGGGCTATACTGCACAAGCAAAGACTGCTAGAGATATTCTAGACCGGGAGATGATGAATACAGCCCATATCCAGAAGCGAGCAAAGTTGGTTGAGGATCTTTTGGATTATGTAAAAAAGACACAAGTAATTACTGAAAAAAACTCTCTCTCAACATTAGATGAATACCAAACAAAAGGCAAACAGCTACTTGAAGAGTATGGTGCTTATAAACTAGATGAATTTAGTGTAAGCCAACAGAAAACGGCGGCAATGGTAAAATCTGAGCGGGCACGGATTGCGGATATTCTGAATAAAAGACAATCTGAAATGAATGAAATCTGGGATAAGATGTATGATTTACAGAATTTAAATGATCTCAGAATTCTAAATACTCGGATTACATCTTTATTAAATGCGGGTGTTCCCGCACGAGATCGCGAGGACTTTGAAAATCTTCAGATATTGATCAACCAGTTCTGTGAAGATATGGAAGAGGTCGAAAGATTGCCAGACGACCGACAGATTTTACAGAAAGCACAACAAAGATTGTACAATACTTATGCCCAAAATAGTCAAGATATAGACCTGCAGAGATTGATTGATAAAAGCTTTGATAAACGCATGTGTCGATTGGATGATTATGACCATGAGTGGACAGAGAAAAATTTAAAGCTCAATTTTGATGCAATGTCAGCAGATCAATTATCCCATTGGAAACAGAGTGCATCAAAACTTCCGGCGTATCTCCGACGAGAAACGGTGGATATGGTATTTGCACAGATGAGTTGGGTGGATACTAAGCTCAGTGAAAAACGGGTTGCATATATCATTGCACTCTTTAATGATTTGTCTGAAGAGGAGAAAAGTAAGGTGCGCCGCAGTATAAGCGAAAAGGAAGGAGATGTTTTGGAATGGCGAGATGTGGATCTGCACTGATTTTGAACATGTGTGGCATGCTACGACATGGCGTCTCAAAATGAGCGTATAGGTGACTCACTGCATCCTATTTTCACAATGCTTTGACACAATAACTGCTTCATGAAATAGAAAAAGTCGCCCTTACAGGACAGGCTCCCCTTGTCACAATATCCCCACCAGCTTCTGAAAATACCTCTCCCAACACCCCTTGCTGATAACCTTCTCCCCGCTCTCCCACGCCCGCAGGGAGCGCTCACTGATGCCGAACTGCCGGGCAAAGGCGGTGCGGCTCAGACCCAGCTTTTCCCGCAGGGCGATGATCTGACGGGCCTGTCCGCAATAAAGAAAGCGATTGTATTCGTCCAGCAGCTCCTCCACCTGCACCTGATAGAGCGCCGCCAGCTTGTCCATGACGGCGGCGGGGTAGTGGGTACAGGCGCCGGTCTCCATGTCGATGTAACGGGGAAGGGGGATGCCCGCCTGGGCGGCGGCTTCCTTCTGCAGCAGGCCTTGGCTGTGGCGGAGCCATCGTAGCCGTTCAGGTACGGTGACTGCTTGTGCATAGCTGCCGCCAAGGTAATGGAGTTTTCGTGCTTCCGATAACCGGCAGGCCGGAGACAGGCGGAACGAGTGGAGGCAAAGAGGTGCAAATAAGGTCCCACCGCGGCTCAAAAGGAAGATACGGGGCGCAATTTGTCCAAAGAAGCTCCACCCCGGCGGGAGCCTGAAAATCCGCCCCGCTTTTCCAGCCAGGTCCTCCAAAAGGGCCTTGGCGAGAGGGTCGCATTTTCAATGCACCTGCTGGCATAGGTGGAAAATCTGGCCCGGCGGGTGCTGTCGAAAGTGCCGACCGCTTTGATCAGGCCGATGGTGCCGATGCTGATGAGGTCGTCCTGGTCGCCGGGCAGGGCGTAGTATTTTTTGGCGATGTGGGCCACAAGGCGCAGGTTGTGCTGGATGATCGTTTCCCGTGCGGCCGGGTCGCCGGCGCGCAGAGCCGCGAAAGCGGCGGCCTCCTCTTTGGGGGTCAGCGGCCGCGGAAAGCTGCCCGATTCCAGATGAAGCGCCAGATACAGGAACTGTGCCGAGAAAAACTGAAGCAGAGCCAACAGCATACAAAGGCCTCCTTGCTCTCATGGATGAACGCATTCGTTTTCATCTTATGAGAACAGGGAGGCATTTTTGCAGGGGAAGCGTCCTGGCCCGGCGGCAAGGCGGCGCAGGTTTTGCAGGCGGCGCCATGGTCGCTTTGCAGCCCCGTCACTCTCCCCAGAATACCCGCATGGCGTTGTGGTAGAGGATGGCCTCCTTCTGCTCCCGGGCGAGAGCGGGGTCCTCTGCGATGGTGGCGGCGAGGTCGGCATAACGGAACTGGCAGAGGTTTTGGGGCGTGTCGGTGCCGAAGAGAAGGCGGTCGGTCCCCACCGTCTCGGCCGCCCGGGCGAGGAAGCGCCGGGTCACCGGGTAGGGCGGCTGGTCGGGGCGGACGTTGTGCTGCAGGGAGGCCAGGTCGAACCAGACGTTGGGCAGGGCCAGGGCGGCCAGGCCGTCGGCCATCTCGCGCAGCTGGGTCTGCTTGGGGGCGAGCAGGTGGCAGACCACGAACTTCATCCCGGCGTGGCGCTGGATGAGGCGGCGCAGCGCCTGGACCTGGCTGCTGGGGCTGCCCAGCTTGCCAATATCCAGGACGAACACCAGGCCGTGCTCGTCGGCAAAGGCGGCTTCCCGCTCCATCATGTCTCCGTCCAGGGCAAAGACCGGGTGGGTGGCCATCAGCCCCGAGCCGGTGCTGACCTCGAATTTCACCACCCGCAGGCCCAGCTCCTCGAACAGATGCCGGACGATGCCGTCGCGGTTGCGGCTGCAGGGGTCATAGGCCCCGGCGGCCAGAAAGCGCTCGGGCCACTTTTGCTGGGCCTGCCAGCTGTACAGGTTTTGAAAGCCGAGGTATCCGCCCTGCAGCAGGACGGCCCGCTCCACGCCGTTCTCGTTCATGACCTGCAGGATGCGCTCAGGGGTGGCCTGGTCGGTGTTCCATTCGGCCGGCAGCAGCTGGCAGGTGGAGCCGTCGGCGTACATTCCGCGGCCCTGCCCGCAGCTGCGCAGCTCGCCTCCCGCGCCGGTGCCGGCAATGCACTGCACCAGATGGACATGGGCGTCGATGATCTTCATAAAGGGATGCTCCTCTCGTGTTTTTCTACCAGTATACAACAGGAACGGCCCGACTTCCAGAGCCGATCGCTCCGCGTTCCGGACGGCAGGCGGCCCCGCTTGACAGGGCGCATGCCGGATGTGTACAATGATGGGAGAAAACAACGTGCGGGGGAGAACGTTATGCGGAAAAACAGAGGATACTGGGGAGGACCGCTGGCAGCGGCGGTGGTTCTGGTGCTGCTGGTGAGCCTGGCCGGCTTTCTGGTCACCGAGCGGGTCAACAGGCAGGAGGAGCAGGCCAGCTTCGACCGCCTGGCCGAGGAGGCGGACAAGATGGCCCGCAGCATCGAGGCGATGGTGGACAGCGACCGGGAAAAACTGACCCTCCTGGCCCGGCTCCTGGCCATGGGGGTGGGGGAACGGGAAGATTTCCTTGCCCTGTACCAGGGCACCGGGACCTTTTTCTCCCGGCTGGAAGTGCTGCTGCCCGGCGACCAGGTGGTCACCGCCGGCGGCCTTTGGACCAGCGCCGCCGGCAAACTTTCGTTCCGGCAGGAGGCGGCCCTGGGGGCCCATATCTCGGACCGGGAGCTGGACCTGGACGGAGAAGGCCAGGTGGTGCGGCACTATGTGCCGGTGGTCCGGCAGGGCGAGACGGTGGCGATGCTCTGCGGGGTCATCGAGCTGGGCAGCCTGGTGCAGGAGCTGCCCTATAAGCCCTACGGCGGCCAGGCGGCGGTGTACCTGATCGACGGGGCCACCGGCGACTTTTTGATCGACACCTGGCACACCGGCGAAGAGCCCGGGAACATCTGGGCCCTGGGCAGCCGCCCCATGGCGGAGGGCTACAACGACGCGCAGCTGCGCCAGGGGCTGGTGAACGGGGAGAGCAACTTTGTGGTCTTTCGCTCCAACACCACCCGGGAATACCTCTATTTCTACTATACGCCCCTGAGCGTCAACCGGTGGCGGGTAGCCCTGTCGGTGCCGGAAGAGCTGGTGTTCTCACGGGCACAGGACATCCGCGGCCTGCTGAACAAGATGCTGGCGGCCGAGGGGCTGGCCTTTTTGGCCTACATCGTCTGGATGATCGGCTACGTCCGGCGCCAGACCGGCGAAAAACAGCGCCAGCTGGACGCCTTGAACTACATCTACGAAGTGGAAAAACTGCTGTTCGACGCCCACCAGCACCGGGAGAACATCGTCCGCTCCCTGGAGGTGACCGGCCGGATGCTGGCCGCCCGGCGGGTGGCGTTCGCCATGGCGGGGGATGAGGCCGGGGGCTACCTCTGGGAGCAGGATGGCCGGACCGGGCTGGGCGCCGCCCTGCTGGAGAGCGCGCCGGCCCTGATGGACCGCTTTGCCGGGGGCGGGGCCGAGATCACGGCCCACAGCCCGCAGGAGGTGCGGGAGATCCTGCCCTGCGCCCCGGAGGAGATGAAGGACCTGACCGCCATCCCGGTGGAGGACGGCAGCGGCGCGCTGCGGGGGGTCCTGGCGGCCAGCGGCCTGCCCGGGCGGAAAGACTGCGTGGCCCTGCTGCGCAGCGTGGGCTTCAGCTACGCCAAGCTGTGGGACAACGCCCGGACCTACCAGGAGATGCAGCGGCAGGGGACCGAGGACGCGCTGACCGGCCTGTACAATCGCAACCGCTACCAGCAGGACCTGTCCCGCCTGGCAGCGGAAGGCCGGCAGGAACTGTGCTGCATCTTTGTGGACGTCAACGGCCTCCATGAGCTGAACAACACCCAGGGGCACCGGGCGGGGGACCAAATGCTGCAGGAGGTGGCCCGGCAGATCCGCCAGAGCTTTGGGGACCGGTGGTCCTACCGGGTGGGCGGCGACGAGTTCGTGGTCTTTGCAGTGGACCAGGACCGGCAGGACCTCCAGCGCCGCTGCCAGGCCGCGACGGAGGCCCTGAAGCAGAAGGGCTACTATATATCCGCCGGCATGGCCTGGACGCCCGCCCCCGCAGGGGACCTGGGGCCGCTGCTGGAAGACGCCGAGCGCCGCATGTACGAGGCCAAGCGCCTCTTTTACCAGGACCCCAGGTTCAACCGCCGCGCCCGCTGAGGGGCCGGCCACAGGGTGAGCCGGTCACGGTCCGGGGCGGGAAAGGTGGCAGGGGACAGGCCGTTGTGGTATGATAAGGACATAGGATGATAGAACGCCCCCCGGCGGCGCGGCCCACAGCCGGCCTCCCGGGGCGCCAAACGGCGCAGGCCCCTGCAGGCCTGCCCGCCCGCAAAGGAGGAACACCCATGAAAAAGCGCATTCTGCCCCTGCTGTTTTCCGCCCTGCTGATGCTGACCGCCTGCGGCGGCGCGGCGTCGGGCGCGGCCTACCAGGAGATCAGCCAGGAAAAGGCCAAGGAGATGATGGACACCCAGGAGGTCCTGATCCTGGACGTGCGGGAACAGGACGAATACGACGGCGGCCACATCCCCGGCGCGGTCCTGCTGCCGCTGGGCTCCATCAGCGAGGAGAGCGCCGCCCGGGTCATCCCGGAAAAGGACACGACGGTCCTGGTCTACTGCCGCAGCGGCAGCCGCAGCAAAAAGGCGGCCAAAGCCCTGGCAGAGCTGGGCTACACCGGCATCTATGAGTTTGGGGGCATCCGCACCTGGGCCTATGGGATCGAGAGCTGACCCCCCAAGGCCCCGCCCCGGACAAAACAGGACACGGAAAATCGGGCGCAGCCGGCGCGCCTGGGTTATACTGCTTCCAGAAGGAAGGTGCAGTCCATGGATTGGGTTGAGAGCATCCGGCGGGCCATCCAGTACATCGAGGCCAATCTCCGGGAGGAACTGACCATACGGGATATCGCGCGGCAGGCGGCCCTGTCTCCCTTTTATTTCCAGAAAGGGTTTGCCATGCTGTGCGGCATGACCGTGGGCGAATACATTCGCCAGCGCCGGCTTTCCGCCGCCGGGCTGGAAGTCCTCATGACGGACCGGAAGATCATCGACATTGCCATGGAGTTCGGCTACGATTCGCCGGACAGCTTTACCAAAGCCTTTGCCCGCTTCCACGGGTCTACACCTGCCGCACTGCGAAAAAGCGGAGGCGCGGCGCGCTCCTTTGCTCCGCTGAAGATCAAAATCACACTGGAAGGTGGTCAAAACATGGAATGCAGGATCCAAAAGAAAGAGGCGTTCACCGTACTGTGCCGTGCCAGGACGTTCAAGTACGAGGAAGGCGCGGTGGAAGTGCCCCGGTTCTGGGCGGAACATTTCCGCACAGGGGGCGGCAGCACCGTGTGCGGGATGTACGGGATCAATCTGGACGAGAGCATGAGCGGCAGCGAGTTTGAATATCTCATTGCCGACAACTACGACCCCGCCAAAGAGATCCCGGCAGGGTTCACCACCCGCACCATCCCCGCCCACACCTGGGCGGTCTTTCCCTGCACCGGGCGGATGCCCCAGGCGCTGAAGGGGCTGAACGAGCAGATCTTTTCCCAGTGGCTGCCCAACAACACCGACTACCGCATCGCCGCAGGCATCAACGTGGAACTGTACAGCGACGCCAGCCGGTTTGAAGAAGGCACCCAGGACAAGGACTATTACTGCGAGGTCTGGATCCCGGTCGAAAAGAACTGAACCGGGCGCCCCCGGCAGGGGGCGTTCCCACCGCGCAGGCAGGGCCTGCCGTCTGACAAAACAGGCGGCAGGCCTTTCTCGCTTTGCCCGGCGGGGCCATTGCCTGCGGCGCCCTGGTGTGTTATACTGGCAGCCGGCAGACGCTTTTTGCGAGACTGATAAGGAGGCGGAAACCATGCAAACGTATCGTTTTTACGGCTGGCAGGAGGCCGGCGTGCCTGCGGTGGACCGGAGCTGGCCGGGCATTGACACCCCGCTGGACCTGTACGGCAAATTGTCGCAGATTTGGTGCGCCGAGACCTGCGCGCCCCGGCTCCGGGCCCGCTGGACCCCGGAGAACAGGACTTTGGGCCAGTGCTCCATCACGGCCTTTCTGGTGCAGGACCTGTTCGGCGGGCAGGTGTACGGCATCCTGCGCCCCGGCGGGAACTACCACTGCTACAATGTGGTGGACGGCCATATCTTTGACCTGACCAGCGAACAGTTCGGCGGGGAGGTCCTCTGCTACCAGGGCAACCCGGAGCAGTCCCGGCAGGCTCACTTTGCCAAAGAGGAAAAATACCAGCGGTACCTGCTGCTGAAGCAGCGCCTGCGGGAAGCCTGCGGCGCGGCCGACCCGGACCGGATGTGAATCCGGCGGCCTTCTTTGCAGCGCCGTTTGTGTGAAGGGCGGGAAAGATGAAAAATCCTCTCTTGACAGCTTGGCCTGCTGCTGTTATACTGTGGTAAAGTTCAGGCAGCTGAACCGATGAAACCGTTGAGAAAGAGTAGTAACCTGAACCAAACCCTCTCAGAGAGCCGCAGACGGTGGGAACGCGGCAGGCAGCGGCCGGGCGAATGGACTTTCGAGGGCACAACGAGGGGCCTTTGCCGGCCCGGTAGCGCGACGGGGACTCCACCCGTTATCAGGGGAGCGCGTGTTGTTGGACACGCGAAAGCGAGTGGGCCTGTGCGTAGGGTACAGGTCAATCCGGGTGGCACCGCAGAGGTTACAAGCCTTTGTCCCAGAGGAATTTGGGACAAGGGCTTTTTTTCGTGCCTGCGTCCCGCAAACAACTGCAAAGGAGCGTAGGAACATGAGTATGACCAAGATCCCCCACCGCCTGTACCTGACCGAAGAGCAGATGCCCAAGCAGTGGTTCAACCTGCGTGCGGCCATGCCCCAGCAGCCCGACCCGCTGCTCAACCCCGCTACCCTCCAGCCGCTGGGCACGGCCGACCTGGCGCCCATCTTCTGCGAGGAGCTGGCCCGCCAGGAGCTGGACGGCGCCACCCCTTATGTGGACATCCCGGAGCCCGTCCAGGAGGTCTACAAGATGTACCGGCCTTCGCCGCTGATCCGTGCCTATGCGCTGGAAAAGGCCCTGGGCACCCCGGCCC
>OERF01000102.1_pt1 | contig 29205 bp, 23 predicted proteins | sample 1539921 | NCBI WGS metagenome assembly OERF01 (sample SAMEA3891883, study PRJEB23780) | metagenome | biome: terrestrial biome; feature: animal house; material: Caecal content | place: Italy | collected 2015-05-05
CCTTTCCGGCTCAGGGGATTCTGATTGTTGAGGAGCAACCCCTATGACCGAATTGAGCAAAATTCGCAATTTTTCTATCATTGCCCACATTGACCACGGCAAGTCCACCCTGGCCGACCGGCTGCTGGAATCCTGCAACGCCATCGACCAGCGGATTCGGGCGGAGCAGTTGCTGGACTCCATGGATCTGGAGAGAGAGCGGGGCATCACCATCAAGGCCCGGGCGGTGAAGCTGAACTACCCCGCCGCCGACGGCTCCACCTATGAGCTCAACCTGATCGACACGCCGGGCCATGTGGACTTCAACTACGAAGTGTCCCGTTCTTTGGCCGCCTGTGAAGGTGCGGTGCTGGTGGTGGATGCTTCCCAGGGCGTGGAGGCCCAGACTCTGGCCAATACCTACCTTGCCATTGACGCAGGGCTGGAAGTGCTGCCTGTCATCAATAAAATCGACCTGCCCTCTGCCCGTCCGGCGGAAGTCAAGGCCGAGGTGGAGGACATCATCGGCATCCCCGCCGAGGATGCCCCGGAAATCTCCGCCAAAAACGGCATCAATATTCACAGCGTCCTGGAAATGATTGTCAAAGACGTTCCCGCCCCCACCGGCGACCGGGAAGCGCCGCTGCAGGCATTGATTTTTGACAGCCAGTACGATTCTTATCGGGGCGTCATTGTCTACACCCGGATCAAGCAGGGTACCGTCAAGCCCGGCATGGATATTAAAATGATGGCCACCGGTGCGGTTTATAAGGTGGTGGAGGTGGGTACCATGACTCCCACCGGCCTGTGTCCCCTGGATGAACTGGGGGCCGGAGAAGTGGGCTACATCACCGCTTCCATCAAAACCGTTGCCGATACCCAGGTGGGCGACACCATCACCACGGTGGAAAATCCGGCCTCTGAGCCCCTGCCCGGTTACCGGGCGGTGCAGCCCATGGTGTTCTCCGGCGTTTACCCCGCCGACGGCGCCAAGTACCAGGACCTGCGGGATGCCCTGGAAAAGCTGAAGCTCAACGACGCTTCCATGAGCTACGAAATGGAAAGCTCCATCGCCCTGGGCTTTGGTTTCCGCTGCGGCTTTTTGGGACTGCTGCATATGGAGATCATCCAGGAGCGGCTGGAACGGGAGTACAATCTGGATCTGATCACCACCGCCCCCAACGTTGTCTACCGGGTTACCAAGACCAACGGAGAGGTAATGATGGTCTACACCCCCCTGGATTACCCCGACCCCATGGAAATCCAGCTGGCGGAGGAGCCTTACGCCAAGGTCAATCTGATTGCCCCCCAGGAATATGTGGGCAACATTATGGACCTGTGCCAGCAGCGCCGGGGCGAATTCAAGGATATGGTCTACCTGGATGCCAGCCGGGTGGAGCTGCACTACGAAATGCCCCTGAATGAAATCATCTACGATTTCTTCGATGCTTTGAAATCCCGCACCAGAGGCTACGGAAGCCTGGACTATGAGCTCATCGGCTACCGTCCCAGCAAGCTGGTGAAGCTGGATATTTTGCTCAACGGCGACATTGTGGACGCATTGAGCTTCATCCTCTTTGCGGACAACGCCTATCCCCGGGCCCGGAAAATCTGCGAAAAGCTGAAGGAGAACATTCCCCGTGCCCAGTTTGAAATCCCCGTCCAGGCCGCCATCGGCGGAAAGATCATCGCCCGGGAAACCATCAAGGCCCTGCGCAAGGACGTGCTGGCCAAGTGCTACGGCGGCGATATCACCCGGAAGAAGAAGCTGCTGGAAAAACAGAAGGAGGGCAAAAAGCGGATGCGTACCTTCGGCACCGTCTCCGTCCCCTCCGAAGCCTTTATGGCTGTGCTGAAGCTGGACGAAGATTAAGTGAAGTCGGAGGGAATCTATGCCAATTCTAACCAAACGCCCCAACAAACGTCCCTTGGGACTGTATATTCATGTGCCTTTCTGCCGCAGCAAGTGCCAGTACTGCGACTTCTACTCCACATGCACCAAGGAAGACAAGCTCATTGACGGCTACCTGGACGCAGTGTGCGACCACATCAAGGAGGCCGGAGAGCTGGCCCCCAATTACAAGGTGGATACCGTCTACTTTGGCGGCGGTACCCCGTCTTACTTCGGCGCCGATGGTCTGGCGGTGATTATGACCACCATCCGCCGCAATTTTGACGTGGACAACAACGCCGAAATCACCTTCGAGGCAAACCCGGATTCCGTGTCCGACCGGCTGCTGCACCGGCTCCGGGCGGAGGGCTTCAACCGGGTCAGTCTGGGTGTTCAGTCCGACGACGATGAGATGCTGAAAAAGCTGGGCCGTCCCCACACCTATGCCCAGGCCGTGGCGGCCTACCACAAAATCCGCAAGGCAGGCTTCCGCAATATCTCCATTGACCTGATGTACGGCTTGCCGGGACAGGATCTGCAGGACTGGCAGGAGACGCTGGACAATGTGCTGCGGCTGAACCCGGAGCATATCAGCTGCTACGCCCTGAAAATTGAAGAGGGAACCCCCTTTGCCCAGTGCAAGGATATTCTGAATCTGCCCGATGACGAAACCCAAGCGGATATGTATCTGGCGGCAGTGGAAACCCTCCGGGGCCGGGGCTTCCGGCAGTACGAGATTTCCAACTTCTGCCGCAAGGGCCTGGTGTCCAAGCACAATATGAAGTACTGGACCGGCGGAGAATACCTGGGCTTCGGCCCCAGCGCCAGCTCCGACTTTGCCGGCAAGCGCTATACCCTGAAACGGGACCTGCAGGCCTATATCACCGGCATCCGGGAAGGCGGAGACATTATGGAGGATATTCAGGAGATCCCCCTGCGGGAGCGGGCGGGAGAATACCTGATGCTCCGGCTGCGCACCAACGTGGGCATTGACGCTCAGGAGTATGAGAAAATGTTCCTGCTGCCCTTTGCTCCCCTGGAAGATGTGCTGGAACAGCGCCGCCGGTTCTTCCACGCCACCCAGACCGACACCGGACGGTGGGTGCTGACCCCCAAGGGCTACCTGGTCAGCAACGACATTATCACCGACCTGCTGCTGGCCCAGGATGGGTCCAGCCCCCTCAAGCGGATATAAATGCAAAACCCTCCCAAGTAACCTTGGGAGGGAAGCTTTTTGCCCGAGTGGTATTCCACCCGGGCAGCGTTTTTATGGTTTGACCTAGGCAGAGGGTTTCTCTGCCTCACAGGACTTAGCAGCAGCCGCAGCCGTTGTCGTTGGTCATGGTGCCGTTACCGCAGCAGCAGAACAGCAGCAGCAGAATCACAATCCACCACCAGTTGTTGCCGATGCAGCTGCACAGATTGTTGTTGTTACCACACATAAGAAGTACCTCCGAAACATTTTCTTGAGCTTCACCGCTCATTCCATGGTATTCCGCAGGGCAGAAAATGTGCGTCGGTACGGGGAGAAATCTTATAAAGTCCGCAGGGCATCCACCAGGGCGGTCTTGCCGGCGGTCTTTTCGTCCTTGACCTTAATGACCCGGGCGGGGCATCCGGCGACTACGGTGTTGGGCTCCACATCGGAAACCACAATGGCACCGGCAGCCACAACGGCATCGTGACCGATCCGGCAGCCTTCAATCACCACAGCGTTGGCGCCGATGAGGACGTTGTCCTCTACCACCACGGGAGTTGCAGAGGCAGGCTCCACCACACCGGCCAGCACCGCACCGGCGCCCACATGGCAGTTCTTGCCAACGGTTGCCCGACCGCCCAGCACGGCGCCCATGTCGATCATGGTGCCATCGCCGATGATGGCGCCGATGTTGATGACCGCGCCCATCATAATCACGGCGTTCTTGCCGATCTCCACCTGCTCCCGGATAATGGCGCCGGGTTCAATCCGGGCGGGGATGTCTTTCAGATCCAGCATGGGGATGGCGGAGTTGCGGCAGTTGTTCTCAATTTCCACATGGTCGAACTCGTTGCTTTCCAGCACCGGGGCAACGTCCTTCCAGTCGCCGAAGACGATTTTACAGCCTTCTGCAGCGGGGAACTCCCGGCAGTTGGGGAAGGCAACGGGCTGCTTTTCCCAGACGTAGACCTTTACCGGGGTTTTCTTTTCCGAGGTACGGATATATTCAATAATCTGTTGTGCATCCATAACGATTTTCTCCTTTTGTATGATGGTTTATCATACCATCTTTTTGTTCCAAACTCAAGGGGATAAATTGACACCGCCGGGCATTTGGCGTATAATACTGGTAAAATTTCCACAGGAGGCATTGCCATGCCCTTAGCCGCTGACCGCCAGGCTCTGCACCGGATTCCGGAGCTGGATCATGACCTTCCCCAGACCCTGGCCTATCTGAAAAATGCTCTGAAAGGGCTGCCTTGCCGGGTGTTTTCCCCCATGTCCGGGGCGCTGTGCGCCTGGTTTGACTTTGGCAGGGAAACCGCCATTGCCTTCCGGGCCGATGCTGATGCGCTGCCCATCGAAGAGAAAACCGGAGCTGCCTACGCCTCCCAGCACCCGGGAAAAATGCACGCCTGCGGCCACGACGGGCATATGGCAATCCTGCTGGAACTGGCCCGGCGGCTGAGCCGGAAGGAAGCACTTCCTCACAATGTGCTGCTGGTATTCCAGCCTGCGGAGGAGACTACCGGAGGCGCAAGAGAGCTGTGCGAAACCGGGATTTTTGCAATCTACCGGGTCCAGGCCATTTTTGGACTGCACCTGTGGCCGGGATTGACCGCCGGAGTCATCGCCAGCCGGGAGCGGGAACTGATGGCCCGGTCCTGTGAGGTGACTGTGGACATTTTCGGCAAGTCGGCCCACATTGCAAAAGCTGCCGAAGGGGTTGACGCCCTGGCTGCCGGGGTAGAATTCTATCGTCAGGCTTCTGCGCTGGAGCAGTCCCTGCCCCAGGGGATTTTCCGGCTGCTGAAATTCGGCAAATTCCAAAGCGGCACCGTCCGCAACGCCCTGTCTGCCCATACCCACCTGGAAGGAAGCCTGCGCTCATTCCAGGATGCGGTTTTTGAAAGCTTGCAGCAGGGGCTGCGGGAGATTGGGCATCAGGTGGAAGCCGACTTCGGCTGCACCGTCCAGGTGCATATGAACGACGGCTACCCCGCCGTGATGAACCCACCGGAATTGTTCTCCCGGGTGCGCCAGGCGGCGGACTTTGCCCTGCTGGATGCGCCCAGCATGACCGCTGAAGATTTTTCCTGGTACCAGCGGCGTCTTCCGGGAATGTTTTTCTTCCTGGGCGTGGGGGACACCCCGGCGCTGCACGCCGATACCTTTGACTTTGACGAGGCCGTTCTGGAAAACGGCGCAGAATTTTTTGAACGATTGGCGGAGAATTTCCAATGATTCCATTAAATCAGAACTTAAACGCCTTGAAACGCAGCCCCATCCGGGTCTATACCAACCTGGCAAAGGAAGTGCCGGGGTGCGTTATGTTAACTATTGGAGAGCCGGATTTTGATACCCCCGATGTGGTGAAAGAGGCTGCCGTTGCGGCGCTGAACCAGGGCCAGACCCACTATGCCCCCAACCAGGGAACCGAGCGGCTTCGCCGGGGGGTGGCGGCGTACGAAACCCGCCGGGGCCACGCTGTAAAAGAAAATCAGGTGCTCATCACCATCGGCGCCAGCCAGGCTCTGTTTACCGCCCTGCTGGGCATTCTCAATCCGGGCGAAGAAGTGATTATCCCCACCCCGGGTTTTGTGCTGAATGAAAGCATCGCCGCCGTGGCGGGGGCCAGGACAGTTGCCCTGGATGTGACAAAAACCAACTTTCAGATTACGAAAGAAGCCCTGGAGGCAGCAATTACCCCCAAAACCAAGGCAATCATCCTCAATTCTCCCTGCAACCCCACCGGCGTGGTGCTGAACCGGGAGAGCCTGCAGGCGGTGAAGGAAGCCGTGCTGGGAAGGCCCATTTTTGTGATTGTGGATAACGTCTACAACCAGCTGTGCTACGGTAAGCTCTGCCCGGATCTGAGTCTGGACGAAGAACTTTCCCAGCAGCTGATTCTGTGCCAGAGCTTTTCCAAGCCCTACGCCATGACCGGCTGGCGGGTGGGATATCTGACCTGCCCGGAGTATGTGATGGACCGGCTGCTGCTGCTCAGCGCCGCCAACATTGCTGCCGTGCCCACCTTCGTCCAGGCCGCCGCTGCGGCAGCCCTGGAATCGGACCCCAGCGACATGATCCGCGCCTATGACAGCCGCAGACAGTATGTCTGCGCCCGGCTGAAGGAAATGGGACTTCGCTTTCCCGAGCCGGAGGGGGCATTCTATGTATTCGTGGACATCTCGCCCTACGGCCTGACCAGCGGGGAATTCTGCACCCGGATGATCCGGCAGGCCGCCGTGGCTGCCGTGCCCGGCAGCTGCTTCGGTACGGAAGGATACATCCGCCTGTCCTATTGCTGCAGCAGCGAATCTTTGAAAATTGGGCTGGATCGGATGGAAGCTTTCCTGAAAACCCTGCCCCGAAAGGACACCGTACAATGACCGACAAGAAAAAAATTCTCCTTCTGACCACCGGCGGCACCATTGCCTCCGTTCCCGGGGGAGAGGGGCTGGTTCCTCATCGTTCCGGAGTGATGGAGCGGGAGCTGGAGCAGCTGCGCACCTATTACAGCATCACGGTCCAGGATGTGATGTGCCTGGATTCGTCCAATATCCGCCCGGAAGAATGGCAGCTCATTGCCCGGACGGTTTTTGAGCAGCGGCAGGGCTATGACGGCATTGTCATTTCTCACGGCACCGACACCATGGCCTACACTGCCTCTGCCGTTACCTTTATGCTGCCGGATATTGACCTTCCGGTGGTGTTCACCGGTTCCCAGCTGCCCCTGACGGACATGCTCTCCGACGGGCCGGACAATCTGCGCACCGCCTTTGCCATGGCTGCTTCCGGCTATCCCGGTGTGTTTCTGGCCTTTGACCGGAAGGTGATGCTGGGCTGCCGGGCGGTAAAAGTCCGGGCTTCCGGCTTTTCCGCCTTTGAAAGCGTCAATGCCCGCTACGCCGCCCTGGTCAGCAACTTAGGCTTGGTGGTAGACCCCCAGGTGCTGCCCAAATTCCAGGGGCAAAGCCGTCTGTGCCCAAACATCAGCCGGGAAGTATTTCTTCTGAAACTGACCCCGGGACTGAATCCTGCGGTATTCGACATGCTGGCCGCCATGGGCTACAAGGGCATTGTCATTGAAGCCTTTGGCCTGGGCGGTATGAACGTGCTCCACAGAGGGCTGCGGGGCATCCGCCGGTGCGTGGAGGATGGGGTGAGCATCGTGGTCACCACCCAGTGCCTGTACGACAGCGCCAATCTGGAAGTATACCAGGTGGGCAACAAGCTGTTGGAACTGGGGGTCATCCAGGGCCGGGATATGACCTCGGAAGCTGCCATGACCAAGCTGATGTGGGCCATCGGCCAGGGCATGGAGCCAAAACAGATTGAAGAACTCTTCGGCAAGAGCCTTGCCGGAGAAGTTACGGTATAACCATTCACAGAAGAGAGGAGCAACCATGGATCACATTTATGTAACCGGGCATCGCAATCCCGATACCGACTCCATTGTGGCTGCCATTGCCTATGCCGCGCTGCACAATGCCTGCGGCGACCGGGAATATGAGGCCGCCTGCCTGGGGCAGGTGTCGGACGAGACCCAGATTGTGCTGGACCGTTTCGGCTTCCAGCCCCCCAAGCGGATCACCGACCTGTATAACCAGGTGCGGGATCTGGATTTTGATATGCCGCCGGTGCTCAATGCCGGTGTCACCGTGAGCCGGGCCTGGGATGAACTCCAGGAATACCCTTCCATTGCCGCCGTGCCGGTGGCGAAAGAGGACGGTACCCTCTACGGCATCTTGTCCCGGACGGATATCGCCAGCTACAACATGTCCGGCATTACCTCCGGCGTATTGGAGGAAGTGCCCCTGTTCAATGTGCTTTCCGTGCTGGAGGGCAAGGTGCTCAACGATGCCGGCGACCTGACCGACAGCGTAGCCGGTGAGGTCACCATCGCCCTGCCGGTGAGCCGGGACAATCTGCTCTTTCCCAACCGAAACAGCATTGTGCTGTGCGGCTACCAGCCGGAGATGATCCAGCGGGCCTTGGAAAGCAACGTCAACTGCCTGGTGCTGTGCCAGTCGGAGCTTCCTGCCCAGTTCCGGGATTTCCCCACCTCTACCTGCATCATTTCCACCCCCTTTGACGCCTACCGGGCTGCCCGGCTGCTGTTCCTGTCCACCCCGGTGGGCCGGATCTGCAATACCCAGGGGCTGGTGTGCTTCCACCTGGACGAACGGGTGGATGACGTGCGGGAAATCGTGCTGAAGTATCGCCACCCCAGCTACCCCATTCTGGATGCCCAGGAGCGGGTTGTGGGCATTCTGACCCGGTATCATCTGCTGCGCCCCCGGCGCAAACGGGTTGTGCTGGTGGACCACAACGAAGCGTCCCAGTCCGTGCCCGGTCTGGAGGAAGCGGAGATTCTGGAAATCATCGACCATCACCGCTTGGCGGATATCCAGACCACCAACCCCATTTTTGTCCGCAACGAGCCGGTGGGCTCTACCAATACCATCATTGCCAGCATGTTCCAGGACCGGGGCCTGATGCCCTCGGCAGCCCTGGCGGGCATGATGGCGGCGGCAATTCTGTCCGATACCGTCATGTTCAAGTCCCCCACCTGCACCCCCCGGGATGTGCGCACCGCCGAGCGGATGGCCCGGATTGCCAGCGTGTCCCTGGAAGAGCTGGGCAAGGCCATTTTCTCCGCTTCCGTGGAGCACAAAACTGCGGAGGAAGTGCTGTTTACCGATTACAAGGAGTTTCACATTGCCGGACATTCCCTGGCGGTGGCCCAGCTGACCTGCGTGGACAGCGCCTCGGTGCTTCAACGCCGGGAGGAACTGCTGAAACTCATGGAAAGCCACGCCAAGAAGAAGGAGCTGGATCTGGTGGTGCTGATGCTCACCGACGTGCTGCTGGAAGGCACCCAGATTCTCTATGTAGGCGACGACGAAACCATCCGTCAGGCTTTCAATGTGACCCCCAAGGACAATACCGCCTTCCTGCCCAAGGTGATGAGCCGGAAAAAGCAGGTCATTCCCATGCTGTCGGATCTGTGGGGTTAAGGACTTTCCCTCTTTTCCATTTGGGAAAGTTATGATATAATCAAAAAATGTGAAGAAACAGGAGAACGCTATGGCCTTTGAAACGTTGCTGGGAAACGATCAGCTGAAACAGAATCTGACCCAAAGCCTGTCCAAAGGCCATGTTTCCCATTTTTATCTCATCGCCGGGCCGGAAGGCTCCGGCAAGCATACCCTGGCAAACTTGCTGGCGGCGGCGCTGCTGTGCAAGGGAGAGCCAAAGCCCTGCCTGCACTGTACCCCCTGCCGCAAAATCCTGGACGGCAGCCACCCGGACTTCATCACCGTGGACGATCCGGAGAAGAAAACCGTCACGGTAGACCTGATCCGCCAGGCCCGGGCGGATATGTATGTCCAGCCCAATGAGTCGGATTACAAAATCTACCTCTTCCCCCGGGCCCAGGACATGGGCATTCCCGGACAGAATGCCCTGCTGAAGGTGCTGGAAGAGCCGCCGGCTTACGGTGTGTTTTTGCTGCTGACGGACAATCCGGACAAACTGCTGCCCACCGTCCGCTCCCGGTGTACTCTGCTGAAAATGCAGGCCCTGCCCCGGAAGGTGCTGCTGGAAGCCCTGAGTCGGGAATTTCCCGACGCTTCCCGGGAGGATCTGGAAGCTGCGGCCAACCGCAGCGGCGGATTTTTGGGCCAGGCAAAAGAGCTTCTTTCCGGCGGTACACAGCTGCCTGCCGGTACGGAAGAATTTTTGCAGGCCTTTGCCACCGGAGACGGTCTGCTGCTGACCCAGGTCTTTGTGCCTATGGAAAAGTGGAAGCGGGACGCCCTGGGGGATGCTCTGGCTGCCTGGCTGGAACTGCTGGAAGCGGCGCTGACCTGCCGCAGCGGTATTCAGGCCCTGTCTGCCCACGCCCGGAATCTGGCTCGTGAGTGTAGCCCCGGACAGCTGTACCAGGGGGTGCAGCACCTGAAAAAAGCCCTGGACTATACCCAGAGCAACGTATCCCCCGCCGCCGTCTGCGCCTATCTGTCCTGGGCGCTGCGAACGTAAGAAGAAATTGCACGCCTCCGGCTTTCCCGGAGGGATAAGGAGAAAACCCAATGGAAGAAAACATCACCCTTCCCCCCATGGAACCGGACGCCCCTGTTGAGGTGGTGGACATCCAGTTCCGGCCGGGGCAGAAAGTATACTTTTTTGACCCCGACGGCGCGGTATTCCGCCCGGGAGATCACGTCATCATCGACACCGCCCGGGGCGCAGAATTCGGCATCTGCGCCGGGGGCAACCACACCATTCCCTTCCGGGATGTGGTGGCTCCGCTGCGCAAGGTTCTGCGCAGAACCACCCCCCAGGACGAAAAAATCGTAGCCGACAACCGGGCCAAGGAAAAGCGGGCCTACGATGTGTGCCTGCAGAAAATTGCCGACCATCAGCTGGACATGCAGCTGGTGAGCACCGAGGTTGCCTTTGACGGCAGCAAAATCCTGTTCTACTTTACCGCCGATGAGCGGGTGGACTTCCGGGAGCTGGTAAAGAATCTGGCTTCGGTGTTCCACACCCGGATTGAGCTGCGGCAGATCGGTGTCCGGGACAAGGCCAAAATGGTAGGCGGCCTGGGCATCTGCGGACGGCCCTTCTGCTGCGCCAGCTTCCTGGACGATTTCCAGCCGGTGTCCATCAAAATGGCCAAAACCCAGAATCTGAGCCTGAACCCCACCAAAATCTCCGGCACCTGCGGACGGCTGATGTGCTGCCTGAAATATGAGCAGGATGCTTATGAAGATCTGATCCGCACCAGTCCCAAGATGGACTCCCTGGTGGACACCCCGGAAGGCCGGGGCACCGTGGTGGAGGTTGACCTGCTGCGCCAGCGGGTGAAGGTGCGGATGGAAGAAAATCCGGAGACCGTGTCCCAGTTTGCCAACACGGACATTGCGGTGCTGCGCAGCGGCAAGGCCCGGAAGAACGATCCCCCTGTCCCCGCCGACTATGCCCCCATCTCCGGCGGCGGCAAGAGGCAGAAAAAGCAGGAGCAGAATCAGGCACCGGTATTGGAACCCATCCGTTTCCGCTACAGCACCGAACAGGTGGTGGAAGAAGTGCCCCAGGAAGCCCCGGCTGAGGAAAACCAGACCAAGCCTTCCCGGCCCCGGCCCCGCCGGAGAAAACCTGCGGAAGGCGGTGCCAAGGCACCCCAGCAGCCGGAAACCAAGCCCGAAAAATCCGAAAAGTCTGAAAAACCCGAAAAAACCGGAAAGGAAGGGGAAACGCCCCGCCGCCGACCCAATCGCCGGCGCAGACCCCAGAAACCGTCCGGCGAAGCATAACGGCCCAGATTAAGGAGCAGAAAGAATCATGTTGAAAAAGAAAATACCCCTGTCCCCCGGAGTGTTCCTGGTGGGACTGGTGGTGTATAACGAATGGATGCTTCATCTGTGGATCACCGAGACCTTCCAGTGGGGGCGCTTTGCCGCCCTCACTGCTTTTGCCCTGGGTCTGGGGTGCATCCTGGGATGTTTGGTCAGCCTGATTCCCCAGGGCGGCGCGGCCAAAGCGACCGCCATCGTTCTGGCACTGGTGGTTACCATAATCTGGCTGATGGAGTACTTCCTGTCCGATGCCTACGGCGGCTTTATGTCCCCGTCCACCATTTTCAACGGCGCCGGCGGCGTGGCCACGGACTATCTGGATGTGGTCATTTCCCTGCTGCTGCGAAACCTGTGGCGGCTGGGGCTGATGCTGCTGCCGGTTGTGCTGTATGCCCTGCTGTGCAGCGGCACACCTGCTGCCTGGCCCCTGCGGGGGATGCTGGCAGGAGGTGCGCTCTGCGCCTACCTGCTGGGTCTGGGAGCCGCCTACACACTGACCGGGGATTTTGCCAAGCTGGGCGGGGCCTATGCCTTCGACAGCACCACCCGGTGCTATGGACTGCATGTAGCCCTGGCGCTGGAAGCAACCCGGGGCACCGGCACTTCCCAGGAGCCGGAATTTGCCGTTCCCACTCCCCAGCAGCCGGAGCCCACGGAATCGACCCAGGCATCTGCTTCGGAAACGGAGCCGGAAATCCTCTACGAAGAAAATGTAATGCCGGGGCTGGATTTTGAAGCGCTGGCTCAGGAGGAGAAAGACAGCAGCATCGCCTCCCTGCACCGGTATGTTGCCGCCCTGACGCCTTCCCGGCAGAACCAGTATACCGGCTTGTTTGAAGGGAAGAACCTGATTCTCATCACCGCGGAAGCCCTGACCAAAGAGGCCATTGACCCGGAACTGACCCCTACCTTGTACCGCCTGGCTACCCAGGGCATTCAGTTTACCGACTACTACCAGCCCGCCTGGGGCGCCAGCACCATTTCCGGAGAATTTTCCAACCTGATGGGCCTGGTTCCCACCAACGGCGGTATGTGCATGAAGGAAGTCAAGCAGCAGAATTTCTTCCTGACCATGGGTCACCAGATGCAGAAACTGGGCTACTGGAGCGCCGCCTATCACAACAATAACAAAGACTTCTACGACCGGGATCAGACCCACACCCTCATCGGCTATGACCGTTTCATCGCCCTGTACGGTGGACTGGAAAATGTGGAGCCGGTTTGGCCGGAAAGCGACTGGGAAATGATGGTGGAAACCATACCTCAGTACATAGACCAGCAGCCCTTCAGCGTCTACTACATGACCGTCAGCGGTCACAGTGTTTATAGCCTGACCGGCAGCGCCATGGCCCGGAAGCACTATGACGAAGTGAAAGATCTTCCCTACTCCGAGCCGGTGAAATGCTACTTAGCGGCCACCCTGGAACTGGAAGCCGCCATGAAATATCTGGTAGAGCAGCTGGAAGAAGCGGGCATTGCCGACGATACGGTGATCGTCATGGCCACGGATCACTATCCTTACGGCCTGGAAAAGAGCAGCACCTGGAACAATGCCTCCGACTACCTGGCGGAGCTGTATGGGGTAGAGCGCTACGACCACATTACCCGGGACCACAACGCCCTGATTATCTGGAGCGGCTGCCTGGAAGGGCAGAATATTGTGGTGGACGAGCCGGTGTACAGTCTGGATATTCTGCCTACCCTTTCCAACCTCTTTGGTGTGGAATACGATTCCCGGCTGCTGGTAGGACGGGACGTGTTCTCCGGGGAGATGCCCCTGGTGCTGTGGCCGGATTTCAGCTGGAAGACGGAAAAGGGAATTTACAATGCCCAGACCGGTAAGTTTACCCCCAATCCGGGGCAGGAAGCCGACGAAGAATACCTGTCCTACGTTCACGCCCTGGTGCAGAACAAAATTACCTACTGCCGGTATGTGCTGAACAACGACTATTTCAAATATCTGGACAAAGCCCTGACAGAATAAAGATACCCCCACAGGAACCAAGCAGATTCCTGTGGGGGTATTGTTTTGCTCAGGAGTTACCCTTTCGGGCTTCTACTTCTTCCGCAACGTTCAGGCTGCGCAGGACGCTGTAATCGTCGTAACGGGTATCGCCGCTTTCCGCCAGGAATACCAGACGGATCTCCGGGTCATCAAAGGTGATATTGGAGACGGTCTGCTTGATGCTGCCAGGTTCTACGCCGCTGACATACATCCGGCACCGCCCGTCGGGCAGGGGGAAGGTCACATCTGTAACCCCGAAGGACAGCACAAAGTTGTCGGCGCTGCAGGAGGAAATCAGGGTATCCGCCGCAGTTTTCAGAGCGGCAGCCTTGTCCCCTTCAAAAATGTACTGATCGGAATTGGGGAAGCAGAAATCCGACAGCAGTACTTCGTTAAAGCCCATGCTACGCAGTTCCAGCACCACAGAGCTGATCCAGTTGGTGGCGGCGGACTTGGTGGGGTCGAGCCAGTAGCAGCCGCCTTCATCCATCCAAAGGCCGATCCGGCTGGGCATGTACAGGCCGGCGGCAACGTTCTTGTTGCCGAATTCCCGGTCCCGGAAGGCGCTGATCTGAGCGATGGTGTAAAAGCCCTTGTCTTTCAGCTTCTGTACCAGGGATTCGTAGGCGGTAATATCCGTACTCTGGGAGATGGTGGCACCGGCCAGCTGGGTGTTGTAGAAGAAGGAACCGAATCCGCCCTTCATCTCAATCATCACCGGGGTACCGGAGGACAGACGCTCCACCTGCAGCTGCACATTGCTCAGATCGTCTTTGACCATCTGCTGGGTGATGTAATATCCGGACAGCTGCTTAAGATCGTTGCTGGTGTCAATGGCGTTGGTGCCTTCGTTGTAGAAGATGGAAACTTTTGCTTCTGCCACCGGGGGCACGGCTACCTCGCCGATGACGTCGTTGGCGGACTGGGAAAAGTCCAGCCGGGCGCCGCCGTCTTCCTGGTCGGTGTAGACTACATACCGCTGCAGCCAGATAACCCAGCACAGCCAGGCGATGGTTCCCACCACCAGCAGGATCATCAGCACAATGCTGACCCGCCGCAAGGTGCGTTGGGTGCGATAGGGAATATTCAACATAGTCAGCTAACTCCTTTTTCTCGCTTACAGACAGGCGCGGACACAGCGCCAGTCCTCTTTTTCCCGGACAGCCGCAACCTTCAGTCCGGCTTGCTCCAGGGCGGCAATTACCTCTGCCAGCCGGACATCCAGAATGCCGGAACAGATCAGAGTGCTCTGCGGTCCCAGGAACCGGGGAAGCACCGGGGCAAGGCCGATGATTACATCTGCCACAATGTTCACCAGCACCAGATCATAACTTCCTGCCAGAGAGGCCATCAGAGCCTTGTCCTCCGTCACGTTGCCGGTGAGGGCGGTGAATTCCGGGGCGGCGAAGCCGTTGTAGGCTGCGTTCTCCCGGGCAATGTCCTCAGCCTTGGGGTCAATGTCCACGCCGATGGCCCGGGCGGCTCCCAGCCGCAGGGCGGCGATGGACAAAATACCGCTTCCGCTGCCCAGGTCCAGGCACCGGAAGCCGGGCCTCACCACCCGTTCCATCTCCTCCATCACCATCTGGGTGGAGGGGTGTGCGCCGGTGCCGAAGGTCAGGCCCGGGTCCAGAATAACTTTTTTCCGGGGCGTTTCCTGATCGGCAAGCCAATAAGGTAGCACCACCAGAGAATCTCCCACTTCCTGAGGCGGGTAGTTTTCCTTCCAGCACTCGTCCCAGTTTGTTTCGGCCAAAGGGGCGGTGGTCATGGGAAGACTCATCTGCTTTGCCAGATTTTCCAGCCGGGCAAGGCCTGCACGGTCCGTATCTTCCAGATACAGCTTCACCTGGGAAAGGCCCTGAAGCTTTTGCTGCAAACCTTCGTCTATGTAATCCCAGTAAGCCCGGTTTTCCTCCAAAAATGTCTCAAATTCCTGCTGATCTTCCATCACCAGATCGGAAAAGCCCTGGGCGGTCAGGGTGTTGACCACGGTGTTCATATTCCGGGGGGTGGTGTGCAGGGTAATTTCCAGCCAAGCCATGGCAGTATCCTCCTGTATCAAAAGCAAATCGCTTCCGTTATTTTAACGCAAAACCCGGGAAAAGACAACTGAAAAACTCTTAAATTTTTGTGTACTACTTCCTATTTTGGAGAAAATGGTATATAATATCCCATACATGACAATTCTGGGAATCCAGGAACGGATTTCCGTTAGGAGACAGGTATGATCGAAACCATTTCCCTTTCCCCCGGCGTGACCCTGCGCTGCTGCCGGGATGCACGCTTCAAACAGGGCTGCCTGAGCGTCCAGCTGGTGCGCCCCATGACCCGGCAGGAATCTGCCAAGAATGCCCTGCTCCCTGCGGTGCTGCTGCGGGGCACCCAAAGCTGCCCGGATCTGCGGGCCATAACGCTGCGGCTGGATACCCTCTACGGTGCCAGCGTCAATCCCCTGGTACGCCGGGTGGGGGATTATCAGGCCACGGGACTGTACTGCAGCTTCATGGATGACCGGTTTGCCCTGCCGGGAGACGCAGTGCTGCAGCCCATGGTGGCATTCTTGGAAGAACTGCTGCTGGATTCCCCGGTGGAAAACGGGGGATTTTGGGAAGCTTTTGTGGAAAGTGAGAAGAAAAATCTGATTTCCGCCATTGAGTCGGAACGCAACGACAAGCGGGTTTACGCCATGAGCCGGCTGCTGAAGATTCTGTGCAAGGAAGACAGTTTCGGCCTGCCCCGTCTGGGCGAGCCGGAGCAGGTCAGCGCCATCACCCCCCAGGGGCTGTATGACCATTACCAGAAGATTCTTCGCAGCAGCACATTGGAAATTTTCTATGTGGGCAGCGCCGAAAGCAGCCGGGTGGCAGAGCTTCTGCAGCCCATGCTGTCCCGGATTCCTCGTCAGTGGCAGCCCCTTGCGCCTCAGACCGGATTCCACCCTTGTCCCGGGGACAATGTGGTGGAGACCATGGACGTATCCCAGGGCAAGCTGGGCATGGGATTTGTGACCCCCATCACCAACCGGGACCCGGCCTTCCCTGCCATGCAGGTGCTCAATACCCTCTTCGGCGGAGGCATGACCAGCAAGCTGTTTGTGAACATCCGGGAAAAGCACTCCCTGTGCTATTCCATCGGTTCTGCCTACTATGGAGCCAAGGGCATCGTCACCGTGTCCGCCGGAATTGACTTTGACAAAGAAAGCCAGACCCGGGAAGAAGTCCTTGCCCAGCTGAAAGCCTGCCAGGATGGTCAGATTACCCCTGCGGAGCTGACCGCTGCCAAAGAGGCAGTGCTCAGCAGCCTCCGGGCCACCCATGATTCCCCCGGGGCCATCGAAGGCTATTATGCCAGCGCCGCCCTCAGCGCTCTGAATCTGACGGTGCCGGCGTATATGGAAGCCGTGTCCAAGGTCACCATGGAGGACGTGGTGGCGGCGGCCCGGCAGCTGAAGCTGCACAGCACCTACTTCCTGAAAGGAGAGAGCCAATGATTTGTGAGCATTATCCGGAGCTGGACGAAACCCTGTACCGGGAAACGTTAGAGAACGGTCTGCCGGTGCTGGTGATTCCCCGGAAGGGATTTACCAAGAAAATTGCCTATTTTGTCACGGATTACGGCTCCATCCACCGGGAGTTTACCCTGGAAGAGCAGGAATATCATGCCCCGGCGGGAGTTGCCCATTTTTTGGAGCATAAACTGTTTGACCTGCCCGGGGAGCGGGATGTGAGCGCCGAGTTTGCCTCCATGGGAGCTTCTACCAACGCCTTTACCAGCTATGACATGACGGCTTACTATTTTTCCTGCACCGAGCACTTTGACGACTGCCTGAAGCTGCTGCTGGAATTTGTCAGCACTCCGTACTTTACTGAAGAAAGTGTGGCGAAAGAGCAGGGCATTATCGATCAGGAAATCGGCATGAACGAGGACGCCCCGGACAGCCGGGTGTTTGAAAATCTGATGCAGGCGCTGTATCATGCCCACCCCATCCGGGTGCCCATTCTGGGAACCTCCGCTACCATCCGGGAAATCACACCCCAGGTGCTGGAAACCTGCCACCGGGCTTTCTATACCCCGGAAAATATGCTGCTGTGCGTCATCGGCGACGTGGAGCCGGAGCAGGTGGCAAAGATTGCCCGGCAGGTGCTGGGAACGGAACATCGCCCGGCGGGGGTAAAGCAGTACCCCTGGCAGGAGGACATGACCCGGCCCAAGGAAGAAGTTCAGCTTTCCATGGAAGTTGCCATGCCCATGTTCAGCCTGGGCTTCAAGTGCGAAAGCCTGGGCAAGGGCGCACAGGCCATTCGGGAGGAAATGGTGGCGGACCTGGCAGCGGAGGCCCTGTTTGGTGAATCCTCCGAACTGTACCTGAAACTTTACGAGGATGGGCTGATTGACTCGTCCTTCGGCGGCGGATTTGAAACCATCGATGGCTGCGCCATGCTGCTGTGCTCCGGCGATTCCTACGATCCCCACGCCGTCCGGGATGCCATCCTGGCCCAGGGAGAAAAACTCGCGGCCCAGGGGCTGGACGAGGATGCCTTCCTGCGGATGAAGCGCAGCGCCTTGGGCCGCCGGATTCGGGGACTGGACAGCTTTGACGCCACCTGCTTCCGGGTCTGCGCCTACCACTTCTCGGACTTTGACTATTTCCGCTTCCCGGAAATCTACCGGGATATCCAGCCGAAGGAAATCTGTGATTTTCTGGGCCGGGTGGTGCGGGCCGACCGGTGCAGCCTGTCCATCATCAACCCGATTTCTGAGCATGCAGGAGGATGAAGCAATGAATTTAAGTCAATACAGCACCATTTCCTTCCCGTCCTTCGGAATTGAAATCAACCCGCCCCAGGTGCTTTCCCTGGGGCCGGTGGATATCCATCTGTATGGCCTGGTCATTGCCCTGGGGCTGATGCTGGCGGCAGTATACGGCATGCGCCGGAGCAAAGAGTTCGGACTGACGGAGGACAACATTCTCGACGGCGTTCTGTGGATTACCCCCTTTGCCATTGTCTGCGCCCGGGCCTACTATGTGGCCTTTACCTGGGAGCACTATTCCCGCAACCCCATTTCCATTCTGTACATCTGGGAAGGCGGCCTTGCCATTTACGGTGGTGTTCTGGGAGCAATCCTGGGTATGTGGGTGTTCTGCCGGGTGAAGAAACTGAAATTTGCGGCGGTGCTGGATCTGGTGCTGCTGGGATTTCTTATTGGTCAGTCCATGGGCCGGTGGGGCAACTTCTTCAACCGGGAAGCCTTCGGCGCGCCTACGGATTCCTTCTTCCGGATGGGTCTGTACAACACCACCACTGCAAGCTGGGAGTATTACCATCCTACCTTCCTGTATGAATCGGTGTGGAACCTGATTGGGCTGGGGCTGCTACATGTGCTGTCGAAGAAGCGGCGCTATGACGGCCAGATTGCCCTGGGCTATGCCGCCTGGTACGGTCTGGGCCGGGCCTTTATTGAAGGGCTGCGGATGGACAGCCTGTACTGGGGCCCCTTCCGGGTCAGCCAGGTGCTGGCGGCGCTGAGCTGCCTGACAGCGGTGGGTATTTTGCTTTGGCAGAGCTTCCGCCCCCACGATTTAAGCGAGCTTTATGTAAACCAGGTCGCCCAAAGGGAAACCCAGGAGCCCAAAAACGAATAGACTCAGAAAGCCGGAGAAAGAAACTCCGGCTTTCTTTTTTGCCATTGGATGATGGCGCTTTTCACCAATTTTCCGAATCGCTCCTTGTGGAATATGCAGAACTTTCAAAATCTGCCATTTTTCCGTTGCACTTTTATGCAAATTGCGCTATACTCAATGCATGGAACGATTGGAATCGTTTCCAAAATTCACGGTCCGACATGTTCGGACAAAATAGGAGGAAAAACAATGAAAAAGCTGATTGCGATGCTGTTGGCTCTGGTCATGGTTTTGGGTCTGGCTGCCTGCGGCAGTTCCACCCCCACCGAGACCGAGGCGCCTGCCGCTACTGGCGCTGCAGGTGAAACCCAGGCTGCTGCCAATACTCCCGCTGGCGAAGGCCGTGTGTATTACCTGAACTTCAAGCCCGAAGCTGACGCTGCTCTGCAGGAGCTGGCTGCCCTGTACACCGAGCAGACCGGTGTGCCTGTCAAGGTTGTCACCGCCGCTTCCGGTACCTACTCCGACACCCTGACCGCCGAAATGGCCAAGTCTGAGGCTCCCACCGTTTTCAACATCGGCAACATGTCCGGCCTGAAGGACTGGGACGAATACGCCCTGGATCTGACCGACACCGCTCTGGCCGGTGAGCTGAGCACCGACGACTTCAACCTGTACAACGAAGCCGGGGAACTGAAGGCTATGGGCCACTGCTACGAGTCCTTCGGTATCATCGTCAACACCGCTCTGCTGGAGAAAGCTGGTCACTCCCTGGAGGAGATCACCAATTTTGAGACCCTGAAGACTGTTGCCGACGACATCCATGCCCGCAGCGCAGAGCTGGGCTTCGACGCCTTCTCCGCTTCCGGTCTGGACAGCTCCTCTTCCTGGCGTTTCTCCGGCCACCTGGCCAACATGCCTTTGGCTTACGAGTTCCGGGATGACGGCGTGGTAGAGCAGCCCGCTACCATCACCGGCGCTTACATGGATAACTTCCGCAGCATCTGGGACCTGTACATCACCGATACTTCCGCTGATCCCAAGTCCCTGTCCACCTCCACCGCTGACGAGTCCAAGGCTCAGTTCACCGAGGGCAAGGCTGTGTTCTACCAGAACGGCACCTGGGAATACGCAGGTCTGCTGGAAGCTGGTATGAGCAGCGACGATCTGGCCATGATCCCCATCTACTGCGGCGTAGAAGGTGAAGAAGAGGCCGGTCTGTGCTCCGGCACCGAGAACTGCTGGGCTGTGAACTCCCAGGTTTCCGAGGCCGATCAGCAGGCTTCCCTGGACTTCCTGTACTGGCTGGTTACCGACGAAGTGGCTGCCCAGAAGATGGTAGACACCCTGGGTGCTCTGCCCTTCAAGAGCGCTCCGGAACCCACCAACGTGTTCCTGGCTGACGGCAACCGGATGCTGGAAGAGGGCAAGTACACTGTGACCTGGGCCTTCAACCACACCCCCAACGTCGACTCCTGGAGAGCTACCGTTGTCACCGCTCTGGCTGCTTACTCTGCTGATCCCACCGATGCCAACTGGGAGCAGGTTGTCTCTGCTTTCGTTGACGGCTGGGCTATCGAGTACAACATGGTCAACGGCTAATTACCAAAGGAAAACAGGGGCGGGCATTTGCCCGCCCCTGTGTATAAAAAAGCCTCGCAGAGTTTGCCCTGCAAAGGGCAAATAGAGTTAGATCTGTTTTCTGCCGGGGCATGTACCTGGCAGAAAACACCGCTCAGGCTGCAAGTGTGGAATTTGTCCCGGGGGACAAATTCTGCGCGCAGCAGACTGCCAGAGTTTGTCGGAAAAGCCCGCAGGGGTTTTTCGACAGTCTCGGCGGGCAAATGCCCGCCCTTTCCCAAAATTGCTTTTGGACAGTGGGAAGAAACTTGACGCAAGCCTCTGCCCATTGCCCAAAAGCAAGGACAACATCCATATGAAAGAGAGGGAGATCATCTTGGCGAAAAGCAAACGCTCTGTCAATCTGGTGCAGCGCCCCATCCGGCGCTTTGCCCCCATTTTCATTTTACCTACGTTTCTGGCATTCGTCATTGGCTTTGTCTGGCCCTTCCTGCAAGGTATTTACCTGTCCTTCTGCAGCTTCAATACCCCTAAAGACGCCAAATGGGTGGGATTTAGCAACTATGTAAAAGCATTTCAGGACCCCGGCTTTGCCAACGCCTTCTGGAACACGGCGGCCTTCGCGGTGGTGTCCATCATTCTGATTAACGTGGTGGCTTTCTTCATCGCCTTTGCCCTGACCCAGAAAATGCGGGGCGCCAACCTGTTCCGTACCGTGTTCTTCATGCCCAACCTGATCGGCGGCGTGGTGCTGGGTTACATCTGGAGCATGATCTTCGACGGCATTCTGAAAAATTACGGCACCTATCTCACCGCCAACGGCACCTACGGTTTCTGGGGCCTGGTGATTCTGGTGGCCTGGCAGCAGATCGGTTATATGATGATTATTTACATCGCGGGACTCCAGGCCATTTCCGAAGATATGCTGGAAGCCGCCCGGATGGACGGCGCCACCGGCAGCCAGACCCTGTTCCAGGTCATCATTCCCAACGTGATGCCCTCCATCACCACCTGTACCTTCCTGACCCTGACCAACTCCTTTAAGATGTTCGACCAGAACATGGCCCTGACCGGCGGCCTGCCCAGTGTGATTCAGGACGGCGCCAAGGTCAACATCACCGAACTGCTGGCGCTGAACATCTACTCTACTTACAACATCAATAAGAGCTGGCACGGCGTGGCTCAGGCCAAGGCTGTGATATTCTTCATCCTGGTGGCTGTGCTGGCCATCTCCCAGCAGGCCGCTACCCGCCGTAAGGAGGTGCAGCAGTAATGAAAAAATCCACCCAGTATTCGAACCTGAGTAAGGTCATGACCGTTTTGTTTGCCCTGCTGTCCATTGCCTGGCTGATTCCCATTTTTGAGGTGGTCATCAACTCCTTCAAGGCAAACAGCTTCGTCAACCTGGAGCCCTTCGCACTGCCCACGGCGGAATCCTTCGTCGGCTGGGCCAACTACATCAAGGGCATGACCTTCGGCAACTACCCCTTCTTCCGGGCGGCGTTTTACAGCTTCTTTATCACCATCGTCTCCGTTGCCCTGATTCTGCTGTTCTGCTCCATGTCCGCCTGGTACATTGCCCGGGTCAACAGCACCATTTCCAAGGTGTTCTATTATCTGTGCCTGTTCTCCATGATCGTTCCCTTCCAGATGGTTATGTTCACCCTGACCTTTACCGCGGACCAGCTGGATCTGAACACCCCATTCACCATTCCCGTGGTTTACCTGGGCTTCGGTGCAGGACTGGCGATCTTTATGTTCCTGGGATTTGTCAAGGGACTGCCACTGGAAATTGAGGAAGCGGCGGCCATTGACGGCTGCGGCCCTCTGCGCACCTACTTCAACGTGGTGCTGCCCATGCTCAAGCCCACCCTGATTTCCGTGGGCATTCTGGAACTGATGTGGGTGTGGAATGACTATCTGCTGCCCTATCTGGTTCTGGACCGGACCAAGTATATGACCATCCCCATCCTGGTGCAGTATCTGAAAGGCAGCTACGGCACTGTGGATCTGGGCGCTACCATGGCGGTGATTATGATGAGCATCATCCCCATCATCGTCGCCTACATGTTCTGCCAGAAGCACATCATCAAGGGTGTGGCAGCCGGCGCCGTAAAGGGATAACAATCTATTCCCCGAAAGCGAGGTGTGTCCATGACCATCAAAGACCTGGCCGCCAAAACCGGCTATGCCGTGGGCACCATTTCCCGGGCCTTGAACGGCCATCCCCATGTCAGTGAAAAAGCACGAAAAGCCATTCTGGAAGCCGCCCGGGAAAGCGGCTTCCAGCTCAACACCAACGCCAAGCAGCTCAAGCAGACCCACTCCACCACCATTCTGGTGGTGGTCAAGGGTATCGGCAACGAGCTGTTCGGCGAGATGGTGGAGACCATTCAAAACCACATCGCCCAGACCCGCTACCAGCTGCTGGTGGACTACCTGGACGAAGATTCCAACGAGGTGACCCGGGCGGTGCAGCTGTGCCGGGAGCGAAAGCCTCTGGGCATCATCTTCCTGGGAGGCAACACCGACAATTTCCTCCGGGATTTTGCCGCTATCGACGTGCCCTGTGTGGCGGTGACCCACGATGCATCGGGTCTGCCCTTTGCCAATCTGTCCAGTGTCACCACCGATGACCTCCAGGCCACCCGGTGTGCCATCGACACCCTGATTTCCATGGGCCACAGCCGCATTGCCATCATCGGCGGCAACCGACAGCTCTCCGATACCAGCCGCCTGCGCTACGAGGGCTGTATGCAGTCCTTTGCCCACCATGGTATCCCCTTTGATTCGGAGCGGGACTACCAGGGCGTGCGCTATTCCTACCAGGACGGCTACCGGGCGGTGCAGACTCTGCTGGATGGGGGCTGCACCTTTACGGCGATTTTCGCCAGTGCCGACGTGATGGCCATTGGGGCCATCCGGGCGCTGTGGGATCACGGCCTGCGGGTGCCGGAGGATGTGTCGGTGATGGGCGTGGACGGACTGCCCCTGGGCAGCTTCCTGGTGCCCCAGCTGGCTACCGTGGTGCAGGATGCAGCCAAGCTTGCCCAGCGAAGCGTGGCAATTTTGCTGGAAGCCATTGAAAATGGATGTCCTGCCCGGCACGAAATCGTCCCCTTTGTCATCGCCCGCCGGGAGAGCATTCGGGACATTACACAAGGAGAACCAAAACCATGCGCGAAAGCGGAATTTTAATGCACATTACCTCCCTGCCCGGGCCCTACGGCATTGGTGCAATGGGCAAGGAGGCTTACCACTTTGTGGATTTTCTGGAGAAAGCAGGTCAGTCCTGCTGGCAGATTCTGCCCCTGACCCCCACCGGCTACGGCGACTCTCCCTACCAGTCCTTCGGTGCCTGTGCAGGAAACCCTTACCTCATTGACCTGGATACCCTGGTGGCGGAAGGGCTGCTGAAAAAGAAAGAACTGCGCAGCATTACCTGGAGCCAGAGCGCCGATCGGGTGGATTTTGGCATCCAGTATGAACAGCGGCTGGCGGTGTTGGCCCTGGCCTGCCAGCGGTTTGTTCCGGGGGAGGAATACGAAACCTTCCTGGCAGAGAATCAAAGCTGGCTGCCGGATTATGCCCTGTTTATGGCCCTCAAGGACGAAAACGGGGGAAAGCCCTGGCTGGACTGGCCCGAGGATGTAAAACTGAGCAAACCCGAAGCCCTGGAAGAAAAGCGGAAGGAACTGTCGGAAGCCATCGCCCGGCAGTATTTCCTGCAATATCAGTTTGACCGGCAGTGGAAAGCCCTGCGCAGCTACGCAAATGAAAAGGGCATCCGCATCATCGGTGACGTGCCCATTTATGTGCCATTGGACTCTGTGGACGTATGGGCAAATCCGGAGCTTTACCAGCTGGATGAAGCCCGGCGGCCGGTGGTGGTGGCGGGGTGCCCGCCGGATTCCTTTACCGCCGACGGCCAGCTCTGGGGCAATCCCATTTACGACTGGAAGACTATGGCCAAGAACGGCTACCGCTGGTGGATTCACCGCCTGGAAGCTGCGGCGAAAATGTATGACGTGGTGCGCATCGACCATTTCCGGGGCTTTGAAAGCTACTGGGCCGTACCCGCCGGGGACAAAACCGCCCGGGGCGGCAAATGGGTCAAGGGTCCCGGCCTGGACTTCATCCGCACCATTCAGAAGGCCCTGCCCAAGCTGGACTTCATTGCCGAGGATCTGGGCTATGTGACCCCGGAAGTGCGGCAGCTGCAGCTGGATTCCGGCTATCCTGGCATGAAGGTCATGGAATTTGCCTTCGATTCCCGGGAGGAAAGCGACTACCTGCCCCACCTGTATCCGGTGGACTCCATCTGCTACACCGGCACCCATGACAACGTGACCCTGAAGCAGTGGTTTGACGAAGCATCCAAAGAGGATGTGGCCTACGCCAAGGCCTACCTGGGACTGAACAAGGAGGAAGGCTACATCTGGGGCATGATCCGGGGTGCCATGTCCTCGGTGTCCCGGCTGTGCGTGGTGCAGATGCAGGATTATCTGGAACTGGGCAAGCATGCCCGGATGAATTTCCCCGGCACCCTGTCCAGCGCCAACTGGACCTGGCGGGCGAAAAAGGGCTTTGATTCCGACGCCCTGGCAAAGCGGATTTACAAGCTGACCAAGCTCTACGGCAGAGCCAAAGCATAAAAACCGGGAGGGGAAACCCTCCCGATTTTTTATGGAAAATTCAACAACTGTTTACACCTGCTCTACTTTCCCTTTGGCAGAACCTATGGTAAAATAGAGAAAATGCGAGGTGACCAACATGGGAAGCTGTGTAATTTTCTGCGCCGCGGAATTTGATGCTCTGGCCCGACCTTTGGCGGAGGATGACTTTGTCATCGCCGCCGATGGGGGACTGCGGCATACGGAAAAACTGGGGATTGTGCCCCAGGAAATTCTGGGGGATTTTGACTCCCTGGGATATACCCCCACCGGAGCCAACGTGTTCCCGGTGGAAAAGGACGATACGGACGCCATGCTGGCGGTGCGCCGGGGATTGCAGCTGGGATACCGGGAATTTGTGCTCTACGGCAGTGTGGACGGCTCCCGGCTGGATCACACTGTGGCCAATTTCCAGACGTTGCAATTTCTCGCCGACCGGGGGGCGGCAGGATACCTGGTGGGAAGGGATTTTCTCATCACGGTGGTAAAAGAGGGAGCCATTGCCTTCCCTGCCGGGTGCCGGGGAACCTTAAGTGTGTTCTGCCTGGGCAGCGACGCTTCGGACGTAACGTTGGAAGGGCTGTATTACCCCCTGAAAAACGGCACCCTCACCGCTGGGTTCCCCCTGGGGGTAAGCAACCACTTTACCGGCGACCCTGCCCGGATTTCCGTGGCCCGGGGCAGTCTTCTGGTGCTGTGGCAGCGGGAAAACGGCTTCCCGGAACGTGTCTGACAAAGGAGATGGGGCTATGGAACAAAGACAGAACATTGCGCCGATCTGCGCTGACCCGGATATTGGCCTTACCCAGGAGCAGGTAAGCCAGCGCCTGGAAGCAGGCTTGGTCAGCGGCAAGCCCCACCACTCCGGGAAAACCCCGGGAGAAATCATCTGGGGCCACTGCTTTACCTTTTTCAATCTGATTTTCCTGGTGCTGGCGGCGCTGCTGGTGGTCAGCGGCTCTTCTGTGCTGAATATGGGATTTCTGATGGTGGCGGTCATCAATACCGTCATCGGCATCGTCCAGGAAATCCGGGCCAAGCGGGCGGTGGATCGGCTGGCCCTGGTGGCGGAGCGTCCGGTGACGGTGATCCGGGAGGGAAAGCGTATGGAGGTTCCCCCGGAGGAAATCCTCCGCGATGACATTGCCGAATTTTCCCAGGGCGACCAACTCTGTGCTGACGGCATTCTGCGGCAGGGGGAGCTGTGGCTGGATGAATCCCTGATTACCGGCGAAGCCGACGCCGTTACCCATCTGCCTGGGGACATTCTGCGCTCCGGCAGCATCGTGGTTGCCGGTCGGGGCCGGGTGCAGCTGACGGCGGTGGGGGCGGAGGCCTTCGCCAGCAAGCTGTCCCGGGAGGCCAAGGAAAATCCCAAGGCCCGCAAATCCGAAATGATGCGCTCTCTGGATAAACTGATTCTGGTGCTGGGTATTGCCCTGGTTCCTGTGGGACTGGTGCTGTTTTACCAGGAATTTGCTGTGCTGCAGCTGAATTTCCGGGATAGTGTGGAAGGCACTGTGGCGGCTCTGGTGGGGATGATTCCCGAGGGGCTGTACCTGCTGACCTCCATTGCCATGGCGGCCTCAGCCCTGAAGCTGAGCCGGGAGAAGGTGCTGGTGCAGGATATGAACAGCATCGAGTCCCTGGCTCGGGTGGATGTGCTGTGCGTGGACAAAACCGGCACCATCACCCAGCCGGACATGGAAGTGGAAAACCTCGTGCCCCTGTCCGGCCATCAGCCGGAATATCTGGAAGCGGTGCTCAGCGCCATGTATGGCGCTCAGGAGCCGGACAATGCCACCGCCCGGGCCATTGGGGAACTGTTCCACAGTGAAAGCACCTGGGAGGAAATCAAACGGATTCCCTTCTCCCCCCAGACCAAATGGAGCGCTGCGGTATTTGAAGGAGAAGGGGCCTTCGTGGTAGGTGCCCCGGAGCGGATTCTGGGACGGAAGGTGGAGACGATTTCCTCCCAGATTCGCAGCTGGACCGACCGGGGCAGCCGGGTGCTGCTGGTGGCGTCCTACAATGGCGACCCCCAGCCGGAAGGCCTGGACCCGGAGCAGGTTACGCCCCTGGCGCTGCTGATTCTCAGCAGTCCCATCCGGGAAAATGCAAAACAGACCTTTTCTTACTTTGCCCGGCAGGGGGTATCCATCCGGGTGATTTCCGGGGATGACCCCCACACCGTCAGTCAGGTAGCCGCCCAGGCGGGAATCGAAGGGGCAGAGCATTATCTGGATGCCTCCACCCTGGAAACGGAAGAAGACTATGCCCGGACAGCGGCAGAAACCATCGTATTCGGCCGGGTAACTCCGAAGCAGAAGCGGAAGCTGGTTGCCGCATTGCAAAACCAGGGACACACCGTTGCCATGACCGGCGACGGCGTCAACGACCTGCTGGCTATGAAGCAGGCGGACTGCTCCGTGGCCATGGCCTCCGGGGCTCAGGCAGCCAGCCAGCTGGCCAGCTTGGTGCTGCTGAATTCCGACTTTGCCGCCATGCCGGACATTGTGGCAGAGGGGCGGCGGGTGATCAACAACATCCAGCGGGCAGCCACGCTGTTTTTGGTGAAGAATATCTTTTCTTTGTTCCTGTCGGTGATTTCGCTGTTTACCGACTGGCCTTATCCCCTGCAGCCCATGCATCTGACGGTGATCTCTGCCCTGACCATCGGCATTCCCTCTTTCTTTCTGGCCATGGAACCCAACTACGACCGGGTGCGGGGGCATTTTCTCCGGGGTGTGCTGCGCCGGGCCTTCCCAGGCGGGCTGACCAATGTGTTTGCGGTGCTGGTGTGCCAGGCCTATATGAGCGTCTTTGCCCTTACTGCGGCTTCCATCACCACGGTCTGCGCCGGAATATTGGGAGTTGTGGGCATGATGGTGCTGTTTCAGGTGTGCAAACCCTTTGACCGGTTCCGAAAGGTCATCTGGGCCGCCATGGCGGTGGGCCTGGTGGGGGTATTTACGGTGCTGGGCCAGTTCCTGGAACTGACCGCCAGCCGTCCGGAAACCAAGCTGGCCATGCTGACCTTGCTGCTGATGACCCCCACGGTGTTTTTCGCCATGCAGCGGCTGTTTGACTGGGGAGAGCGGTTATACAACCAGATTCTGGGCAAACTGGATGCCAGGAAGGGCAATCAAGGGCAGTGATATGGTAACTTACGAACTGAAAAAATCACCGGGTGTTCCCCTGTACGAAGCCCTCTACCGGTGCATCCGCCGGGATATTCTGGAAGGCACCCTGAAGCCCGGGACGAAGCTTCCCTCCAAGCGGGCGCTCTCCCAGAATTTGGAGGTCAGCAAAATCACCGTGGAAGCGGCCTACAACCAGCTCCTGGCGGAAGGATACATCCGCTCCCAGGAGAAGGTGGGCTATTTTGTGGAGGTGGTGGAAGGGCGAACTCCTCCGCCGCCAACCCAGGTGGAGCAGCCCGAGAAGAAGCGGGAGTTTCTGCTGGATCTGACGGGCATTGGTACGGAGCAGTTTCCCTTCTCTGTATGGAGCCGATTGCAGCGGGAAGTGATGCTGGATTACGGTTCGCAGCTTCTGCTGCCTCTTCCCAACCGGGGCGTGATGGAGCTGCGCCAGGCCATTGCCTGGCACCTGGGGGCTTTCCGGGGTCTGGAAGTGAACCCGGAGGATATTTTCGTGGGGGCCGGCACAGACTTTTTGTATAACCTTCTGGTGCAGCTTCTGGGCCGGGACAAGTGCTATGGGGTGGAGGAACCGGGCTACAGCAAGATTTACGACATCTACCGCTGTGCCGGAGCCAGATGCACCCTTTTGTCCATGGATAAATCCGGGGTGCTGCCGGATGCAGCTACCCAGGTGCTCCACATCTCTCCTGCCCACCACTTTCCCACCGGTCTGGTAA
>OERF01000111.1_pt1 | contig 26666 bp, 26 predicted proteins | sample 1539921 | NCBI WGS metagenome assembly OERF01 (sample SAMEA3891883, study PRJEB23780) | metagenome | biome: terrestrial biome; feature: animal house; material: Caecal content | place: Italy | collected 2015-05-05
GGGCGGGTGGGTTTGTAGGAATTGATACTTTACAATGCTATCATGGTAAAGTATAATAGGCGTATGACACCCAACCATCCGTTTTGACCACAATGCAGGAAAGGGGAACGCTGCATGGAATTGTCACTTGACCTGCTGCAGCCCAAGGAGCGGGCCTCCTTTGGGCTGCGGGCCCTCTACGAGGCGGCGGGCTGCCGCAAGTACCACATGGGCCAGTTTGAAGAATACGCCCTCTATCAGGAAAACCAGAGTTTCCTGCCGTCGCGGCAGGTCATCACCTTCACCGACCTGGACGGGCGGCTGCTGGCCCTGAAGCCGGACGTCACCCTGTCCATTGCCAAGAGCGCCCAGCCCGCCCCGGGCGAGACCAAGCGCTTTTATTACAGCGAAAACGTCTACCGCCCCGCGGCCGAAAGCCATACGTTCAAAGAGATCGCCCAGATGGGGGTGGAGTTCATCGGACGGGCGGGGGAGGCCGAGACGGGCCAGGCGGTGGCGCTGGCGGCCCGCTCGCTGGCATGGCTGTCCGAGAGCATGGGCCCGGCCTGGCGGCTGGAAGTCGGGCACATGGGGTATCTGTCCGGCCTGATGGAGGCGCTGGCGGTGCCCGCGCTTGCCCGGCAGGAGATCCTGGCCCGGCTGCGGGCCCGCAACAGCCATGGTCTGCGGGCGGCGGCGCTGGCCGCCGGCCTGAGCGCGGAAGGGGCGGAGGCCCTGGCCGCCCTGCTGACTTTCTGCGGGCCGGCGCCCGCGGTGCTGCCCCGGGCGGAGGCCGCCTGCCGGAACGCCGCCATGCGGGCCGCCGTGGCCGAGCTGCGGGCGGCGCTGGCCGAGGCCGGCCAGGACGTCCAGATCGACCTGTCCCTTTCGGGGGAGATGGAGTATTACAACGGCCTGGTGCTCCAGGGGTATCTGGCGGGCGCGCCCCGTGCGGTGCTGCGGGGCGGGCAGTACGACCCCCTGGTGGAGCAGTTCCGCCCCGGCGCCCGGGCCATCGGCTTTGCGCTGTACTTAGACGAGCTGGACCGCCTCTCCGACGAGGCGGCGGAGGAGCCGGCGGGCCCCGTGATGCTGAACGTGGCCCTGCCCAAGGGCCGGCTGGGGGACAAGGTCTACGGCCTGCTGGCCGCCGCCGGCTGCCTGACCCCCGAGGACTACAACGCCACCCGCAAGCTGGTGGTGGAGGACGCCGCCGCCGGGGTGCGGTGCTTCCTGGTCAAGCCCAGCGACGTGGCCATCTATGTGGAACACGGGGCCGCCGACCTGGGCATCGCCGGCAAGGACATCCTGGCCGAGTCGGAGGCCGACGTCTACGAGCTGCTGGACACCGGCCTGGGCCGCTGCCGGATGTGCGTGGCCGGGCCGGCCGGCTTCCGGGAGGACCCCGGCCGCCCCCTGCGGGTGGCCACCAAGTTCCCGCGCATCGCCAAGGAATACTATGGGGCCCAGGGCCGGGACATCGAGATCATCAAGCTGAACGGATCCATCGAGCTGGCCCCGATCCTGGGGCTGTCCGACGTGATCGTGGACATCGTGGAGACCGGCGCCACCCTGCGGGAAAACGGCCTGGCCGTCCTGGCCGAGTTCATGCCCATTTCGGCCCGGGTGGTGGCCAACAAGGCAAGCTATCAGTTCAAGCGCCGCGAGGCCGACCGGCTTCTGGCCCGGCTGCAGGCGGCGCTGGCCCAAAAGGAGGAGAAAACGCCATGATGAAACTGTACCGTTTGGAGGACCTGACCCCCGACCAGATCTTGAACCGGGATCTGCGGGCGGAACAGGACGTGGAGGAGGTGGTGGACGCCATCATCGCCGACGTGCGGGCCCGGGGGGATGCGGCCCTGCGGGATTACGCCCTCCGGTTCGACGGCGCCAGGCTGGAAGAGCTGGAAGTGTCGGCCCAGGAGATGGACCAGGCCCTGGCGGACGCCGACCCCTATTTTCTGGACACCCTGCGGATGGCGGCGGCCAACATCGAGGCGTTCCACCGCCGCCAGTTCCGGGACAACTTTGTCATGACCGAACAGGACGGGGTGATCCTGGGCCAGAAATATACCCCGGTGGAGCGGGCGGGGGTCTATGTGCCGGGGGGCACGGCGGCCTATCCCTCCACCGTCCTGATGGACGTCATCCCCGCCCGGGTGGCGGGGGTGCCCGAGATCGTCATGGTCACCCCCGCCGGCCGGGACGGCAGGGTGGCCCCCGCCATCCTGGCGGCGGCGTCGGTGGCTGGGGTCACCCGCATCTTCAAGACCGGCGGGGCGCAGGCGGTGGCGGCCCTGGCCTACGGCACCGAGAGCGTGCCGGCGGTGGACAAGATCGTGGGCCCCGGCAACATCTATGTGGCCACCGCCAAGCGCAAGGTCTACGGCAAGGTGGGCATCGACATGATCGCCGGCCCCAGCGAGATCCTGGTCCTGGCCGACGGCGGCTGCAGACCCGCCTGGGTGGCCGCCGACCTGCTCAGCCAGGCCGAGCACGACCGGCTGGCCAGCCCGGTGCTGGTCACCGACAGCGAGGCGCTGGCCCTGGCCGTCCAGGCCGAGGTGGAGGCCCAGCTGGACGCCCTGCCCCGCCGGGACATCGCCCGGGCCAGCGTGGAGACGGGGGGCAAGATCATCCTCTGCGGCAGCCTGGACCAGGCCGTCGATGTGTGCAACATCATCGCCCCCGAGCACCTGGAGCTCTGCGTGGAGGACCCCTTTGCCCTGCTGGGGCGGATCAAAAACGCCGGCAGCATCTTCCTGGGGCGCAACGTCCCCGAGGCGCTGGGGGACTATTTCGCCGGGCCCAACCACACCCTGCCCACCAGCGGCACCGCCCGGTTTTCCAGCCCGCTGGGGGTGGACGACTTCGTCAAGCGGTCCAGTTTCATCTACTACACCCGGGAGGCGCTGGGCAGGGTCAAGGACCGGATCGCCGGCTTTGCAGAGGCGGAGGGCCTCCACGCCCACGCCCGCAGCGTCACCATCCGCTATGAAGAAGGAGGCGGTGGAAAATGAGCCGCTATCTCTCCCCGACCCTGCAGGACCTGGTCCCCTATACCCCCGGGGACATCCCCCGCAGGCGGTCGGTCCTCAAGCTGAACACCAACGAGAACCCCTATCCGCCCCCGACGCCGGTGATCGAGGCGGTCCGCCGGGTGGCCGACCGGCTGCAGCTCTACCCCGACCCCAACTGCCTGAAGCTGCGCCAGGCCGCCGCCGAATACTATGAGCTGGAGCCGGACCAGATCATGGCCGGCAACGGCAGCGACGAAAACCTGTTCTTTGCCCTGCGGGCTTTCTGCGACGCCGGCCGCCCTCTGGCCCGGCCCGACGTCACCTACGGCTGCTACGGGGTCTGGTGCGGCCTGATGCACATCCCCCAGCACATCATCCCGCTGGAAAAGGACTTCACCCTGGACCCGGCCCGGTACTATGACCTGAACGAGACCATCGTCATCGCCAACCCCAACGCACCCACCGGTCTGGCCCTGCCCCCCGAGGCCATCGGGGAGATCGCCGCCCGCAACCCCGACGGGGTGGTGATCGTGGATGAGGCCTATGTGGACTTTGGGGCCCGGAGCTGCGTGCCCCTGATCCGGGACCACGAGAACCTGCTGGTGGTCCAGACTTTTTCCAAGTCGCGGCAGATGGCCGGGGCGCGGCTGGGCTTTGCCATGGGGAACAAAGAGCTGATCGCGGACCTGGAGCGGGTACGCAACAGCCTCAACCCCTACAACGTCAACCAGATGACCCAGGCGGCCGGCATCGCCTCCCTCCAGTGCGAGGGCTATTTCCGGGAGACCTGCCGCCAGGTGATCGAGACCCGGGAGTGGGCCGCCCAGGAGCTGGTCCGCCGGGGGTTCGTGGTCACCGACAGCAGGGCGAACTTCCTCTTTGCGCGGATGCCCAAGATGCTGTCGCGGGTCCTGTTCCGGGAGCTGCGGCAGCGGGCGGTGCTGGTCCGCTACTTCGACGAGCCCCGCACCGAGCACTGGCTGCGCATCACCGTGGGCACCAAGGAGCAGATGGAGATCCTGCTCCAGAGACTGGACAAGATCCTGAAGGAGGCATGACCCATGCGGGATATACGACTGGAACGCAACACCGCCGAGACCCAGATCGAGCTGACGCTGGACCTGGACGGCGCGGGCATCTACCAGGTGGACACCGGCTGCGGCTTTTTGAACCATATGCTGGAGCTGTTCGCCCGGCACGGGCGCTTTGACCTGGTGCTGACCTGCCACGGGGATGTGGAGGTGGACTATCACCACACCGCCGAGGATGTGGGCATCGCCCTGGGGCAGGCGTTCCGCCGGGGGCTGGGGGAGATGCGGGGCATCCGGCGGTACGGCAGCTTCTGCCTGCCGATGGACGAGGCGCTGGTCCTTGCCGCGGTGGACCTGTCGGGCCGCTGCACCCTGAACTGGGACGTCCGCTGCCCCACCGAGAAGGTGGGGGATTTCGACGTGGAGTGCGCCCGGGAGTTCTGGCTGGGGTTTGCCCGCAGCGTCCCGGCGACGCTGCACTTCGTCCAGTTTGCGGGCGGCAACAGCCACCACATCCTGGAAGCCTGCTGGAAAGGGATGGCCCGGGCCCTGGCTGCCGCCGTCCAGGTGGACCAGGCGCACCGGGATGAGATCCCCTCGACGAAAGGACTGCTGGTATGATCGCTGTCATTGATTACGGGGTGGGCAACCTGTTCAGCCTCCGCTCCAGCCTGCGGCGCCTGGGGCTGGACGCCGCCGTCACCGCCGACCCCGCCCGGATCCGGGCGGCGGACCGGATCATCCTGCCCGGGGTGGGCGCCTTTGGGGACGCCATGGACAAGCTCAGGGCCGCCGGGCTGGTCCCGGTGCTGCGGCAGGAGGCCGCCCAAAAGCCCCTGCTGGGCATCTGCCTGGGGATGCAGCTGCTGTTCGACCGCAGCTTTGAATATGGGGAGCACCCCGGCCTCGGCCTGGTGCCGGGGCAGGTGTGCCCCCTGGCCCCCGACCTGACCGACCCGTCGCTCAAAGTGCCCCAGATCGGCTGGAACGCCCTCCACATCCTCCGGGACGACCCGCTGTTCCGCTACATCCGGGAGGGGGAGCATGTCTATTACGTCCACAGCTATTACGCGAAGGACTGCGCCCCCAGCACCCTGGCCGTCAGCGAGTATTCCATCCCTGTCACCGGGGTGGTGCGGGCCGGCAGGGTCTACGGCGCCCAGTTCCACCCCGAAAAGAGCGGCGACACTGGCCTGCGCATCCTGCGGGCCTTTGCCGAGCTTTGAGCCGGCGCGCCCGCCGCCTGACACGAAACAAAGGAGTTCGCCATGAAATTGTTCCCAGCCATTGACCTGCGGGGCGGACAGGTGGTCCGCCTGACCCAGGGCGACTACGACCGCATGACCGTCTACGGCGCCGACCCTGCCGCCCAGGCCGCCGCCTTCCGGCAGGCGGGGGCCTCCTGCCTCCACCTGGTGGACCTGGACGGGGCCCGGGACGGCGCGCCGGCCAACGGGCCGGCCATCCAGGCCATCGCCCGGCAGGGCGGCCTGTACATCGAGGTGGGGGGCGGCATCCGCACCCAGCAGCGCATCGAGGAATATCTGGCCCTGGGGGTGGGGCGGTGCATCCTGGGCAGCGTGGCGGTGACGGATTTTGCCTTTACCGCCCGGATGCTGCGCGAGTACGGCAGCAAGCTGGCCGTAGGGGTGGACCTGAAGGACGGCCGGGCCGCCATCCACGGCTGGCGGGAGACCAGCGGCATGGACGGCCTTGCCTTCTGCCGCCGGCTGGCGGACGCCGGGTGCACCGCCCTCATCGTCACCGACATCGCCCGGGACGGCGCGATGCAGGGGACCAACCTGGAACTGTACCGCCGCCTGCGGCAGGAGCTGCCGGGCCTGGCCCTGACGGCCAGCGGCGGCATCCGCCGGATGGAAGAGCTGGCCGCCCTCGACGCCATGGGGGTGGAAGCCGCGATCCTGGGCAAGAGCCTTTACACCGGCGCGCTGGATCTGGCGGAATGCGTCCGCCGGTACGAAACGAAAGGATAACGCCTATGATTACCAAGCGGATCATCCCCTGCCTGGACGTGCGCAATGGCCGGGTGGTCAAGGGGGTCAACTTTGAGGGAGTGCGGGACGTGGCCGACCCGGTGGAAATGGCCCGCATGTACAACGCCGCCGGCGCCGACGAGCTGGTGTTCTACGACATCACCGCCAGCTACGAGGGGCGGGCCCTCTTCACCGATATTTTGACCCGGGTGGCGGCCGAGATCTTCATCCCCCTGACGGTGGGGGGCGGCATCAACACCCTGGAGGACTTTGACCGGGTCCTGAAATGCGGGGCCGACAAGGTGTCGGTCAATTCCGGCGCCCTGAAGGACCCCGGGCTGATCCCGGCGGCGGCGGCGCGCTACGGCAGCCAGTGCGTGGTCCTCTCGGCGGACGTCAAGCGGGTGGAGGGGCAGTTCCGGGTCTTTGCCCGGGGCGGCCGGGAGGACACCGGCCGGGACGCCCTGGAGTGGATCGTCCAGTGCGTGGAAAACGGCGCGGGGGAGATCTGCCTCAACAGCATCGACACCGACGGGGTGCGGGGCGGCTTCGACCTGGAGATGCTGGACGCGGTGGCCGCCCGGGTCAGCGTGCCCATCATCGCCTCGGGAGGCGCGGGCAAAAAGGAGGATTTCCTCGAGCTGTTCCGCCACAGGGGGATCGACGCGGGGCTGGCGGCGGGGATTTTCCACCAGAAACAGCTGTCCATCCGCGACCTGAAGGAATATCTTGCAAAAAATGGTGTGGAAATGCGCCTCTGACCCCTTGCATATCGGGCCGGAATAAGATAAACTGTTAGTATGTCCCACTTATGGGCAGGAGAGAGTATGGAACTGAAATTTGACGACAAGGGCCTGATCCCCGCCATCGTGCAGGATCACTACACCAAAGAGGTCCTGACCCTGGCCTACATGAACGCCGAGGCCCTGGCGCTGACCATCGCCGAGGGGCGGACGGTGTTCTGGAGCCGCAGCCGCCAGGAGATCTGGCGCAAGGGGGAGACCAGCGGCAACGTCCAGCGGGTGGTGTCCATCACCGCCGACTGCGACGGCGACGCCCTGGTGGTGGAAGTGGTCAAGAGCGGCCCGGCCTGCCACACCGGCGCCGAGAGCTGCTTTTTCAACCCGGTCTACCTCAGCAGCGAGCTGAAAGCCTTCAGCTGGCAGGGGCTGTACCGCCTGATCGAGGGCCGCAAGACCGAGCCCCGGCAGGGCAGCTATACTTCCTACCTGTTTGAGAAGGGGAAGGAGAAGATCCTCAAAAAAGTGGGCGAAGAGTGCACCGAGGTCATCATCGCCGGCGAAAAGGAGGACAAGGCCGAGACGGTCTACGAGATCAGCGACCTTGCCTACCATGTCCTGGTGCTGATGGTCCAGGCCGGCATCACGGTGGAGGACATCACCCGTGAGCTGGAACAACGACATATCATCGACCATAAGGTCAAACAGGAAAGGATGCAGTGAACAAGGTTATGGCAGACTTCATGAGATCCAGCGTCCACTGCCACTCGACGCTGTGCGACGGCAAAAACACCCTGCAGGAGATGGCATCCGCCGCCTGCGCCCAGGGTCTGGTCACGCTGGGCTTCACGGGGCACAGCCATACCCCCTGCGACCGGGAATACTGCATGAGCCCCCGCCGCACCGCCCTGTACAAGGCCACCATCGCCAAGCTCAAGGCCGAGTACAAGGGCAAGGTGGACATCCTCTGCGGCATCGAGTGGGACCAGTTCTCGGACGACAAGCGGGTGGGATACGACTACTGGATCGGCAGCGTGCATTACCTGCACGGGGCGAACACCGGCAAATACTACGAGATCGACTTCCGCAAGCAGGACCTGGCCGCCTGCATCGCCGACGATTTTGGCGGGGACGGCCTGGCTGCGGCGGAGGCCTATTTCCGCTCGGTGGCCGAGGTGGCGGCTCTGGGGCCGGACATCCTGGGCCATATCGACCTGATCAAAAAGCTGAACCGGGAGGGGGAGTTCTTTGACGAGGACGCCCCCCGCTACCGCGCGGCCGCCATGGGCGCGCTGGAAGCCGCCCGCTCGGCCGGCTGCCTGCTGGAAGTGAACACCGGCGGCGTGTTCCGGGGCTACCGGGACGATTTTTACCCCAGCGGCTGGCTGCTGGAGGCGTGGGCCGGGATGGGCGGCAAGGTCATCATCACCGCCGACGCCCACTCGGTGGACGGCCTGACCTTCGGGTACGAGAAGGCGGCCCGGCAGGTCAGGGCCGCGGGCTTTGCCAGCGTCCAGGTGCTGACCGGCGCGGGCTTCGAGACCCAGGAACTGTAAAACATCCAACGACAGATCACGGCTTCCGCTCCGGCGGGGGCCGTGTTTAGTGTGCCATGCGGCACGCAGAAGCCGGGGCATCCCCCGGGAACCGTCCCTGCCCGGCCGGGCGGGGCAGACCGAACGAGCAACACCTTTTACGGAGGCGCAATGGAGACCATACGGACCCCGCGGCGGCAGGTGGATCTGATCCACGGCCCCATCTTTAAAAACCTGTTTATTTTTGCCATCCCCATTTTTATTTCCAACCTGTTCCAGCAGCTGTACAACGCGGCGGACGCCATGATCGTGGGCAACGTCCTGGGCGACACCTCGCTGGCGGCGGTGGGGGCCTGCGGCTCGATCTACGAGCTGCTGGTGGGCTTTGGGCTGGGCATCGGCAACGGCCTGGCCATCGTCACCGCCCGGGCCTACGGCGCGGAAGATGCGGCCAAAGTCAAAAAGACGGTGGCCGGCTCGGTCGTCATCGGGCTGGCGGCGTCGGCCATCATCACGGTGGTGGGGCTGCTGTTCCTCTACCCCCTGCTGGAGGCCCTGGACACCCCGCCCGAGATCATCGACGAAGCCTACAGCTACATCCAGCCCATCGCCCAGTATGTGGTGGTCATGTTTGCCTACAACCTCTGCGCGGCGCTGCTGCGGGCGGTGGGCAACAGCGTGATGCCCCTGCTGTTCCTGATCTTTTCCTCCTGCCTCAACGTGGGTCTGGACTACTGGTTCGTGGCCGGGCTGGGGCTGGGGGTGCGGGGCGCTTCCCTGGCCACCGTCCTGTCCCAGGCGGTGTCGGTGGTGCTCTGCATCTTTTACATCGTCCGCCGGGTGAAGCATCTGGTCCCCGGCAAAGAGCACTTTTCCATCGAGGCGGGCCTGTACCGGGAGCTGGTCACCCAGGGCCTGTCCATGGGCCTGATGAGCAGCATCGTCTCGGCGGGCTCGGTCATCCTGCAGTACGGGATCAACGGCCTGGGCACCCTGGTCATCGCCGGGCACACCGCCGCCCGCAAGCTGTTCACCTTCACCGATATGCCGGTGATCGCCATGGCGACGGCGGGCTCCACCTTCGTCTCCCAGAACCGGGGCGCGGACAAGCCCGAGCGCATCCGCCGGGGGATGCGGCAGATCTGGCTGTTCGGCTTGGGCACCGCCGTGGTGATGACGGCCCTGATGTGGCTGGGGGCGGATGTGCTGGTGCGGCTGGTGTCCGGCTCCAGCGAGCCGGTGGTGCTGGAAAACGGCGCCCGCTACCTGTGCTGGACCGCGCCTTTCTATTCGGTGCTGGGGGTGCTGCTGGCCACCCGCTACGCCCTGCAGAGTCTGGGGCAGAAGATCCTGCCCCTGATCTCCAGCGGCATCGAGCTGGTGGGCAAGATCATCTTTATGCTGGTGTTCATCCCGCGCTTTGGCTACGACGCGGTGATCCTCTGCGAGCCGGTGATCTGGTGCTTTATGTGCGCCCAGCTGCTCTGGAGCTACTGGCACGACCCCTACATCAAGGGCAGCCAGGCCAAGGCCAAAAAGAACTGAACAAGCCTTTCGGCCCCGCAGATTGACAAAAAAGTCTCGCTCGGATGACATGTGCATACGAGCGAGACACATACAGGGAAATTTGGCGCTGAGAGTGTGCGAGGCCGCAAGGCTGAGTGCGCGATTCAGCGCCAAATTTTGTCTAAAAGGGGGATATTAGGGGGAAAGAATTTCTGACCTGCGCAGCAGGCAGAAATGGGTTCCCCCTAAAGTGTGGCGCTTTTGCGACACGCTGGATCCGCTCCGGCGGGGCTTTTTGCTGCGGGGAACGCCTTTTGCAGCCGCGCCGGAAAATTGTGAAAGGAATGTTGACAACCTGTGAAAACTATGATATGCTTTTTACACAATTCAGGCGAGCCCGGCTGACTGCTTTCCATTGTGGCAGTCTGGCCTGGCTGCAACTATGCTTATCTGCGGACCCTTGCATATATACCCCCGGCGGAGACACCACATCCGCCGGGGGCTTTGTTTTGGGCGGGCGCGTCTGAGGCTGCCGTGCCCGCGGGAACAGGGAGCAAATTGCCGGCAGGAAGGCACGCTCCGCGCCCGACCCTGCAAAATATTACAACAAATATGCAAGTTGTGACAAATTTGTGGCGAAACAGTGAAAATCGTGATACAATACTCACAACATAAGGCAGGGTCATGGACCCGGCCCCGCCTGGTCTCTTGTCCGTTGATCCACGCAACAAAGTGAGGTGTACATCATGAAAGTGAAAAAGCTCTTGGCCCTTGTCCTGTCCGCCCTCATGGCGGTGACCATGCTGACCGCCTGCGGCGGCGGTAGCGGCGCTGGAAAGACTGTGTCGATTGACCGTAGTGAAGTGGAAGAAATTTTTGCAGAAATGGGCTATGATGTCGATGTTAAAACCTCTAATGCGGCAACTGCTATAGCGAAGCAAACAGCAGCATGGATAGAAGAAGTGAATTACGCAACTGCTGTAGAACAAGTTACAACTGAAGTGGGTAATAATTTCCCGACAGATGCTGTGGGAGGATGCTCTTTTATAGCCAAAGCTGATTTGGAAGCTCAGGATGCTCCGGTAGAGGGAGTTGCAGCATTAGCAATTGCTTACTGCTATACAGGCGAAGCTGGTTCTGATATTGGTGTCAGTGTTGTAGAAGTTAACACAGCCGATAATGTTACTTGTTACTTAGGTGTGGCAGTTGTCCAATAAAATTTAATGCACCCCCCGGCGGCATCCAGCCCTCCAGCCGCCGGGGGCTTTTTGCGGGCGGACTTTCCGCAAAGAGGCCGGCGGCAGTTGACAAGCCCCGGCGGGTGTGCTATGTTTATTGCAGTAAAGGGTGGAGCAGAGGTCCTGTCTGGACGTGGTGCAAGGTTCAACTTTTCCAAAAGAAAGGATGAATCGCATGAAACTGAAAAAATGGTTGGCTGTGGCTTTGGCTGCCGTGATGACGGCGGGGATGCTGGCAGGCTGTGGTGGTGGCGGCACTGGCGGCTCTCTGAGTATCAATCAGGTCAATCGACTGCTTGTGGATGCGGGCAGCGACGTGACGGCCCAGTCCAGCGAGCTGCTGGACAACGCGGTCAAGACCGCCGTGGATGCAATGGAAACGGACGGCACCTTCTCGACGCAGAAGGCGATGGAGAGCATCGACGACACGCTGGGCGTGTTCTCCATTGATTTGACCGGCATCAAGGCCAGCATCAAGGCCGCCGGCGCCTATGTGATCACGGAAGAAGAGCTGGAGCGGGGGATCAATGCCGCCGCGCTGGCGCAGATTTTTGATGTGAACATCGACACCGGCAAGATGGGCGACCTCGCGGTGGTGGAGTCGGCCAACGAGTTCGCGGCGGCGGCCGTTCTTGCGGCGGACACGCTGGTGCACCAGTACCTGACCGAGAGCAGCATCCGCCAGTACGTGCAGAACGAGGAGCTGGCCAGCCAGCTGGTGGCGTTGCTCGAGAACGGCATAACGTTCACATACTGTGTGAGCGCTCAGCGCACGACCTATAACGGTGTGACCTACTGGGTGTTCGGCGCGCAGGCGGCTGCGGCCCCCAGTCTGCCGGAGCTGCCGGAACAAAACTGAATCATCGCTTTCCCGGCTTCGACCCCCGGCAGTTTTCTGCCGGGGGCTTTTTGCGCGAAAATCCACAAAATTTACACAAACCGAAGTATCGTTGTTGACAATATCTAACAGCCGTGGTATGGTTAATCCAACAAAGGACGGCAAGCCTGTCCGGGCGCAATGGTGCGGCGCACAGTTCAAATCTGCCAAAGAAAGGATGGAAGCGTATGAAAGGTAAAAAGATCCTGACGCTGATCCTGGCCGTGGTGCTGGCGGCCGGGATGCTGACTGCCTGCGTAAACGTGCCGGGCAGCTCTGCAGGCGTCAGGCTCGACACATCGACGATCGAACAGATGCTGGAAAACCAGGGGGTGACCGCCACGGTCACGGCAGACGCCGGTCTGACCGAGGCGGTGGACACGGTGGCCGCATCCCTGGCCCTGTACAACCTGAAAGAACTTGACAGCCTGGATGTCGGGGCGATGGTCGCCCGGCAGGCCGGCGTCACCCCGCTGTCCTGCGAGGTGTACGGCGATTCCTATTGGGTCAGCACGCCGCTGGGCTATGCTTCCCGGCGGGAGCGGACCGCCTCTTCCCTGATCGGAAAACTGGGCGACGGCAGCTATCATGTGGCCGCGGCGGTTTTTGTGGAGCAGGGAGGCCAGAGACAGATCCTGTTCGCTGTAACAGCAGCGTAAAATTTTGAAAAGAGGTGTGCATCTTATGAAATGCAAAAAACTTTTGGCTTTGGTCATGGCAGCGGTGCTGTCGGTCAGTATGCTGACCGCCTGTGGCGGCGGCAGCAACGGTGTGAGTGGGTCGTTGGATCAGAATGAAGTCAACAGCCTGCTCAAGAATAATGCGGGCAGCAATGCTCAAATTGTGAGAGACGGAGATCTGGATGACGCTGTAAAAGCCGGCGCCGCTCAAATCGTTTCGACGGGCAATGCAAATTCGGCCAGTGCTGTTGTGGCAAACGAAATGGGATGGGACTTTGTAAGCGTTGCATCCCAGCTAATTAACAGTATTAAAAACAGTGGCGGCGTCACCAGCATTGGCACGTCTTTCGGCATCACCTATGTAATTGAAGAAAATACATTAAAGAACAATGACGGTCTTGGCTTAGTGGGGCTTTTTGCACCCAATAAGGGTCAGATTCAGAAACTGGGAAAAATCAATACGCCGGAAGCCTATGCTGCCGCACAGGTACTTATGATTGATGGTTCCATCGGGCAAGCACAGGATGCTTCGAATGATGTTGTGCGTTTTAATTACAGTGCAAGCGCCAAAAAGGCAACGACGGCAAACGATGTTTCGTACTGGGTCATTGGAATCGAAGTAAAAGTCGCAGCGCTGTAAGGCAGCAGGAATCAAAAGGCCCCGACTGAATGACTGATGTATACAGTAGGGGGAACCATAGAAAAATTTGCCGCAGAGAGTGTGCGGGCCTATCAGGGCAAGTGCACGTTTCTGCGGCAAATTTTGTTTCCGAGGTGGGCGGCAGAGGCGGTCAAAGGGATACGCCCGCAGGCGCAAAAAGACCGCGGCTGCTGAGAGGGGAAAGCAGACCGCGGTCCGGGAGATCGGATTGAAAAAATTTGGGATTATTACAGGGAGGAATAGCCGAAGCTGTTCACCAAAGCGTCGATGGGCTGGCCGGCTTTGCACATGGGGCAGTCCCGGGATTCGTAACTCTGGTAGTCGGGCAGGTTGTTGGGGTCAAAGATGGAGTTGACCCGCATCCCCATGAACTCGTGGGTGGTGGCGAAGATGGCCGCCAGGCCCGCCACCTGCCCGCCGTAGTACTGCACCGCCTCCACGGCCGCCTTGATGGAGTAGCCGGTGGTGATGGAGGCCGACAGGATCAGCACGTGCCGGCCCCGCACCATGGGGGCGATGTTGTCCCGCAGGATGATCTGGCTGCCCGAGGTGTACTCGGGGGTGATGATGTAGATGGTCTGGTGAGCGTTCATGTTGCGGAAGCCGTCCTTGGTCAGCTCGTTGGCCATACAGGTGCCGATCACCTGGGTGCCGTCCAGGCACAGGATGGTGTCCACGATGGTGGTGCTCTTGTACATGTGCACCAGCTCTTTGGCGGTCTCCGCCGCTTCGGACAGGCGGGTCTTCTGCATGGTCACGTCAATGTAATAGTTGATGTGGCTGTGGCTGGTGGCGAAGTGCCCCCGTGCGACGCGCAGGATCATCCGCTTGTTGTTGGTGGGCAGCTTTACCATGTTGATCATTTTGAAGACCCCTCCTGTTTTTTTGGATTCGGCCGCCGGGCGTCCCGTTGGCGCGTAAAAGTATACCTTTATTGTAGCGGGAAATCCTTTTGCGCACAATACACATATTTCACAAATTTTAGGAAAAAATTCAGTCTAATATACTGTCTGCCTCCCGGGCCTTGACAGGGCCCTGCAAACGTGTTATAGTCTACTTACAAACCGATGAAGCGGAAGATGCGGCCTATCGCACCCCCAGCCAGAGAGCCTGCGGCAGCTGAAAAGCAGGCGGGGGCCTGCGCGCCGCTGTGGGCCGCCGAGGGCGCGGGGGAAGGGCGATGGAGCCTGTGTATCCCGCGACGGCAGGGCGCACGTCAGCGCCGGGGATGTGTTGGCATCCCGTCAGAGGGTGCGGCCCCCGGAGGGCCGCAAAGCAAGGTGGCACCGCGGATAATTTGCGTTATTCGTCCTTGACAAGACCGGCAGGCCCGGCTTTGTCCGGGGCGTTTTTTCTGCGGCGGGGCGGTTTGGGCCGCCCGTTCCCTGCCGGGAGATTCGATCCGCATCTATGCAAAGGGAGGCATTTTTATGAGTGAGCAGAGCGAGCGCAAGCGCGTCATTTTGTCCGGCATCCAGCCCACCGGCACCTTTACTCTGGGCAACTACATTGGGGCGGTCCGCAACTGGGCCAAGCTGCAGGATCAGTTCGACTGCCTGTATATGGTGGCCGACCTCCACGCCCTGACCGTCCGGCAGGAGCCCGCAGCCCTCCGCCGCCACACCCGCGAGGCCGCGGCCATGCTGCTGGCCGCCGGCATCGACCCGGCCCAGAGCATCCTCTTTATCCAGAGCCATGTCCCGGCCCACACCCAGCTGAACTGGATCCTGTGCTGCAACGCCCAGTTCGGCGAGCTGAGCCGCATGACCCAGTTCAAAGACAAAAGCGCCAAGCACCCCGACAACGTCAACGGCGGCCTGTTCACCTACCCGGCCCTGATGGCGGCGGACATCCTGATCTACAATGCGGACCTGGTCCCGGTGGGCCAGGACCAGACCCAGCACCTGGAGCTGGCCCGCAACGTGGCCCAGCGCTTCAACAACGCCTACAGCCCCACCTTCAAACTCCCCGAGGGCTATGTGACTAAAGAGGGGGCCAAGATCATGTCCCTGGCCGACCCCACCCGCAAGATGAGCAAGAGCGACACCAACGCCAACGCTTTCATCCTGCTGACCGACGACCGGGACGCCATCACCCGCAAGTTCAAGCGGGCGGTCACCGACTCGGACGGGGTGGTCCGGTACGACCCCGCGGCCAAGCCCGGCGTGTCCAACCTGATGGTCATTTACCAGGTCTTTACCGGCAAGAGCTTTGAGGAGATCGAGCGGGAGTTCGACGGCCAGGGCTACGGCGTCTTTAAAGAGGCGGTGGGCGCGGCGGTGGCCGACGGCCTGGCCCCCATCCAGGGCGAGTACGAGCGCATCCTGGCCGACAAGGCGTATGTGGACGGCGTCCTGAAGGAGGGCGCTGCGGCAGCCTCCCGCATCGCCGACCGGATGATCCAGAAGGTCTACCGCAAGGTGGGGCTGCTCCAGCTGTAAGGGCTCCGGGGATGTCCCCGGCCGGCCGCAGACCAAACCGGCTTTGGGCCCGCGTTTCCGCCTTCTTCCGGCGGGACGCGGGCCCTTTTGCGCTTTTGCGCCGCCGTGCCCCCGGAAAGGGCCGAAAAACGCTTCCGTTCGCACCTTTTCGGGCCGGCAGGGCGGCGGGACAGGGCGCTGGAAAGTATTTTGTGTCGAACAAACGCGGAATTCTTGACGAATGCTGTCCCTTCCTGTATACTGGAAAAAACAGGAAACAGGCCGCTGGTTCGGAGCGGCCGCCTGCAGGAATGCAAAAAGGAGAACGAAATGATGAAAGACAAAAGCACCGGGATCGTCCGCGGCATTGACAATCTGGGGCGCGTGGTCCTGCCCAAGGAGCTGCGCACCGCGCTGGGGATGTCCAGCGACAGCAAGGTGGAGATCTTTGCGGAAGACGGTGCTATCGTGATGCGCAAGTATATCCCGCCCAAGGCCTGCACCTTCTGCGGCGCAGTGGACGAGAAAGCCGTCCTCTTTGAGGGGCGGTGCATCTGCCCGGCCTGCCTGGCCCGGCTTGCCGCCATCAAGACCAACTGAGGAAAGGGGGCCTGCACAACCATGAGCACCCTGCGCTATACTTCGATCCCCTCCACCCGGCCGGGGGCCAGGCTGAACGTCCTGCTCTGCCTGCCCGAAGGCCGGCCCCGGGCCGTCCTCCAGATGACCCACGGGATGGTGGAATACATTGGCCGCTACGAAGAGCTGGCCCGCTATCTGGCCGGCCACGGCATCGCGGCGGTGGGCCACGACCATCTGGGCCACGGCGGCTCGGTGGCCAGCAAGGAGGACTACGGTTATTTTGGGCGGCCGGACGGCAACCGCCTGCTGCTGGAGGACATCCATGCCGTCACCCGGTGGGCCAAGGCCCTGCCCGAGCTGGCGGGCCTGCCCTGGTTTTTGCTGGGGCACAGCATGGGCTCTTTTTACGCACGGCAGTACATCTGCGAGTACGGCGATGAGCTGGCCGGCGCCATCCTGATGGGCACCGGCTGGCAGCCCCGGGCCGCCGTGCTGGGGGGCCGGGCGCTCTGCCATCTGCTGGCGGCTTTCAAGGGCTGGCATTACCGCAGCAGGCTGGTGAACAGCCTGGCCTTCGGCAGCTACAACCGCAGTTTCGAGCCGGCCCGCACCCCCAACGACTGGCTCAACCGGGACGCAAACGAGGTGGACCGCTACCGCGCCGAGGAGCGGTGCAGCTTTATCTTTACTCTGAACGGATACGACAGCCTGTTCACCGGGCTGGCGCGGCTGTGCGACAAAAAGCTGCTGGCCCGGGTGCCCCGGGACCTGCCCCTGCTCTTTCTGGCGGGGGAGGACGACCCGGTGGGGGACAAGGGCAGGGGCGTGCGCAAGGCGGCCCAAAGCCTGCGGGAAGCCGGGGTCCGGCAGATCGAGGTCAAGCTCTACCCCGGCGCCCGCCACGAGCTGCTGGTGGAGCTGAACCGCCGGGAGGTCTTTGAGGACATCCGCGCCTTTATCGAAAAGCGGATCTGAGCCCCCACAGGAACGAAAACAGGCGTCCGCACCGGTTGCGGGCGCCTGTTTGGGCATAGCAGTATTATTTGTTCTCTTCCGGCGGGGTCAGGGCGCGGATGCGGGTCTCGCTGGTCTTGACCAGGTTGAGCAGGCTGGACGTATAGAGGGGGAACTCCCGGGTCAGGCTCTCGGTGGTCATGGCCAGGGGAGCGGTGTCTTCCAGGCCCTCGCCGGTTTTCACGCTGCCACCCGCCAGCAGGACGCTGACGTTGGCCTCGGCCATCCGCATGACGGCGTCGGAATAGCCGTCCCACTGGCCTTCGCTGATGCTGAACATGCTGGCCGCGTTGTGGGGGCCGCTGGTGTACAGCAGCCGGAACATCTTGTAGACGGCCATCATCAGATAGGCGCTGACCTCGGTGACAAGGGCCTTGTTGCGGCACTGGCCCACCTTGGCGTAGAGGACGTTCAGGCTGTTGGAGATCAGCTTTTTGTTCATGGTGGGCAGGACGCTGCCATGGTAGACATTGTCCTTCATCTTGTCGGGGTTGGGGATGTCGTCGGCGGTCAGGACCGCGCCGGTGCGGTCGGCGCTGCGGCCCAGCAGATAGTCGCAGGAGACGCCGTAGTAATCCGCGACCCGGACCACAAAATCCAGGCCGCACTCCCGGATGCCTTTTTCGTAGTGGGAGAGCAGCGCCTGGGAAATGTGCAGGTCCTCGGCGGCCTGCTTTTGGGTGATGCCCCGCTCGGTGCGCAGCAGCTTGATGATACGGTTGAATTCCATGAGTGATCCTCCCGGGCCCCGGCCGCTCTGCCCGGCCGCCGGAAAAAGCCCTTTCTTTCCTTTATACAACAACATGTTGATTATACATAATGGAAAACGACTTGTAAAGGAAAAAATTGACGAGATTTTGCCTGATTTTTCGTCGTTTTTGTCAAAAGGCTTGCCCTGCCACCAGATATATGATACACTGGAGCGGAATCCCCGGCTATTTTGTGTTTCGGCTCGAAAAAGTTTTTTGGGGCATTTGAGGAAAGAGGTGCGTTTTTGCATGAAGACCTTTAAGCTGCATCTGATCCGCCATGGCCTGACCGCCGGCAACCTGGACGGGCGCTACATTGGGGGCGGCACCGACCTGCCCCTGTGCAGCGAGGGCCGGGCCCAGCTGGCCGAGCTGAAAGAGCGGTTTGAATATCCGGTGGTGGACACCGTTTTTTCCTCCCCGCTGCTGCGGGCGGTGGAAACGGCGAACATCCTCTTCCCCGGGGCGGCCCACCAGTTTACGGTCCACGACCTGCGGGAGGCCCACTTTGGGGTGTTTGAGGGCCGCCCGGTGAAAGAGCTGGTCAAAGACCCGGACTTCTCCCGGTGGATCACCCCCGGCTCCGGCTTCACCCCCGAAGGGGCCGAGCCCACGGCGGATTTCCACCGCCGCTGCGGCGAGTCGCTGCTCAAGCTGTTCGAGTATATGATCCGGATGGACGTCACCGAAGCGGCCTGCGTCACCCACGGCGGGGTGATCGTCAGCATGCTGGCCCAGCACGCCCTGCCCAGCCGCCGCCCCGAGCAGTGGATGGCGGACCCGGGCTGCGGCTACACCGTCCAGACCGACGTCCAGCTCTGGATGCGGGACAAAATGGTGGAGGCCATCGACATCGTCCCCTTCGGCTACGCCGACACCCTGCGGGGCCAGGCCGAGACCGAGAACAACGAGGCGTACCAGTAAACCCATGCAGCGCAAAACGCCGCCCGGCTCAGGCCAGGCGGCGTTTCTGTGTCCCGTCCATCCGCACATGTCGGCTGGACGGGACTTTTTTGACGGAGAAGGGGGCGGCTAGTTGGCGCTGATCTCGGCGCCGGCGCTGTCCCGCAGGACCACTTCCTGGCCGGCCACGCTGCCCATCAGGGCGATGTAGCTGGTGCCGGGCAGGATGTCCAGCGCGGTGCCGTCCGAATTGTAAATGGCCAGGGTGGAGTCGGCGCCGGGCATCCAGAGGATGCTCCAGACCGAGCCGCCGTTCAGGTAGATCCCGGCGCCCATGGTCAGATCGTACCCCCAGGAATAGCCGTCGTCCCGGCGGGAGGGCGCGCTGTAAAGGATCAGGACGTTGTCAAAACCGGCCTGGGCGCCGGTGTTGGCGTCGGTCTGGGGGCTGCCGTCGGCCCGGGCCATCAGATAGTGGCCGGTGCCGGCGTCGTAGGTGAAGCTGGTGGAGGCGTCGGCCGAGAAGATGACCTCCACCGAGGAGGCGCCTTCCTTGCCGCCGGCGGGCTCCCCGAAGGGCAGCAGGGGCGGCAGCTGGACGCCTGCCTCCTCGTCGGACTCGCTGTCCGCCGAGGCCGCCGGCGCGGCGGCCTGGGGCTCCAGGGAGACGCCAGCGTCGGCCGCCAGCGGGGTCAGGGCCGCGCCGCTGGTGGTCCAGCCGATCTGGTCGGGCTGGCCCCACACCCCCTCGTAGTTGAACCCCTTGACCCCCAGGCTGAGGGCGTCCAGCGAGAGGATCTGGTAGTAGTCCAGGAAGTTGGCCGCGTAAAGGCTGGCCCCCCGCTGGACCGGGATGGCCTGCTGGCAGATCAGCAGCTGCAGATAGAGGTCCCGCGCCTGGGCCACGGGGCCGGTCTTGGGCACGGCCTCAAGGGAGGGGTACACCAGGCAGAGGCTGGTGCTGCTGTCCCCCTCGGTGAGGGCCTCGAGCACCACCGACGCCTCTCCGATGCCCCACTGGCGGTCGGCGTCCATCCCGTTGTAGAGAAAGACCGAGGCGGGGCGCTGGCCGGGCCAGCGGGCCAGCTCACCGGTCAGGGGGTCCAGGGCGGCGGCCTCCCGCTCCGAGGCGGCGCCGCCGTCCTGCTGCCCCAGCGAAAGGCAGCCCGTCAGGAGCAGCGCGGCCAGGCAGCAGGCCGTCAGTGCCAGAGTGAACTTTTTCATGGTGTGATCCTTCCCGTATCAGGCGTTGAAGGCAAAGGCGTCCCGCTCGTCCTCGTCCACGATGGCAAGATAGGTGCGCCCGCGGTTGAACGTCACCGGCTGGCCGTTGTCGGTCACTTCCAGGGGCAGGTCGGGGGCCAGCTTGGACCACTGGCAGGGCCGCACCCGCCCCCGGGTGAAGTAGAAGGCTTCGCCCCCCGCGATGTACTGGACCTGCTGGACGTCTCCCGAGTCGCCGGGATAGGCGGCGATGGGCGCAAAGCAGACCAGCAGGTTCTCGAAGGCGAGCTGCTGGCTGTTCAGCTCGTCCACCGCGGCCTCAAAGCGGCCGGTGCGGGCACTGTACATCTCCATCCGGTAGACCTGGTCGGGGTCGCTGTAGTGGAACGCCGACTGATAGTTGGCCGAGTGCCGGACCGTCACGTCCCGGCCGCCCGGGCAGCCGTCCAGCAGGACGGTCTCGCCGGTGCGGTAATCGGCAAAGGGGAAAAAGGTGGCGTCGTAATCGTAGGTCAGATCGATGCCGGCATTCTGGGCGGCCTGGCGGATCTCGCTGCCCGAGGTGAACTCGGTGTGCTCATAGGCCACCACCCCGCCGCGGGGGTCCCGGTGGGCCACCTGGGGATAGGTGGGGGTGTTGAAATAGCCTTTGCCCCCGATGTTCAGCCCCGCATAATCCCACTGGCTGACGTATTGGGTGCAGAACACACTTTCGCCGTCGTGGTAATAGAGGGCCTGCCAGGGCATGATAAGCTGCAGGAACTGATCCCGTCCCGACCGCAGGGGCCCCACCTCGGGGATGCCCTCCGCGCCGCTGTACAGGGCGCACAGCCGGCTGATGTTGCCCTCCACCTTGGACTCGATCAGGACCGGCGCCGCCGACAGCCCCCGCTGGGGCCGGGCGTTCTGGCGGGCGCTGTTGCAGATGTTGTTGACCATCACCCCGACGATCCGCCCCCGGCCGCGCTTGGCCTCGCCGGTCAGGGGGTCGGCGTCGTAGGGGGGCAGGGCGGGCGCGCTGCTGCTGGCCGCCGGCGCCTGGGACGAAGCCGCCGGCGCAGAGGACGCCGCGCCGGAAGAGGAGGCGGACTCCTCGCCAAACAACTTTTGCAGCCAGTCCAGCAGGCTGCCCTGTGCGCTGGCCCCCATCAGGGCCAGCGCGGCGGCGGCAGCGCCCGAGCAGCGCAGCATCAGACGGCGGGTGATCTTCATAAGTGCATCTCTCCTTTGCAATGGGGTCGGACGGGATCGGGTCCCGATGTTTCACATGAGGACAGCCTGTGCATACCAGCCCATTCTGTACCTTTCATTGTAACTATTTTGTATCCTTTTGTAAAGAGGGAGTTCCTGCCGGAACCATTTGGAGAGAAAAACAGACTTTTTTACGCCGGCACTTGCATTTTGCGCCCAGGTGTGGTAAAATAATCGGGCGGTATCCTGCCGCGCCAAACACGAATATGGTTATGCGCTCGTAGCTCAGTCGGTAGAGCATCTGACTTTTAATCAGAGGGCCTGGGATTCGAGTTCCCACGAGCGCACCAAAGAAAAGCGTTGGATCGTAAGATTTGACGCTTTTTCTTTTTATGTACCCGCCCAAAGGCGGGGAGTGCACGGTCGGTGCACGGTTTCTGCACGGTCAGGCTTTTCGCAGGAGGATTTTATATCCTGTGGAATTCCTTTGCAGTTTGTGCCCGAATTTGCATCAGGTCATGAGGGCCAGGCGAAGCTGTGCCTTCACCGCAGGATCGGCGTTATTCAACAGATCGAGCAAGGCGGACATGGAGATGGCGGCCTCACCGGCTATCTCAGACGGTTGAGCGGGCTTACCGGCTTCCTTGTAAAAGCTCTCCTCGAACTTTTGTCCCAGCTCTTTGCGGGAAGTCTGCTGGATATGGGCATAGGTATTGACCAGCATATCCGCGCTGGCATGGCCTGTCGTGCCTTGTACGGCTTTCACATCGCCGCCCGAGATCATCAGCTGGTAGGTGGCACTGGAATGCCGCAGTCCATGGAATACGATCTTCTCAAACTCCGGATGCTGGGTGCGCCATTCCCGATACCACTTGGAAAGGGCCTCGGGGGCGACCGGCAGCCCATTGGGCAGCCGGAACAGCTGGCCGCAGTTCCGGTATCGCCCGTCGGCGTCGGCTTCCTCTCGCTTGAGTTTTTCGAGCCAGGCCAGAAGTTCTTCCCGCAAGGGTTTCGTCAGGTAAAGGACGCGGTTGGATTTCCTGGTCTTGGGCTTTTTCAAAATCAAGGAAGAGGTGCTGCCTTCCCGCTGGTCTGGGAAGATATAATACACCTGGCTGGGGTCGGTCTTTTCCAGGGCTACCTTATCGGTGCGCTGCAAGGTTTTGTTGATCGAGATCGTCCCGCGGCCGTTGGCTGCACCGAAGTCGATATCCTCCGGCTGCAGGCCGAGGATCTCACCGGCCCGCAGGGAAAGGATCATGCTCAGGTGTACCGCCAGATGCAAGGCGGGGTTCTCGATGGTCTGGAGCGCCGCCAGCATGGTGTGCTCGTCCCAAATAGCCCGTTCTTCCGGGGTGACTTTGGGTGCATCTCGAGGGACGGGAGACTTGTGGATGAGATCCCACTCCACTGCATAGGAAAACGCTGTTTTGAGAAGCGCATGGACTTCGCGGATGGAAGCCGCTGTCAAAAAACGCTTCTGCTGTGCAGCGCTCAGCTTTTGCTTTTTGCCCTGAATATAGAGCCCTTTCGGGGTGCGGCTCAGGGTGGCATAAAACTGTTCCAGATCATATGTGCGTACATTTTGTATGGGCAAATGCCCAATATACGGCACGATCAGATTCTGGATCATAGCAGTGGTATGGGTATAGGTTTTAGGCGCCCATTTGTGCTTGCTGGATTGGATCGGAACCCATTTTTCCAGCAATTCGGCCACGGTGGTGGAATCTGGAATCAGAAAGGTGCCGTCCTGGAGTTCCTTTTCCACCGTAATTTTGCGCTCCTGATTTTCTGCGCGGAATGCAGAAATACGCGACCCAGCCGCCCTCCCGCCCAAATTTTATTCGAGGGCGCAATCGGGGCGGACATACACGCCCCGATAGCCCCGGTAGCCGCCCTCGATGTGCTTGGAAAAGCGGATACCATACCGGTCCGCGTTCTTGAAAAGATACTGACTGAACTTCTTTTGCGTCGCCGGCTTTTCCAGGTTGTCGGCGCACCACTTGTTGTAAGCGCGGAACAGGTAGATAGACCTGGCCGACCTTTCCGGGTCGAAACGGACGTAGGAGTCGGCCTGCATAAACTGGTCAAGGTTACAGCCGTCCTGCATAGCGGCGGCAAGGTTCTGTTTGGCATGCTCGCTGAGGGTGAAGCGGTACTGATTCGTCAGAAGCCGCTTCAGCCCCTCCAGCGCCCAGAGCAGGATGCCGGGCAGTTCCTCTGACAGCTTGTCGATCAGGTAAGGGTCATCGGTCCGCCCTTCCGGCTTGTCCTTGACCGAGATCAAAATCTGCCGCCGCCAGAAACCATCGCTGGTGTCGTGGGCTGCAACCAGATTGCCGTTGCCGAAGCAGAGCAGCCGGGCATAGAGCAAGCCCTGGGTGGCCTGTTTGCCCTTGCGTTCCACGCAGATGCGGTCCTCGGCCGTGACGATGGACTTGATGTTCCGTGTCTCGGGGAGGGCGGTCATGTTCAGGTCGTCATCGATCATCACCAGCTTGTGTTCCAGGTTGGCGCTGGCGAAACGGTTGGTTTCCAGCCGGAGGACGGCCTCCATGTGGGCGGCCGGCCCGAGCAGTTTCTTCAAGAGCAGCCCGATGCGGGACTTGCCCTCGCCGCCCTTGCCGGTCAAGATCAGCATCTTCTGCGCCTTGGTGGAAGGGATGAGAAGGTAGCCGATATATTCCTGCAAAGTCAAAATATCCTCGGAAATCAGCAGCTCGTCCAGAAATTTCAGCCATTGCATGGGAGGTGCGGCATCCGCCTGATACTCCACCGGGAGCCGGTTCAGACATAATTCCTTGTCTGAGGTAAAGCCTCGCTCGTCCAGATAATAGGTGCCGTTCTTGAGGTGGATGCGGTCGAGCTGCGGCTTCCATTCCTCGCGGTATGCCTCGATCTTGAGGGCCTCCACCAATCGCTTGACCTTTTTGGCAACATCATTGCGGGCATGATAGCGTATCTCCTGGTGAATCTCGTAGATGAGCTTATCCTCGTCCACTTCGCCGTCCAGGTCAAATAAGGTCTGTTTCAGACACATCAGGGGATGCTTTGTGAGGAAGTACTCGCAGAAGGCGGCCTCCAAAATTTTGCCTTTGTCATCCACCCAGGATGGACCTTCGTCTTCCTCCTCATCCTGCTCATAGATTTCATCGCGGACATCCTCATTTGTCCAGCTCATGCAACCCTCCTCTCGTCATCTCGCGGCGGCTCTCTGCGCGGTCCAGGGCCTCCAGGTTTTGCTGTGCGGTGCTCAGATCCAGCCAAGCTCTGCGCGTTTCGCGGTACTTTTGGTAGAACTGGGACTTTTCAGAAATCAATTCCTCGCGCTCAGCTTTCAGCTGTTTCAGGCTGGGCAGTTTTTGGATGTTGTGGGCCTTGAAATAGGCGGCTGCCGCCTGATAAGCTGTCAGCTCGGCGCGGTGTGTTTCCTGATACTCGGCGAGATTCTCGGCGTGCTTAGACTGCTGGGCGATCTTTCGGTTTTGGAGGTAGGCCGAAACGTGGCGGCTGAGTTCCCGGTTTTCGTCGATGCGGGTTTCCAGGTCTTTGACCACCTCGAGCGCTTCGCTGTACTGGGACTGAAGTTCGGCGATACGCTGCGCCAACTCGGCCTCAGTGCTTACGCTGTGTTCGGATAAAAGCGCCACCGATTTGGACAGCTGTTTGAGATTAAAAATCTTGGCCCAACGCTCGTAACCTGCGCCCTTGCCCGAGGCCAGCTTGGCCTGAATATCGATCAGGCGGCTGACTTTATCAGGGTTCGGGTCAGCACGGTGGAGAGCAGCGGTTTTCTGGCGTTCGGCATTTTCGGCAAGAACCGCCAGAATGTTCTCCTTGGAAAAATCGTCGCCCAGTTTGCGGGAGGTGATGGGCTTGGTCCGGCCGGCGGTGCGGTAACTGAACCGGCCGCGGCTCTCAGTGAGAGCAATGCCATGCTCCTGCAAAAGCCAAGCGGAGAAGTCCTCAAGATTGGTCGCCTTTCGCAGAACGGAACGGATATTTTTGCGCAGGACGGCTTTCTCGGTTTCATATTTGCTTTGCCGGATGGGCAGGCCGGAAGCTGCGTTCCTGGCGTTGGCGTAGTCGAGGCGGCGCTGGCCGCGCCGCTGCGCCCAATACTCTCGTTCGGTGATGCGGTCGCTGGAACCTTTCAGCAGGTCAATTTGATACAGCCCGGCATTCTGGCAAAGCTCCATGACTTCGGCGCGGAGATGCCGCAGCATGGCTGCCGTACAGCGGTGCTTGCAGCCTTCCTGCCAGTCGCAGGGCTTTTCCATATGGGGCTGGCGTTCGATGGTACGGATGCGCAAACTGCTGATCACGATGTGAACATGGATATTACCGGCCCCGTTGTGGCCGTCCGGGTGGGAGCAGACAATGGCCGGATGACCCGGAAAATGTTCCTTGCAGAATTGCAGGCCGAGGGCCTGCGCCTTTTCCAGGGTCAAACCGTTGTCGGTTGAATCCCGAGGGTCAAAGCTGATGATATAGTGATGGGTTTTGACATCACCGGGCTGTGCGTTTTTGCCATACCTCCGGTTTGCCAGCAAGCAAGCCATAGCGAAGGTGTTACCGCCACATTCCAACGTATCCAGCAGATAATTTTCGCGGAGCTTGGGTTTCCCATCTGAATCAAGGATGGGTAAGCCCGTATACTCATTGTGCTGGAAGGTGAGGTAACGCTCCGCCGCCGAGAGGTCAGAGTTCTTCGAGCTTGTATGCTTGATGGTTGCCATACAGTTCTCCGATCACTTTCTCGGCATTCAGCCGAAAGGAAGTGAGGGCAGACAGCTCTGTCAAAAGCTGTGCCCGAAGTTGCTCTGTGTCCCGGCCACCTGTGTTGAAGTGTCGGGCGAGTTGGTTGAGGTTGCCGCCGATCTTGCCGCATTGTCCCAGCAGGTCAGAGAGGATGTTCAGGGCATCCTCTCCGCCGCCAGCAACAAGAACAGTGTGTTGGACAGGCTTCCCCAGCAGAGATTGACGAATGAGGGTTGACATGCTGATGTTGAGCCGTTTGCAGCAGAGTTCGAGGGTGAGTTTTTCTTTTTCGGTCACGCGGAATTTGATGATGTGGGTGCGGTTGTTCGGATTGTCATTGTGAGTGGTCGGAAGAATTTTTTCGATGTTCTTGGTGAGTATCAGCCTCCAATCCTTTGGGCGGCACTGTAAAAAAGCCGCGCGGAGCATAGAGCGAACAAGTGCAAACGGTTCAAAACAAAAAGCAGGGTTTGGGGAAGGCACTCCCCAACAAGTACGACCGGTCAGTGAGACGCAATTTCAATTTTTGAAATTGTGGCCACAGGTCGATACTTGCTTATC
>OERF01000113.1_pt1 | contig 25845 bp, 26 predicted proteins | sample 1539921 | NCBI WGS metagenome assembly OERF01 (sample SAMEA3891883, study PRJEB23780) | metagenome | biome: terrestrial biome; feature: animal house; material: Caecal content | place: Italy | collected 2015-05-05
GAAGCTGGGGCTGCCCCGGCCCGATCTGGTCCTCTATCTGGACATGCCCACCGACCAGGCGGTGGCCCTCCTGCGCCGGCGGGAGGCGAACACCCATACCCATGCGGATATTCACGAGTTGGATACCGCCTATCTGGCTTCCTGCCGGGAAAGCGCCCTCCAGGCTGCCGATCTGCTGGGGTGGAAGGTGATCCCATGTGTGGACGCCTCCGGGGCGCTGCGCCCGGTGGAGAGCATTCAGGAAGAAGTCTGGTCTCTGGCGGCCCCTCTGCTGTGACAGCCGGGCCGTCCGTGTGAATAAAAATAAGGAGGTCTTTTGATGGTCTATTTATTCCTGGCTCCCGGCTTTGAGGAGTCGGAGGCGGTTGTCCCCGCCGACCTGCTCCGCCAGGCGGAGGTGGAGACGGCCCTGGTATCCCTGTCCGGAAACGCCGTCGCCGGGGCCCACAACATTACGGTCCAGGCCGATCTGACGGTGGATGAAGTGGATCTGGATCAGGCGGAGATGCTGGTTTTCCCCGGCGGCGGCGCCGGCGTGGAGAACCTGTGGAACGACGACCGGGTGTCCGCCCTCATTCAGGAGGCCGCCCGGCGGGACATCTGGCTGGCCGCCCTGTGCGCCGGACCCATCCTGCTGGGCCGGTGGGGATTGCTGGACGGCCGCAAGGCGGTTTCCTACCCCACCCGGCAGGACCAGCTGGGCAGGGCCCAGGTCCTGCCCGAGGCCCGGGCGGTGCTGGACGGAAAGTTCGTCACCGGTCACGCCTGCGGCTCCTCCTTTGACTTCGGCCTGAAGCTGGTGGAGGCCCTCCGGGGCCGGGAGGCGGCTGAGATCATCAATGACCGCATCTTCTACCACCGCTGAGGAGAAGGCCCGCCTGCGCCGCCAGGTCCGTGACCGGCTGTCCGCCCTGTCCCCGGAAGAACTCCGGGAGAGTGACCAGGCCCTGTTTGAGGCCTTCCTGGCTCTGCCCCAGGTGAAGGAGGCATACAGCCTCTTCCTGTTCTGGGGAATCCCGGGCCGGGAGCCCGAGACGGAGATGCTGGTCCGGACCTTGACCGCCCAGGGAAAGCGGGTGGGCCTGCCCCGGATGCTCCCGGAGCGGGGGATGGAGGTCCGCCTGTTTCAGCCGGAGGTCCCCATGGTACAGGTTTCCTTCGGCATTTGGGAGCCCCCGGAGAGCGCCCCTCTGCTGGCGCGGGAGGAGATCCAGCTGGCCCTGGTTCCCGCCGTGTGTTACGACCGGGAGCGGTACCGCCTGGGGTTTGGCGGGGGGTACTACGACCGCTGGCTGTCCGGGTTCCCTGGATTTACCGTGGGCCTGTGCCGGGAGGGGGTCCTCCAGCCGCAAGTGCCCCGGGAGGCCCACGACCAGCGGGTGGACCTGTTGCTGACGGAAATGCACCGGTTCTCCCGCTGAGGCCGGCCCACACGGAAAAAAGCGGGGCTTACGCCCCGCTCTCCTCCAAGGATGGACCTCAGCAGCCGCAGCCGTTGTCACAGCCGCCGCAGCCGTTGTTGCAGCCACCGCCGCAGCCGCCCCAGCTTCCGCCGCCGCAGCAGCAGCACAGCAGAATGATGATCAGGATGATCCACAGGCAGCCGCAGTCGTTTCCGTTGTTCCACATAGTCCTTTCACCTCGCTTACCAGTCTGAGCTATCCTATGCCCGGGAACGGCAAAAGGCAGCTTGCCCTATCAAAATTTTTACCAAAAGACATATGAAGGAGTGATTCTCCATGAGTAATGAGGACCGTTACCATACCACCAGCTGGGACGGCGGCCAGGTGCGGCGGCAAGCCGCCGGCGAGCCGTCCCAACCCAGCCGGCCATCCGGCGGGAGCGGGAAGAAGAAGGCAAAGAAGAAACGGACCAACCCGTTTTTGGCGCTGCTCCTGTGGGTGGTTGTGGTGATCGCCTCCTCGGTCATTCTGGCCGGGGTGGGCTGGATGCTGGCCAACGATCTGTGCGCCTTTACCGGGGCGGACCCCAGCGGACGAATCGGCAAATTTGAACTGGCCAACAATGGCATGATCTTCTTGGATGAAATCGGAGATATGCCCCTGTTTTTGCAGTCCAAGCTGCTGCGTGTGCTGCAGGAACGCAAACTGGCACGGATTGGCTCCAACCAGATCATCCCTCTGGATATCCGGGTGATTGCGGCTACCAACAAGGATTTGAAGGAAATGATTCGCCAGAAAAAATTCCGGGAAGATCTGTATTATCGGCTCAACGTCATTCCCCTGACCATTCCGCCCCTGCGGGAGCGGCGGGAGGATATTGAAGAACTGGCGGTTTTCTTCGCCAAGCGCTACGCCAATCTGTTTGAAAAGCGTTTCTGGAAAATCACCGATTCCACCATGCAGATCCTCAAAGCTTATCGCTGGGAAGGAAATGTCCGGGAACTGGAAAACGTGATTGAGTTTATGGTGAACATGATGGGGGAGGATGGCATCCTGGATGAGGAAACCATGCCCAGGGATTTCCAGGAGAAAACCTCGCTCAGCACGTTGGAAGCGGCCCCTGTCTCAACAGATGCGGCCATCACCCCGCTGAAAACACTGGAGAGCGCCGAAATCCGCAAGGCCCTGCGTCTGTGCGGAGACTCCACCCAGGGAAAAAAAGAAGCGGCGAAGCAGCTGGGAATCGGTCTGGCTACGTTGTATCGGAAACTGGAGGATTTGGAAAAATTCTCAAATTAAGAAATTATCGATTCTCATATTGAGAAAATTCTCAATATGAGAATATACAGCAGAAAGCAGGTGCTTTTCTTGGAAAAGAGAGGCACCTGCTTTTTGCCTGTTTTTTTGTAAGTCTTCGACAAAAACCGATTGGCAGAATTGTTCATAATCCGAAAAATAAAATTCGTTGCGGCACTTTTTACAAAGTTGGCATGTTACTTGCTGAATAAATAAGCAGAACAACCAAAACAACCAAAGGAGGAATTCACATGAACGAATTTAAGATGGTCAGTCTGCCCCACAGTGGGAAGGTCACCTGCGACCTGAAGTTTCTCGGTGTAGAGAGCGCAAAGAAGATTCAGAAGTTCCATCAGAGTTTCCCCATGTATCAGCCCACCCCCCTGGCAGAGCTGAAGGATACCGCAAAGGAGTTGGGCCTGGGTGAGATGTATGTAAAAGACGAATCCTATCGGTTTGGTCTGAACGCTTTTAAGGTTCTGGGCGGCAGCTTCGCCATCGGCAACTACCTGGCCGAAAAGCTGGGCAAGGACATTGGAGAGGTTACCTACGAAGAGCTGATTTCCGATGAAACCCGGAAAAAATTGGGGGATATTACCTTCGTCTCCGCCACCGACGGCAATCATGGCCGGGGCGTGGCATGGACTGCCAACAAGTTCAAGCAGCATTCCGTCATTTACATGCCCAAAGGCAGCGCCCAGGAGCGGCTGGAGAATATTCGGGCAGAGGGCGCCGATGCTTCCATCACCGACATGAACTATGACGATGCCGTCCGCCTGGCCAACAAGCAGGCTGAGGAAAAGGGATGGGTCATGGTGCAGGATACCGCCTGGGAAGGCTACGAGGATATCCCCACCTGGATTATGCAGGGCTACGGAACCATGGGCCTGGAAGCGTATCAGCAGCTGGGCAAGCGTCCTACCCACATCTTCCTGCAGGCTGGCGTTGGTTCCATGGCCGGCTCCATTGCCGGACTGTTCAGCTCCATATACGCAGAGGACAAGCCCATCATTACCATTGTGGAGCCCAACAAGGCAGACTGCCTCTACCGTACTGCCGAAGCCAATGACGGCAAGCGCCACTTTGTTACCGGCGACATGAACACCATCATGGCAGGTCTGGCCTGCGGCGAGCCCTGCAGCATTGGCTGGGAAGTTCTGAAGGAATGCGCAGATCATTTCATTTCCTGCCCCGACTACGTGGCGGCCAAGGGTATGCGGATTCTGGGCAACCCCCATGGCAAGGACGGAAAGGTTGTCTCCGGCGAAAGCGGCGCTGCGGCCTTTGGCTGTGTGGCGGAGATCATGACCAATCCTGAGCTGGCAGACATGAAGCAGAAGCTGCAGCTGGATGAGAATTCTGTGGTTCTGTTCTTCAGCACCGAAGGCGACACCGATCGGGAAAATTATAAGCAGATTGTCTGGGACGGAAAATACCCCAGCGTAAAATAAAAAAGCGATTTGAGGAGGAATTAACATGCTTACCAACGAAAGACAGCAGAAAGTAATTGCCCTGTGCCAGGAACTGATTCGTCAGAAGGGCTATTCCGGACACGAAGACGGCGTTGTTCGCGCCCTGGAAGCCGAGATGAAGCAGGCTGGCTTTGACAGCGTCACGGTAGACACCTACGGAAACATCATCGGCTGCATCAAGGGCAACCATCCCGGCCCCAAGCTGCTCTTTGACGGCCATATCGACACCGTTCCCGTTTCCGACGAGAAGGAGTGGAAGTATCCTCCCTTTGCCGCCGAGATTCACGACGGAAAGATTTACGGCCGGGGCACCAGCGATATGAAGGGCGCCGTCTCTGCCTTTGTCTCTGCTGCTGAAAACTTTGCTCAGGACACCAACCGGGATTTCGCTGGTGAAATTTATGTAGCTGGCGTGGTGCACGAGGAGTGCTTTGAGGGTGTTGCAGCTCGTGCAATCTCCGCTGCTGTGAAGCCGGACTACGTTGTTATCGCAGAGGCTTCCAACCTGAACCTGAAGGTCGGCCAGAGAGGCCGCGGCGAAATCGTAGTGGAAACCTTCGGTGTTCCCTGCCACTCTGCCAACCCGGAAAAGGGCGTCAACGCTGTCTACAAGATGGCCAAGGTGATTGAAGCCATCCGTACCCTGGTTCCCACCCATCACGATGTTCTGGGCGACGGCATCCTGGAACTGACCGACATTAAGTCCGCTCCCTATCCCGGTGCTTCCGTGGTTCCCGAATACTGCAGAGCCACCTATGACAGACGGCTGCTGGTAGGCGAAACCAAGGAAAGCGTTCTCAAGCCCATTCAGGAACTGCTGGACAAGCTGATGGCTGAGGACCCCCAGCTGAAGGCAAAGGTTTCCTACGCAGTGGGCAAGGAACTGTGCCATACCGGCGCTCAGATTGAAGGCGAGCGTTTCTTCCCCGGCTGGCTGTATGACGAGAACGAGGCTTTTGTCCAGGATGTGAAGAAGGAACTGGAATCCATGGGCTACACTCCCGAGATTACCCAGTACAACTTCTGCACCAACGGCAGCCACTACGCAGGTGAGGCCGGCATCAAGACCTTCGGCCTGGGACCGTCCAAGGAAAACCTGGCTCACACCGTCAACGAGTATATCGAAGTAGATCAGCTGGTGAAGGTCACCGACTGCTACTACGGTGTCATGAAGGCTCTGCTGAAGTAAAACTTCGCGGACAGAAAGAATAGAGAAAGATAGGAGAAAGCGTTATGAGTGGTAAACAAACGACCGCATTGGTCATTATTTTCCTGTACATGGCATTGACAGTTGTTGTCGGCCTGGTCTCTTCCAAGATGAAGCAGAAGAAGGCCGCAAGAAAGCAAAGCAACGAAGACTTCCTCATGGCTGGTAAATCTCTGGGTCCTGTGATTCTGGCATGTACCCTGTTCGCTGCCAACACCGGCGGCGCAAGTACCACCGGTATTGCTACCAACGTCGGTACCCAGGGCCTGTCCGCATCCTGGTATGTGATTGCTGCCGGTATCGGCTTTGTGCTGGTGTCCTTTATCGCCCCCTTCTTCCGCAAGGCCCAGGCAAGCACGGTTCCCCAGATCATCAGCATGCGTTACGGCAAAGCCTCCCACATCTTTACGGCATTCACCTCCATTGTGGCCCTGTTCATGGCCACAGGCTCCCAGATTATTGCTACCTCCACCATCATCAACACCATTACCGGTCTGGACTTTGAAACCGCCGCAGTCGTAGTCACCGCAGTCGTTATCCTCTACACCATGGTGGGCGGCTTTGCTTCCGTTGCCGCAGCCAACATGATGCATGTGGGCTTTATCACCATCGGTATGAGCATCGCCATGTTTATCATGGTCAATAACCCTGCCGTCGGCGGCTTCAGCCACCTGTTTGAGACTGCCAAGGGCGTTACCGACGCCAACGGCGCCAACCTGGATCTGCTGAGCATGACAAAAGTCGGCCTGCCTGCCATCTTGGGCTATGTGGCAATGTATTGCACCACCTTTCCCACCGGTCAGGAAATTGTGCAGACCTACTGCTCCGCCAAGGACTCCAAGAGCGCAAAGGTTGGTTCCCTCATTGCTGGTATCCTGTCTGCTGCATACGCCATTGTCCCCGCTTTCATCGGTCTGATGGCCTTCACCTGCATCGACGGTTTCGCTGCCAACAGCGCTCTGCATAAGAATGCACTGGCCGCCGCTACCATGGAGTTTGCTCCTGCCATCATTGCCGGCATCGTTCTGTCCGCCGTTGTGGCCGCTACCATTAGCTCTGCTTCCGGCAACATGATTGGTACTGCCACCATGTTTACCAACGACGTGTTCCGTCCCTACATCAACAAGGGCCAGAAGGACGACACCAAGGAAATCTGGATCTCCCGGGTGGTTATGGTCCTGGCCGGCTGTGTGGGCCTGGGCGTTGCTCTGACTGGTTCCAACATCATCAGCATCATGATGAGCTGCTTCGCTCTGCGCAGCGCAGGTCCCTTCGCCGCATTTATCTGCAGCCTGTTCTACAAGAACGTTACCAAGAATGCCGGCTTCCTGTCCATCGTCTTTGGTACCGCTGTTGCCGCTATCTGGATTTACGCTCTGGGAACTCCCTTCGGCCTCAACGCAGCTATCCCCGCCAGCGTGGTCGCTTTCGTGGTCATCTTCCTGGTGTCCATCATCGAAGGCAAGAAGGGCGTTGCTCCTGCTCCCGCACTGCAGCTGGAGGATAACTAACCGACCCGTGACATATTGATTTGAAAGGAAGAAAGATGTATGAAAAAGCTGATTAAAAGCGGCCTGATCGTAGACGGAACCGGAAAAGCTGGTTTCACTGCTGATCTGCTGATCGAAAATGATCGCATTGCCAAGATTGGAACCTTGACGGACGTGGCGGCTGATGAAGTCATCGATGCTTCCGGTCTGGTTGTGGCACCTGGTTTTATTGATACCCACAGCCACAGCGATCTGCAGATTTTGACGGACCCCTACGTCAAGCCCAAGGTCATGCAGGGTATTACCACCGAAATCCTGGGCCAGGACGGCATTTCCATGGCACCGCTGCCGGTGGAGTACATCAGCCCCTGGCGGAAGAACCTGGCCGGCCTGGATGGTGACAGCGACGAAATCAACTGGGAGTACAAGACCACCGAAGGTTACCTGAAGATGGTGGAAGAGGCCAAGCCCGGTCTGAACGAGTGCTATCTGGTACCTCATGGCAACATCCGTATGGAAGCCATGGGCCTGGAGAACCGTCTGCCCAATGAAGAAGAGCTGGAGAAGATGCGCCAGATCACCCGTCGGGAAATGGAAGCCGGCGCCATCGGCCTGTCCACCGGTCTGATCTACATGCCCTGCGCCTACTCTGAGTCCAAGGAAATCATCGAGATGTGTAAGGTAGTAGCCGAGTATGACGGCCGGTTCGTCATCCACCAGAGAAGCGAAGCCGATACCATTCTCGATTCCATGATGGAAGTCATCAAGATCGGCCGGGAGTCCGGCGTCAAGATCCACTACTCCCACTTCAAGGTCTGCGGCAAGAAGAACTGGGATAAGGTGGATAAGGTTGTGGAGCTGCTGGAGCAGGCCCAGAAGGAAGGCATCGACGTCTCCTTCGACCAGTATCCCTACGTAGCCGGCAGCACCATGCTGGGCGTCATTCTGCCTCCCTGGGTGCACGACGGCGGCACCAACAAGGTGCTGGAGCGTCTGCAGGATCCCGAGCTGCGCAAGAAGATGGTCTACGACATGGAACACGGCATCCCCGGCTGGGACAACTTCGTAGAGTTTGCCGGCCTGGACAAGATTTTCGTCACCAGTGTCAAGACAGAGAAGAACCAGGATGCTGTGGGCCTGAGCCTGATCGAACTGGGCAAGCTCAGAGGCAAGGACCCCTACGAGGCAACCTTCGACCTGCTGTATGAAGAAGAGAATGCTGTCGGCATGGTGGACTTCTACGGCACCGAGGAGCACGTCCAGCGCTTCATGAAGCGTCCGGAAATGAACGCCTGCACCGACGGCCTGCTGGGCGGCAAGCCCCATCCCCGTGTTTATGGTGCATTCCCCCGGATCCTGGGCAAGTATGTCCGGGAAGACAAGGCATTGACTCTGGAAGAGGCTGTGTATAAGATGACCAAGAAGCCTGCTACCACCTTCCACATCACCGATCGTGGTGAGCTGAGAGAAGGCGCCTATGCAGACATCTGCATCTTCAATCCTGACACCGTCATTGATAAAGGAACCTTCACCGATCCCATCCAGTACCCCGAAGGCATTGAGTATGTGATCATCAACGGTGAAACCATTGTCAAGAACGCAGAACACACCGGTAAGAGAAGCGGCTGCGTCCTGAGACAGAAAAACAAGGAGGTTGTAAAATAAATATGGCTAAGAATGTACTCAATACCAAGAACGCTCCTGGTGCTGTAGGTCCCTACGTACAGGGCATCCAGACCAATAACCTGGTAGTTTGCTCCGGTCAGCTGGGCATTGACCCCACCACTGGCAAGATGCCGGAAACCGTTGCCGAGCAGGCGCACTGCTCCATGAAGAACATGGGCGCCATTTTGAAGGAAGCCGGCTGTGACTACAGCAATATCATCAAGACCACCATTTTCCTGACGGATATGAATGATTTCGCAGTGGTCAATGAAATCTACAAGTCCTACTTCGACGGCAACTATCCTGCCCGTTCCTGCATCCAGGTGGCCAAGCTGCCCCTGAATGGACTGGTGGAAATCGAGTGCATGGCAGTGGCGGAGTAAGCAAAAACAGATTCCCAATGATTTGATGGCCTTTGCCCTATGGGCAAAGGCCATCATTTTTTGACAACGATTTTTGGTATTGACAAAGATCGTTGTCAATGCTATACTGTCTATGACAATAATAGTTGTCAAACTGACATGAATTTTTGTCAATAAGGAGGCGTGTTTATGCCGCTGGGAAACCGATTGAAAGAGCTGCGGGCATCCAAAGGACTGAATCAACAGGAACTGGGGGCACTGGTGGGAGCTTCCCGCCAGACCATCAGTCTGATTGAGCGTGGGGATTATAATCCTTCCATCACCCTGGCCTTGCGGATTGCCAAGGTGTTTGGAAAGACCGCAGACGAAGTGTTCTATCTTATTGAGGAGGAAGAAATATGAAAACGAAATCATCTGGCAAAAGCGTATACGTTCGGTTTGCTGTATCCATGCTGATATGGGCTGCAGTGGGGGCTGTGGCAGGATTTCTGATTGTCATGGCGGGAGATAATCTCTCCGAGACCTCTGCAAATGTGAACCATGCTTTGGCGTCTTTTGGACTGTGGTGGTTTGTTCCCGGGTATCTTCTGCTGTTGGTAAGTACGGTGTATTATTTCCGGGGTAAGGGATTGCTGCCACAGGCCAAGACAGAGGACACCGCCTTTCGGGAAGCGGATCGGCGGCTGTGTCAGGCAATGGCTTTCTCTGTGGCGGCGATGGTGTGGCTGTTTATCGCCTTGGGAATCGGCATTCAGCAGGAATGGACCGATGGCCAGGGCAGTCACGTGCTGCGGGCAGGAGGATGGACGGGGGCTTTGCTGCTGCTTGCGTCTTTGGTGGCGCAGTTGGTGTGGATCACAGTGATGCAGGTTGTCACTGTGAAAGCAACCAAGGTAATCTGCCCTGAAAAGCGAGGTAATGTGCTGGACACCAAGTTCCAAAAGGACTGGTATCAGAGCTGTGACGAAGCGGAGCGGCAGCAGATTGGACAGTGCAGCTATTTCTCTTTCCAGGTGATGAGTGTGATCTTTCCCTTGGTGATGCTGGCACTGGTGCTGTTGGCAGGCAGCGGTATGGCCCAACCTACATGGATTTTGCTGGTGGGCGGACTGTGGATGGCCCAGCAGATGAGCTACCAGGGAATGGCCTACTACCTGGACCATGGGAAACAGAGAAACAGGGAATAACGGTAGAATGGACAAAGGGAAAGCCGGCCAAGACACCTGTCTTGGCCGGCTTTCCTGTGAGAAGTGTGGAGGAAACAATGCAGAAACTGCACCGCTCATGATTTCACGGAATGTATCCCGGAGTCGTGGCACGCTGCCGGGAATTGTTCTGGTATTAGTGTAGCAGATTGCCATACCGTTGTATACATTACGATATGGTCAAAACTATAATAAATCGCTTAAAAGTCCTCTGATTTCGTATAGTCTATTGAAAATTAGGAGAAAATTGTTAAAATAAAACGAAAAATGATAAATCCGTTTTCGGAAAAGGAGCCGTTATGGAACCCATATTCAGCAATTATTCTCCAACATTTTTGTATGTGGACAAATACCGATTCCCCAAAGAATGGGTCAATCTGACTGCCCAGGTGCCGTTTTGTATGCTGCGTTATATTTGCTCGGGATCGGCGCAATTTGTGGTGGATGGGGAAGCTTTTACAGTACATCCGGGGGAGGTGTTCTACATTCCGCAGGGCTGCCACCTTTACTGTGCCGCCTTGGAAGAAATCTCGTTTATCAGTATCCGATTCATTGGATCCATTCAAATTCAGGACGATGATATGCTAAAACGGCTGTGGAACATTGGGCGGCAGTATGACTTCCAAGATCAACCGCAGATGGAGCAGTGGTTTGAACAAACCTATCACAGCGCAATCTCCCGGGCGAAGTACAAGCGGCTGGAAACTCGGGGGTATCTGAACCTGATTTGCGCGGCACTGGCCCGCCGTTCGGCCCAGGATGAGGAGCAGGAGGAGACAGTTCGGGCTGACCGGTTGATGATGGAGTCCATGAACGATATGAAGTATGTGCGCAAGCGGGCGCTGGCATCCCAGAATAAATCGGACCCCAGAATTCAGGCGCTTGTGGATTATTTGACACTGCATCCGGAGATCAATCTGACCCGGGAGCAGATGTGCCAGATGTGCGATGTAAGCGAGAGCACCCTGCGCCGATTATTCAAAACATATATGGGTAAGACCATCTATGAGTTCATCAAGGAAACCAGGATCCTGTATGCCTCCCATCTGCTGATGACCACCAATGTGCCCATATCGGAAATCGGTTACCGCGTCGGGTATGAATCTGCCAGTTATTTTACGAAAACCTTCCGGGAAGTCTTTGGCGTCAGTCCACAGGAATATCGAAAAAATTCCCGAGAAGCGTAGCGAATTTGTGTATAATCAACAATATATGGAGCTGTGTTTTGTACATAATTGAAATACCCGTTCAAAAGTTAACTGATTTATTATAGTTTTGACATGATACTGTGTTGAGAGCGGGGGCGGATTTCCTCTATAATGAAGCCAGAAGCAAGGAACGGAAAAAGCTGTTTCTAAAAAACTATGAGGAGGAAATCAAATGAAAGCAAAGAAAGTTCTGGCCCTGCTGCTGTCTCTGGTCATGGTGTTAACCCTGGCTGCCTGCGGTGGTACTACCCAGGAAACTGCGGCACCTGCAGCAAATGCCGGTACAACGGCAGACACCCCGGAAGCAAAGGAACTCAGCGGAGAAATCACCTTCTGGCACTGCTTCACCCAGGGCGCCCGTATGGAAGCCATTGAAGCGGCTGCTGCATCCTTCATGGAAGCCAACCCCGGCGTGACCATCAACATCGAGACCATGTCCTGGGGCGACTTCAACACCAAGTGGAATGCGGGACTGACCACCGGCGACCTGCCGGATATCAGCGTGGCCCAGAACACCGGTGAAGTTGCTGAGATGATCAACGCAGGTGTCCTGGCAGACATCAGCGGCGTCATCGACGGCATCGGCCGGGATCGTTTCTCCGAAAATGCTTTGGGAGATATGACCACCGACGGCGTTACCTACGGCATCCCCTATTACTCCCACGCACAGGTTATGTGGTACCGGGAAGACCTGCTGGAAGAGGCTGGCCTGGAAGTTCCCACTACCTGGGATGAGTTCTATGACGCAGCAGTGGCCCTGACCAAGGATGGTGTCTACGGCGCCGGATTCTCCTGCAGCCCCAACGACCTGCTGTGCACCCGCTATCTGAACTACTATGTCCGTTCCGCCGGCGGCAGCCTGCTCAACGATGACCTGACCGCCAACCTGACCAGCGACATCGCTCTGGAAGGCATTGAATTCTGGGTCAATGTTTATAAGAACTGCTCCCCCGCCGAAACCATTAACTACACCGTCAACGACCATGCCACACTGTACTACCAGGGCACCACGGCCTTTGACTTCAACTCCGGCTTCATGATTTCCGGTGTTGCTTCCAACCGGGAAGACCTGTTGGAGTATATCTCCTGCGCTCCCCTGCCTCTGTATAAGGAAGGCGATCCTTACTACAGTGCAGAAGCAACCCATATTCCTCTGGTTATGTGGGAAAACAGCGAACACAAGGATGTATGCGAGGCGTTCATTGAGTACCTGTACCAGGATGATAACTACCTGTACTTCCTCAGCGCCGTTCCCGTGGGCATGCTGCCCTCCATCACGGGTATCTCCGATCAGGAGGCTTACCTGAGCAACGAAACCGTACAGCAGTTCTCGGAAGAAGCTGCCGTCATCGAAAAGGCTGTGGCGGAAGGCCGGGCCATTGGCTTTGAGCACGGCCCCAGCGTCCAGGCGGGCCTGCTTACCAGCCAGGGTGTGGTGGAAGAAATGTTCCAGGACATCCTGATTAACGGCACAGATATTCCCACTGCGGCACAAGCAGCAGAAGATCAGCTGAACGAAATCTTTGAGACCATGGTCGGCTAATGTCGGCAGCGGGCGGGAAGATTCCTTCCCGCCCGCTTTCTACGGCTGATTTAGAAAAGGAGGCTTCCATGAAACAACCAGATCGGTTATCTGGGCGGACTTTCCGGACACGGCGCATCGACGTTACCCGGTGGACCTTCGTGGCTCCGGCTATGGCAGTGGTTGTCTGTCTGCTGATTTATCCCCTCTGCTCCACCGTATTGTACAGCTTCACAAACAAGACCATGATAAAGGATACCTTCAAAGTTGTGGGACTGAAAAACTACATGGATATTTTGAAGGATGAATCCTTTTATAAAGCCTTCGGAAATACCTTGAAGTGGACCGTTGGCAGCGTTCTGGGTCAGGTGCTTGTGGGCTTTACCGGGGCCATCTGCCTGAACCAGGTGAAAAACACTTGGGCCAAAAGTACGTTCCGGATCCTGTGCATCATTCCCTGGGCTTTCCCAGCCATTGCGACAGCCATGGTTTGGAAGTGGATACTCAACGGCATTTACGGATTCCTGCCCACCATGCTGGTGGATCTGGGAATCACAGAGCAGATGCTCCAGTTCTTCAGCGATAAGAACCTGGTGATGCCCACGCTGATGGGAATCAATATCTGGTTTGGCGCACCGCTGATTATGGTGAACGTATATGCGGCGCTGCAAACCATACCCCAGGATCAGTATGAGGCTGCCCAGATTGACGGCGCCAGCAAATTCCAGTCGTTCCGTCACATTACCGTCCCCCACATCCGCACGGTGGTAGGACTGCTGATTGTCCTTCGGACAGTGTGGGTATTCAATAACTTTGATATCATTTATATGATTACCGGCGGTGGCCCTGCAGGAGCCAGCACCACCATGCCCATCTTCATCTATGATACCGGCTGGACCGGAAGACTGGTGGGTAAGGCATCGGCGGCTTCTATCATGCTGCTGATATTCCTGGTGATCCTCACCGTTCTGTACTTTAAGGTTATCAATCATTGGGAAAAGGAGGATCGCTGATTATGAAAAAGCTGAAGAAAATCGGTCCCTCCACGGTATTTTCCTATGCATTTCTGACAGTCCTGGCAATTGTGTGCGTTTTTCCGCTGCTTTGGCTGCTGGTTTCCGCATTTAAGTCCAGCAATGAAATGCTGGCCAATCCCACAGCTTTCCTGCCGAAGGACTGGACCTGGGAGAATTTCAAAACCGTATTGTTCACGCTGAAATTTACGGTAAACATCAAAAACAGCGTGATTGTGGCCCTGTGGACCACCGTGATTGCTACGTTCATTTCCTGCCTGGCGGCCTACGGCATTATTCGGTTCTTCCCGAAGCTGGGCAACATTATGACCAGAATCCTGATCACTACCTACATGTTTCCCTCAATTATGCTGGTCATTCCCTATGCCGTGGTCATGAAGACCCTGGGCCTGACCAACACCCGGGTGGGCCTGGTGCTGGTATATATGTCCTTCAGCGTGCCTTATGCGGTGTGGATGCTGGTAGGCTTCTTCAAAACCGTACCCATCGGAATTGAAGAGGCGGCCAGAATTGACGGCGCCAATCGGCTGATGGTCTTTACCAAGATTGTGCTGCCCTTGGTGCGGCCGGGTATTATATCCACTGCCATCTACGTCTTTATCAATGCCTGGAATGAATTCCTGTACGCCTTGCTGCTGGTCAGCAGTTCGGACAAGACCACCTTGTCCGTGGCAGTCAAAACCCTGGAAGGTGCGGACATCCTGAACTGGGGCTCCATGATGGCTGCGTCTGCCATTGTGGTGCTGCCGTCCATATTCTTCTTCTGTCTGATTCAGAACAAGCTTGCCGGCGGTTTGGCAGACGGCGCGGTCAAATAAGATCTCTTTGTAGAAGAAAGGAACTTTTCTATGAAAACAATCAATTATGCCATCGTAGGTGTGGGTTACTTTGGAGCAGAATTGGGCCGGATTATGAAAGAGCAGGAAGGTGCCCGGGTGGTGGCGGTGCTGGACCCGGAGAACGGGGAAACCATTGCTAAGGAATATGGCTGCGAAGTGGAAACCGATCTGGAAACCCTCTGCTCCCGGGAAGATGTGGATGCCGTCATTGTGGCAACCCCCAACTATCTGCACAAGGAGCCGGTGATTGCGGCTGCAAAACACGGCAAGCATGTGTTCTGTGAGAAACCCATCGCCCTGAGCTACGCCGACTGTGACGCTATGGTAAAAACTGCCCAGGAGAATAACGTGATCTTTATGGCAGGACATGTGATGAATTTCTTCCGTGGTGTACGCCATGCCAAGCGGCTGATCAACGAAGGGAAAATCGGTAAGGTTCTGTATACTCACTCCGCCCGGAACGGCTGGGAGGAACCGCAGCCCAGCATCAGCTGGAAAAAGATTCGGGCCAAGTCTGGCGGCCATCTGTACCACCACATTCACGAGCTGGACTGCATCCAGTTTATTATGGGTCCGGCTACCGCTGTGACCATGACCGGCGGCAACGTGGCCCATACCGGTCCCCAGTTCGGTGATGAGGATGATATGCTGTTCCTGAGCCTGGAATTCGGCAACAATACCTATGCCATCGTGGAGTATGGTTCTGCGTTCCACTGGCCGGAACACTATGTGCTGATCCAGGGAACCAAGGGCGCCATCCGGATTGATATGTGCAACTGCGGCATGACGGTGAAAAATGCAGACGGAAGTGAAGAACACTACCTGGTCCACGAAACCCAGGAAGAGGACGATGACCGTACCCGGATCTACCATTCTACAGAGATGGATGGCGCCATTATGTATGGCCGTCCGGGAAAGCTGCCTCCTCTTTGGCTGCACAGCATTATGAAAAATGAGATGAAATACTTCAATGGCATCCTGCATGGTGATCCCATTCCCGATGAGTTCCGCCCGCTGATGACAGGGCAGGCCGCCCGGGCAGCCATTGCCACTGCCGATGCGGCAACCCTCTCCCTCCGGGAGAACCGGAAGGTGTTCGTCTCGGAAGTGGTGGGAGCAGAGAATATTTCTGGATGTCAGGCTTAACAATCACTTGAAGAAGGAAAAAGTGCTGTGGGGAATCTCACAGCACTTTTTTCATAAGCAGGACGGTCTTGATTGGAAAGCTGGCAGCAGACGGGCCAGCCGCCAGGAGACCTTGCTTACCGGTTCATAATTTTTCTTGCAACCTGAATGCCAATTTTATAAGGAAGGGGCCGCAGATCCCGGTCGGCTTCCTTCAGCTTTTCCTGAATGGGAAGATGCTGGGGACAGTGCTTTTCACACAGTCCGCAGCCGACGCACTGGGTGGCAAAGCCGGGCTCTTTCCGCAGACCCATGTTCCGGGCGAATTCTTTTCGGGCGGAAGCTTTTTTCTCCATGTACATTAGATTGTAATAATGGAAATTGCCGGGGATGTCCACGCCCTTGGGACAGGGCATACAGTACCGGCAGCCGGTGCAGCCCACCTTTTCACGCTGGCGGATAATCTGCTTGATCTGGGCCACGATCTCCATATCTTCCTCGGTCAGATGTCCCGGCTCGGCCTCGGAGGCGATGCGGATGTTCTCGTTAATCATGTCTTCCGAGTTCATGCCGGAAAGTACGCAGGTCACTTCCGGCTGATTCCACAGCCAGCGCAGGCCCAGTTCGGCAGGGGTGTAGCCCTTGCTGTTGGTGGCCAGCACTTCCTTTGCCTTCTGCGGCAGATTCACCAGCTTGCCGCCCCGAAGGGGTTCCATGATAATCACGGGAATCCCTTTCTTTGCTGCGGCCTGCAGTCCCTTCCGTCCTGCCTGGGTGTGTTCATCCAGGTAGTTATACTGAATCTGACAGAAGTCCCAGTCATAGGCGTCCAGAATCTTCAGGAACATTTCCGAATCGCCATGGTAGGAAAAGCCGATATAGCGGATGCGCCCTTGCGCTTTCTGCCGGGCAATCCACTGCTCAATTCCCAGCTTCTGAAGCCGCTCCCATTCTGCATAATCCGTGAACATGTGCATCAGATAGTAGTCAATATAGTCGGTGCGCAGACGGGAAAGTTCCTCGTGAAAGGTCCTGTCAATGGCTGCGGCGGAGCGAAGGATGTACTGGGGAAGCTTGGTGGCAATATTCACTTTTTCCCTGCACTTGTTTTTCTCCAGAATCCAGCCAAGGCATTCCTCGTTGCCCGGGTAAATATAGGCGGTATCAAAATAATTGACGCCCTTTTCAATGGCCAGCAGGACTTCCTTCTCCGCTTTTTCATAGTCGATGCCGCTGCCCTTTCTGCTGAATCTCATGCAGCCATATCCCAGCTGGGAAATGGGATTGCCGTATCGGTCAAGCCTGTATTTCATGGCGAACCTCCTTATGGGTGATGCTCTCCGCCTGCCGTCACGGAGAGTGAACGATTCTCTATTCACCATTATATCCACAAAACCCAACTCGTCAATGACGGAGAGGGAAGAAAACAGCGGCCAATCTTGACTTTCGAGAATCGATGGGATAGAGTGAAAGACGGAAATGGATGGAGAGGGGGAGAAAACATGGACATTTGTGATCTGCATACCCATTCTAACTTTTCGGATGGTACCTTTACCCCGGTGCAGATTGTCGCAGAAGGGCTGCGCAGAAAAACGCGGGCAGTGGCGCTGACAGACCATAACACGCTGGCCGGACTGCCGGGGTTTTTGAAAGCGGCACAAGGAACAGCGTTGGAGGCCATCCCCGGGGTGGAAATCTCTACAGGGTACCTGGGAAAAGAAGTCCACATTGTGGGACTGTTTCTGCAAGAGCAGAAGTACGGGGAAGTAGAGGACTTTCTTGCGGTAATCAATCGGAGAAAAGAGGAGAGTAACCGTGCTCTGGTTGCCGCTTTGAATGGGGCCGGGTATGACATCTGTTACCAGGAGATTCGAGAGCGTCATCAGGGGAATGTAAACCGCGCCGTGATTGCTGCGGGACTTTTGAAAAAGGGGTATATTCTGGAGATTAAGGAGGCCTTTCAGGGCGTTCTTTCCGCAAAAAAAGGCCTTTATATCCCGCCGGAACGGATTTGCGCATATGATGCGATTCGCTTCCTGCGTTCCATCCATGCGGTGCCGGTGCTGGCACATCCTCTGATCAGTCTTACGGAGGAAGAACTGAAGAATTTTTTGCCCGAGGCGAAAGCTCAGGGGTTAGCCGCAATGGAAACACGGTACGCTACCTATACTCCGGAAATGAGCAACGCTGCCTGTTTCCTTGCACAGGAATTTGGATTGCTGGAAAGCGGCGGAAGTGATTTCCATGGCACCAACAAGCCGGATATCCAGCTGGGCAGCGGAGCCGGGAATCTGCTGGTTCCCTACGCATTTCTTGAGGGGTTAGAGGCGTGGCACCGGGTCAATCCGGGGTAAACATGATCTTTGTCAAATCTTATCGAGAAAATGCAAATTTGCTCACAGGAAAGGGCTTTCTGGGATTGACTTTCTCGCTGTGGGTGACTATGATAGGGTACTGGAAGTTAGCTTTGGTTAATTCCAGTTCTCTATTTTGATGACTAGAGGGATTTCGATGGATTTGCTTTGGGAAATTGTATTTATTACGGCGCTGGCCGGTATGGGCGGCACAGGTTTGGGCGGCGTGGTGTCCTGCCTGTTTCGGAAAGACTCCAGCCGCACGGTCAGCCTGCTTTTGAGCTTCGCCGGCGGCGTGATGACGGCGGTGGTATGTTTTGACCTGCTGGCTCAGGCGGTGGCTCCGGAGGGAACTGCGGACCACATGTATCTGGTGCTGGCAGCGGTGGGTGTGATGCTGGGTTATGCCGTGATTTACCTGCTCAACGCCTGGATTGACCGGGATACCAACCATGAGGTTGCCCATATCGATGAGAGCCACCCCAAGACGGCAGACTCTCTGGAAGAACTGATTCACGCGGACCACTATCAGGTTCACGAGCAGGGGGAACAGACCCACGGAAGCCTGTTCCTGGCCGGACTGGTGATGGCGGCGGCCATTGCCCTGCATAATGTGCCGGAAGGAATGGTCATCGGCGCGTCCTTTGCCACCTCTGCCCAGCAAGCCGTCCTCTCCCGGGGCGGAATTGTCATGGCAATCGTCATCGGACTGCACAATGTTCCGGAGGGCATGGCTGTGGCGGTGCCGCTGATTTCCGGCGGAATGAAAAAGGGAAAGGCTGCATTTCTGACCGCACTCACCGGAGCTCCCACCGTATTGGGCGCCATCCTGGGGCTTTACTTGGGAACCATGGGACCGGACATGCTGTCGCTGTCGTTGAGCTTTGCCTCTGGCGCTATGCTGTATGTGGTGTTCGGCGAACTGATGCCGGAAGCAATTTTGATGTGGCGCTCCAAACTGCCTGCACTGGCTACCGTTATCGGCATCCTGACGGGACTTGTGATTATTTATGCGTAAGGGTCGTTTCCAGAAGGGAATATCCTGTTACGTTGAAATGAGAAAAGAGAGCGAACTGATTGGTTTACGTCAGTTCGCTCTCTTTTTATGAATATTGCGCTATTCTCCCCAAATTATATTTTTCGCCAATGTGACGGCTTGGTCAGCAAGCTTATACCGCATTTCATCGGTCATATGCCACTGCCATCTGGCAGAGTTTGGGCTAATAGGGTGAATATCAGAAACCATCAGCAAAGCAACTGCTTTCAAGCCCAGATATTTGGCAACACTAAAAACAGCGGATGTTTCCATGTCTACGCCAACAGCGCCTTTTTCTCTCCACAGCTGCTCTTTACGCAGTGTCTGACGATATACGGCATCTGTTGAGATAATAGAATGATCTCTTATGCCAAATAAGGATGTGGCTATCTTTTGCAGATCGGTATCAGGGCTTGACCATTCAATCGTTTCATAGTAGTGAAGCGATGTTCCTTCTTCTACAAAAGCCTTTTGAGGAGCAATCACTTCACCGACTTGAACAATTTTGTCATATGCTCCGCACATCCCAACAGAAATAATATTTTTCACGCCCAAAGCAGCCAGCGTTTCAACGGTATCGGCTGCTTGCGGGGCACCACTGCCTCCATTTACGAAGCATAGCTGCAGCTCTTTGATTTCCCAGATAGGACATCGATTGAGAAACCGCGGGAATAACTCCGGCATTTCCACCGCATGATAGTGTGACACGAGATAATTCGCTGCTTTGCCCATAAAGAAAACAATTGCTGTTTGGGGCAGCTGCAAATGGCACTGGCGATGGGCACTATGTATCTGTTCGTTTGCAGTAATAACTGCCATTGAGTCATCTTTTGGCAAGCACCACATCGTATGTCCTCCATAGCAGGTAGCCATGCTTTTTTCACTGGCTGCATTCGCTGATTGCAAATTTTTGACATTCAATTTGGTCAGGAATAATTGATTTGAGGTTGCGGGATTTTCTGCGGATTATCATTATACAATATTATCGTATAATGTGCAATATCCTGAAAGATTTGTTAGCCTTTTCAGGTTGAACTTCCAAAAAAATTTGCTATAATGAAGCACCGGGGGTTTTAAAATGAAAGTATCAACAGATCTTGGAAAAGATTCCATTCCATCGCTTGTATTGCGGCTGGCAATTCCTTCTATGATTGCCCAGTTTGTCAATGTATTGTACAGCATCATTGACCGTATTTATATTGGCCATATCCCGGAAATCGGTGACCTGGCCCTTGCGGGCCTGGGTGTATGTGGGCCGATTGTTACCTTTCTGTCATCCTTCGGTACGCTGGTCGGCCTTGGCGGCTCGGTCATTATGGGAATCCACCTTGGGGAAAAAAACAAGGAAAAAGCCCAGCAGGTTTTGTCAAACGCTTTCCTTATGCTGTGCTGTTTTTCCATTGCGCTTACGATTATTTTCCTGTTCTCCAAAGAGCAGCTTCTGATGTGGTTTGGCGCAAGCAACATCACCTTTCCCTATGCCGACACCTATATGACCATTTACACAGCCGGTACCTTTTTCGCCCTGATGGCAGTGGGACTGAATTACTTTATCAACTGTCAGGGATTTCCTGTGGCGGGCATGGCTACGGTTCTGATCGGCGCAGTCTCAAACATTATTCTTGACCCGCTGTTTATTTTTGTATTCAAAATGGATGTGGCAGGTGCGGCCATTGCAACGGTCATTTCCCAGTTCGCTTCCTGTGCTTTTGCCATCTGTTTCTTGCTCAGCAAAAAAGTGCACGTCAGAATAAGATTCGGTCAGTACAGCCGCCAAGTCATGGTCCGTATCCTTTTCCTTGGATTTTCTCCGTTCATGATTCTGGCCACAGACAGCGTGATTCTGATTCTGATGAATTCCATCTTGCAGAAGTATGGCGGACCGGAGCAAGGCGATATGCTGATTACCTGTGCAACCATTGCCCAGAGTTATCTTCTGATGATTACTGCACCGATGCTGGGAATCAGCGGAGGAACCCAGGCAATTTTGAGCTACAATTACGGAGCCCAGCGGACAGACCGGATCAAAGCAGCAGAAAAGGACATTCTGAAACTGATGTGCGTCTTTACCACGGCGATGTTCCTGCTTTCCCGATTGATTCCGGAGTATTTTGTTGGGATGTTCACTTCCGATCCGGAATATTTTCAAAATTCCATTTGGGCAATTCATACTGTTACACTCATGATTATCCCGCTGGGATTCCAGTATGTGTTTGTAGACGGCCTGACTGCTATGGCAAGAACGAAAACAGCGCTTTTCTTGTCTGTGTTCCGTAAATCTCTGTATGCGGCAAGCATCGTGTTCCTTCCAATGCTGTTTACTGCCCAGTCTGCCTTCTATGCTGAGCCCGTAGCGGACATTGTGGGCTCCATTTTGTCCACTACTATCTTCCTCTTGGTAATCAACAAACATCTGCAAAACAGAGAGCAAACGGTCATCAGCTGAACTGCCGTGCCAGATCGGCAGTCTATGACTTCAAAACCAACGAAAAACGCCGCCTTTTCCGGGCGGCGTTCTTTTTAATTATCTCAATCCATAGTCAGCTGCGCAGCGCTGAAAGCCTTCTACTGTGGTATCAAAGAAAATCCCATGTTCTTTGATGGCCTTGCAATCCATCCACAGATTGTGCCGTTTCGCTGCCGTTTCCTGTACCTGTCCTTCTAGGCCCAAAACCTTCAGCAGTGCATTCGCTGTTTCCTTCATGGTCAGGGCGTTCTCACTGCCGTAATTGTACACGCCGCCAGGCAGGTCAAATACAGGGTCTATCAAGCTGACCACCTGCCGGACGTAGGTAATTCCTCGGTATTGACAGCTGGGAACGCAGACGGGCTTTCCCTGCATCACTGCGCGCACAGTATTCACAAGGAAATTTCCGCGATTTGCATGGCCGTACAGGGGCATATCGTACATCCAGGTGGCCCGAAGCAGTACGGCACTGGGATGGATGTCCAGTACCCGCTGTTCTGCTTCCAGCTTATGGCGAGCATATTGGTTTGTTGGTTCAGGAAGAATTTGGTCTTCTCTGTAAGGGCCGTCCGCTGTGCAGCCGGTATATACCTGATCGGAACTGAAAGAGATCAGCTTGGCCCCAATTTCTTCCGCTGCCGCTGCCGGGTCATAGGAAGAACTACATTGGCCAGATATGAGCCTTCCGGGTCCTTTTCGCAGACGCCAATATCGGAGATGGCGGCAGCATTCAGAATCACATCGGGCTGGTATGCGCGAACAAACGCTTGAAGAGCGCGGCCAGGATTTCGCAGAAGGGCGCTGTCCACGGCAATGGCAGAGGGAAAGTGTTCCATTGCTCTGCAGCCCACAAATCCATGGGCTCCGGCAACCATAATACGGGGCGTGGTTTCCATTTCTGGTGTCTCCTTTGCGGTAATGGATATCTATTATATCCGTTTGCGTGAATTGTGTCAATTTGGATTATCTTTGGGGCAAAGTGTTGCGCTTCCCTGCAATGGCAGATTTCAAACTTCTGAAGCCTTAAACGACGATATTTTGTAAGAGGAACGTATGGACAACACCGATATGCAATCCCAATACATAATCAGTTACACAGCGCTGAAAGCCGTCCGCTGTGATGCACTGCAGGAGGCTGCGCATATAGCTCCTGCCCCCTGGGCACAGAACACCGCCGGACTCTCACAAAAGATCCGACGGTGTTCTAAGGAACGGGAAAATCTGGTTGGTTAATGGACAACGGCCTTGGTCAGATTCAAGCGAGTGTACTGCTCAGCAGGAGCATCGTTTTGTTCCATCAAGTCAATCATGGCATCAATCATCCTGCGTTCTACTTCCGGATTATGAATGGGATGATTCTGAAAAGGATCTGTTTCCAAATCATACAGATTTGTGCCTAAGCTGAATTTGATGGCGGTGTCGCCGGTGGAATCTTCCTTTGCGCAGATCCGCATGGTTGGTGACCCTTTTGTAAAGGAAAATCCATCTGTCATTGTTGCTGTTTTCATTTCCTCTACAGAGAACATACAGCGCATATGTGTTGGCATCAAAGTATAGTTGTACAGGGGAGAATTGCCTTCCACAAAATCACGCATATAAACATAGCGTCCGTCCGTGATGTTGACCTGAGCACCATGCATACCGAACAAGGCGTAATCGCGCACAGGGGTGTCATTGACCAATGTCTGCTCCAGATCAAAGCCCTGCATATCTTTGGTTTTTTGAAGGCCGAAGAATGCCAGCAGCGTTTCCGGGACATCGATGTTTTGAATCAGGGAACTGCGGCGTTGACCGGCTGCTTCCGGATGTCGGGGGTCCCACATAAAGAATGGGATGTGGGCCATCTCGTTGTACCATGGATGTCAGCTTTTTGCCCAGCGGTCATGTTCGCCCAGCAAGAAACCGTGGTCTGTATTCACGATGAGCATTGTGTCTTTCCACATGTCGTTTTCGTCCATGTAGTCCAGGAATTTCCCCAGATATGTATCACACATTGTCAGCAGCGCAGCATATTGGTAACGCAGATGCTTCACAGCGTCGGGAGATTCCTTAACAAATCCGTATTCCGGCCAGTCGAAGAAGGGGCCGTCATATTTGTGGGGGTAAAGCTGCTGGTAGTGTGGCTGTGTGAAGAAGGGTTCGTGGGGATCAAAGCATTCCCAATGCAGGAACCAGTTGTCGGAATTTTTGTTTTTTTCCAGAAATTCCATGCCCAGCTTGAAAACCTGCGCCAGCGGTTGCTTTTCTTCCTGATCCATGTATTGGCGATTCACTACATCCTGACGCCACATACGGCCCAGATGGTCCGGAATTACCGGATTGTCTACTTGACCCTTCCAGCAATCGCCTTCCTGGCCGCGGACAATTTCCCAGCTGTTATAGCGGTTGTGGTAAGTTGCGCCGCCATCTTCCCAATAGTGCTGGTGGTCACTGGACAGTACGGAAAGCCATAGGTAGTTCTTGGACTTCTTTTTCATAGATAGCTCCCTTTCTAAAGAATCTCCCATGGGCACAGCGGACATACCGAAAGGGTGTCCCGGGAATGCCCATGGGAGACATACATTATGCGAAGGCCGAAACGCATATGAAGTACGATTTCATAGGTTTGCTGATTGGATCGGGAAGGCATCACCTTGCGGCAATGCGATTTCGCTATTGTTGGGCTGAAAACACGAATTACACTTTTTAGTATAACCGTGTTGGTTCGTGTTGTTACAGGCCAGCTTTTGGTATCCCTCTTTATGAATCTCGGGGCTCCAAAAGCAAAGGGTAACTTTGGTTAGATCAGCCGGCTGCCACAGTGGATCCCACAGCGGAGGACACGAAGCTGGGGTCTATGGACTTGGGAACATTGGGGGCGTTTTCTGCGGTAATCTTCTCTGCGCTGACCAGGAAATCGGTGATGGCAACCCATGCGGCACCCAGCTTATATCCAGACTCCTTCATGGCTTCGGTGCCAACATAGGCACGGTCTTCGATTTCATGGGCCAGTGCTTCGTCGGTGCAGGAAATGGCATTCTCATCATAAACTTTGCGGGTATACTCACTGCGCAGCTCGTTGTCCTGCAGATCGTCCATGGCTTTGACAAGGCAGTTGATGAACAGCTGGATATCTTCGCTGCGGCTTTCTACAACTTCCGTTCTGGCAAAGCAGCCATCACACATATCGACGCCGGTGGCATCCTCAAAGGTACACAGCTGGGTGTAACCTTCGTCCATCAGCTGATAGGAGTAAGGAGGATTGGCGGCCATGGCATCACCTTCGCCGGTGGTGAAAGCCTGGTAGGCGGAAGCGAACTCCATATTGACCTGGTCAATATCTGCGGGAGCCAGGCCGAACTTTGCGGCGTAGGATTCGGTCATATACTGAACGGCAGTGCCCAGAGGCTCCAGAATCTTCATGCCCTTCAGGGTTTCGGCGCCGGGGTTTTGGGCAGCTTCGGAATCAGAACGGACAAACAGACCCATACCGCCGGTGGTATTCACATCTGCCAGCCAGGTGCAGTTTGCATTTGCCAGGGAGTAGACGGAAGCGAAGCCGGAAACGGCAACGTCAATCTGCTTTGCTGCAATGGCCTCGTTAATGGGGGCGCCGGTGGCAAATAGTTCGATGGACACCTTCAGGCCGGCCTCTTCAAAGTAGCTCTGCTCTTCGGCATAAAGAACGGGGATACCCATGGTCAGCGCCATGGTACCGACCTTCAGAACTTCTCCGGATGCACCATCGTTGCTGGAAGCGGGGGATGCGGCGGAGCTGCATGCTGCCATGCCCGGAACCATGACAAATGCCAGGACCAGGGCGATCAGTTTTTTCGCGTTCATTGTAATTCCTCCTGTTTTTGTTGCCTTTGATCGGTGTTGCGTTATCGCACACATACTTATGCCGTGATTATGGCATGGCGTGGGTGCATTGTCAATGAAAATTTTGCAGAATTTGAAACAATTGTCTAAAATGATAAATAAAGAAAGAGGATTTTGTGTATATTATCCTGAAATACAGGGGACTTTTTCTTGACACGCACACGCAAATGATATATAATAAATAAGGCGTTAACGAATACGCAATAGAAAGGGGCTCAAGAAATGGCAGTTACCATCAAGAGAATTGCGGAGCTTGCCGGCGTATCCACCGGAACTGTGGATCGTGCGCTTCATAATCG
>OERF01000115.1_pt1 | contig 25464 bp, 23 predicted proteins | sample 1539921 | NCBI WGS metagenome assembly OERF01 (sample SAMEA3891883, study PRJEB23780) | metagenome | biome: terrestrial biome; feature: animal house; material: Caecal content | place: Italy | collected 2015-05-05
GCATATTACGGAGCGGTGCCCAAGTATCTGGTTCCTGACAACCTCAAAGCAGCCATTACAAAACATACCAAGGACGAGCTGCTGGTTAACTCTGCATACCAGGACCTGGAACGGTTTTACGATGTGGTGGTGCTCCCTCCTCCTGCCAGAAAGCCCAAGGGAAAGCCTACTGTTGAAAAGGGAGTCCAGTGGCTGGAAACCCATTTACTGGAGGAAGTGAAAGAACGGATCTTTTACAGTGTGGAAGATCTGAACCGGGAAGTCCGGCGCATTGTGAATGAGCTCAATTCCAGGAAGAAAACCGGAGAGCCTTACTCCAGGCAGGAAGCTTTTGCATCCTTTGACAAGCCGAAGATGCGGCCTTTGTCCAACGGCAGCTTCTGTCCCTGTGAGTATCGATATTTTGGAAAGGTTCCCAGCAACTACCACCTGCACTACGATGAGCATTACTATTCCGTACCCCACACCCTGTATGGCCAGCCTGCTTTCCTGAAAGCAACGATGGCTGAAATCCGGATTTGTGACCGAAATAATAAGCTGATTTGCACTCACAGACGGTCTTATACTACTTTCCCCAAGTACATTACCAAGTCGGAGCATATGCCTTCCGAGCATCGCTATTACCGGGAGGTAAATGAGAAGGACGGCAATTATTACAGGCAGTGGGCCAAGAGCTTTGGACCTTATACCGTCAAGATGATTGATACTGTTTTGCTGTCCTCTCAGCATGAGGAGCAGTCCTATAACAGTTGCAACGGCATTCTCCATATGTGTACCGGCCAGTCCAAGCTGTTGGTGGAAGAGGCCGCCCGGCTCTGTGTGGAATCCAATGCCTGCCGGTACTCCTATTTCAAACGGTGTCTGAAGCAGCTGTCGGAATTGCCTGCCGGGACAGAGAAGCAGAACCTTCCTGAACACGAGAATCTGCGTGGGAAGGAGGCGTACAAGTAATGCCTTACGAAATATCTCTTTCCGCAGAGGATTATGCCCTTTGCAGCAAGCTGAAGTCCATGAAGTTTTCCGGTATGGCGGAAGCCCTGGAAGATATCCTTGCAGATCCCAACGCTGATTTAATCCCATTTCGGGAAAAGGTATGTCGATTGGTGGATGCCGAGTGGGATCTGCGATACAACAAAAAGCTGCATCGCTACATGAAGAAGGCTACCCTGAAATATCCCCATGCCGATCTGGATGAGACGATCTATGACCCGGAACGGCTGCTGGATGCCAGGGCCATTGAACGGCTGGCCAAATGTGAGTGGATTGAACAGGGAAAGAATCTCATGGTTACCGGCAAGACCGGTTCCGGCAAAAGCTATCTGGCCAATGCCCTGGCCATTAGCGCCTTGCGTCAGTTTAAGACGGCCAAGTATTGCAAGGCCAGCCACCTGATTGACGAATTAAACCGAGCTGAGGCTATGGATTGCTACCGGGAGACGCTGGCCCAGCTGGTATCCTATGATCTTCTGGTCATTGATGATTTTGGTCTGATGCAGCTGGATCTGAACAAATGCCGGAATCTTTTTGAGGTTCTGGAATGCCGGGATCCGGGCAAATCCACCATGGTGGTCTCTCAGTTTCCGGTGAAATCCTGGTATGATCTGTTTCAGGAGCACACCTATGCAGATGCCTGTCTGAACCGCATGCTGAACAACGCATATCGTCTGGAGATGAATGGAAAAAACATGAGAAATCTGAATCCGGTCAACCCTTGACGGCCCTGCTGAAAAAGTAGCTAAATTTCACACCGCTTCAACCGAACTGCCCACACCGTTCACCCGAACCGGGCGTTCCGTTGAAGCGAATTTAGCAATGCTTGTGGACAAATTTCCAACACTACTTGCTTGCCATCAAAACTGCATCAATATATACTTAAATCACCACACTCAAGGAGGGTATTTGTAGGATGAAGTTTAATGAAAAACTTTTATCGCTTAGAAAAGCAAAGGGATTATCTCAGGAAGAATTAGGAATGGAGCTTCAAGTTTCAAGACAAACAATTTCCAAATGGGAAGCAGGAGTTTCCCATAGTTAAAGATACCACACCAAATATGACGAACCCACGTTTATACAGAACTGCAAAAGATATAAAGGCTTGATGTAAGTAATAACTACTGCATCAGGCTTTTTTCTTACACTATTCCGATTTAAATATCTATAACGATGAATTGAAATTTTCACATTTTCGTGATATACTATCATGAGTGATTATCATGGCAAGGAGGACTATATGGCTGTAACATATAAAAAACTATTTCACTTGCTGATAGACCGGGGCATCCCGACCGCCGCATTGACGGAGAAAGCTGGATTTAGTGCTAATATTCTAACCCGACTAAGGCGTGACCAGTATGTATCTTTGGATAGTATCGAAAAGATATGTTTTGCTCTTGATTGCAAGGTAGATGATATTCTGGACTTTATTCCCGATGAAAAGGAGAAAGAAAATGGCTGATATAAGAAAAGAACAAGAGCGTGATGAACTCCATCGGGCGATATGGGCGATTGCCGATGAACTGCGTGGAAGCGTAGACGGGTGGGATTTCAAGTCCTATGTGCTGGGTATGATGTTCTATCGCTATATATCTGAAAACCTAACAAATTACATCAACGAGGGCGAGATTGAAGCTGGAGAAGTGGGCTTTGATTATGCACAGTTGTCCGATGAAGATGCTGAACAGGCTCGCGAGGACTTGGTTAAAACGAAGGGATTCTTCATTCTGCCCAGCGAGCTTTTCTGCAATGTCAGAAAGAGAGCCGCAAATGACGAAAATCTGAATATGACTTTGGAAGCTGCCTTTAACCACATTGAGGAATCAGCAAAGGGCAGTGAAAGTGAAGATAATTTCGCCGGACTGTTTGACGATATTGATGTGAACAGCAACAAACTGGGAGCTACTGTTGCAAAGCGTAATGTGAACCTCGTGAAGCTGATCGAGGGTGTGGCAAATATGGGGGTGGGCAATTATAAGGACAATTCCATTGATGCCTTCGGTGATGCTTACGAATATCTGATGAGTATGTACGCATCCAATGCCGGAAAAAGCGGCGGCGAGTTCTTCACTCCGCAGGAGGTTTCTGAACTGCTGACTCGTATGGCTGTCGCTGGGAAAACAGAGGTCAACAAGGTTTATGACCCTGCTTGCGGTTCTGGTTCTCTGCTTCTGAAAGCGGCGAAAATTCTTGGCAAAGAGAATGTCCGTCAGGGATTTTACGGTCAGGAAATTAACCTGACTACATACAACCTCTGCCGTATCAATATGTTCTTGCATGACATTGATTTTGATAAGTTTGACATTGCCCATGAAGATACCTTGCTGTCTCCGCAGCATTGGGATGATGAGCCGTTTGAGGTTATTGTTTCAAATCCCCCTTACTCTATCAAGTGGGAGGGCGATGACAATCCTGTTTTGATAAATGACCCTCGTTTCTCTCCTGCCGGAGTGCTTGCACCGAAGTCAAAAGCTGACCTTGCTTTTATCATGCACTCTCTGGCATGGCTTGCCACCAATGGAACTGCGGCGATTGTCTGCTTCCCCGGTATCATGTACCGTGGCGGAGCTGAGAAGAAGATCCGCCAGTATCTGATTGACAACAACTTCATTGACTGCATCATCCAGTTGCCGAGCAACCTGTTCTTTGGAACTTCCATTGCGACCTGCATCATGGTTCTGAAGCGTAGCAAGTCTGACAACACCACCCTGTTCATTGATGCTTCCAAGGAGTTTGTCAAGGTCACGAACAACAACCGACTGACCGAAGAAAACATAGCTCACATCGTAGACGAGTTTATTTCCCGAAACGGTACGCAACACTTTTCCCACCTTGCCAACTATGACGAGATTAAAGCACAGGACTACAATCTATCTGTCAGTACCTATGTTGAGCAGGAGGATACGAGAGAAGTTATCGATATTGTGAAACTCAATGCAGAGATTGAAGAAATCGTAGCCCGTGAACAGATTCTCCGTGAGGAAATTGCAAAGATTATTGCAGAAATTGAGAGGCAAAAATGAACAAGTGGGAACTGGCACGATACATAATAGACGGCAAAAAATCTGTTGATACAGTTCTTTTCCTTGCAGAGAATGGCAGTAAAGTGTCCAACATTGATATCCGACAGGAAGTCAATGATGCGAAGCAAAAGTTTTATGTTAGTATCTGCGTGGTAATGGACAAATGCTTTCCAAAGACGAAAAAAGCTATTTGTTCTAATTCGATTATTGCTGCTATTTACTACGAGCGAGATAAGAACTTTGCACACAAAGATGATAATTATACGGCAAAAGAATACACCTCACTGCAAGAAATTGCAGACGAAATGATTGAACAAATTCGTGCGGTGAAGGAGTTGTGCTCTGAATTTCTTCCCCAAGAGCTAAGTTTAGACTTTGTGGCTTTTGATAGCAAGCTGTTTAGAATTGCAAACGGCATAACAAAAGACATTGAAGAAAATGTCCTGAATATCAAACATCTGGGAAGAAATAGACCCATTCCCCCAAATGTACCGACAAAGGAATTTAAGATATTTTACGATACGGAAGACATTAAGAAAATCGACCCAAAAGAATATGCAGCCATTCTCCAAACAGGTTTGTGTATGGAAGAAACTATGCAACATCTTCAGGATGGGGTCATTAGAATTAACGTTCTATATGGATTGGATATTTGGGTATCGATAAACTTTGATGCTCTAAAAGAAATCATTCATATGCGGGAACTCGGACTATTAGATATTTGCGACATACCGTATGTACCCAAAAACAAAAAAGATGAGAAAAGAATCGTTGAACTTATGAAGAAGGAGGGCTTGCTCAATGGCTAAACTTGAAGAACTAATACAAGAGTTTTGCCCTAATGGTGTTGAATATAGAAACTTAGAAAATTGCTGTGAAATTTTGGACAACAAAAGAAAGCCAGTAACAAAAGTGGCAAGAGAAGCTGGTGAATATCCGTACTATGGTGCAAACGGTATTCAAGATTATGTTGCCGATTATATCTTTGACGGTACTTTTGTTCTTGTAGGCGAGGATGGAAGCGTTGTAACCGAGCAAGGTACTCCTATTGTAACTTGGGCTACAGGTAAAATATGGGTTAATAACCACGCACACATCGTTGCCCAAAAAGAAGGTATCTCACTTCGCTACCTATACCACTTTATTCAGACTGTAAATGTGAAGCCGCTTATTCACGGCAACATTCCAAAACTAACAGGCGGGGACTTTAGAGCTATCCAAATCCCCGTTCCCCCTTTGCCAGTACAGAATGAAATTGTCCGTATTCTGGACACTTTCACAGACCTTACAGCAGAGCTTGCAGCAGAGCTTGCAGCAAGAAAGAAGCAGTATGATTATTACAGAAATCTACTGCTTGAACATCCTAAAAACAAGAGTTCTATGGTTACCATTTCTGAGCTTGGAAAATGGAGTGGAGGGAAAACACCATCTACTGCAAACAAGGAGTTTTGGGAGAATGGTACGATTCCTTGGATTTCATCTAAGGACATGAAATTCCCTACCCTTGAAGATACAGAAGACCACTTGACAGAAAAAGCTCTTACCGAGGGCGGCATGACTTTGTTGCCAGAGGGGACAGTTGCAATTGTTACTCGTTCCGGCATCCTAAAGCACACTTTCCCGGTTGCGTATGTGCCTTTTAGAACAACTGTAAATCAAGATATAAAAGTTCTTGTTGTTAAAGAGGGCTTATCCGCTCGATATGTGTTCCATGCTCTGCAAACTTACGGAGAAGATATTCGCAAGTCGACAAAGAAACAGGGCGGAACAGTTGATTCTTTAGATTTTCAGAAAGTGCTTGCATATGAGATCCCTGTTCCTGCGCTCGATGTTCAGAACCGTTTAGTGGAAGTGTTGGATAATTTTGAAGCCATTTGCTCTGATCTCAAAATCGGTCTTCCTGCGGAGATTGAAGCAAGGCAGAAGCAATACGAGTCCTATCGTGATGCTCTCTTGACTTATGCCGCAACTGGCAAGATAATCTTGACAGACAGACAGACAGACGAGCTTAATGGCTTGATTCTGCTTTGTCAATATGTTTTTGGTTTTGTTTCTGTTACGCTGAACATGATTTCTGAAAACCATGACAGTAAGAGAAAGCCTATCACAAGCGGCAACCGTGAAGCTGGCGAGTACCCGTACTACGGTGCATCTGGCATTGTTGATTATGTGAGTGGTTATATCTTTGATGGAGATTATCTGCTTGTTTCCGAGGATGGCAACAATCTGGTGGCACGAAGCACACCGATTGCGTTCTCTATATCGGGCAAGAATTGGGTAAATAACCATGCTCATGTTTTGAAGTTTGATTGTTATGCAACGAGAAGATATGTCGAGTTCTACTTGAACGCTATCGACCTTTCACAATTTATTTCTGGTGGAGCACAACCGAAGTTGAACCAGAAGAACCTTAACACAATACCTATTGCGCTTCCTGCTATCAAGGAACAGGAGCGTATCGTAGGCATACTTGATCGCTTCGATGCCCTCTGCAATGACATTTCTTCCGGCTTACCAGCAGAGATTGAAGCGAGGACGAAGCAATACGAATACTATCGTGATAAGCTACTGACTTTTGAGCCAGCTAAATAGAAAGGAGTACCATGCTCAGTTCAGATTCATTAAAAGAAATTTCAAACATTTTCTGTGGTGATACTGCGGACTTTTACACATATAAGCAAGGATATAAACTGGTAGAGTTCTTTAACTCTAACTTTGGAACAAAAGATGTCTATCGTTCTGGCTTTCCGTCAAGGTGGGCGTACGTCCACGATAAACTTGTAGATTTAATCAACAGCCATCAAATTGACAAGTTCTTCAATATTGTTCTTGGCAAAAGTTACTTAATGCAAGAACAATCGTTATCAGAAGTCGAGGCTGCCGAAAAAATTGAGACTATATATGCCGAATTCAATCGTATTATCCATAGAGATTTGTGTAAGATAACTCGAAGCAATGGACGCTATCATCTTGTCAGGGAAAACGACGATTTAGAGCCAATCGGAAATGGCGGTTTTGCGAATGTATATCGGCAAAAGTCCACAGGATTCGTAGTGAAGAAGTTAAAGGACGACTATTTGACGGATACAGGTATCAGAAGTCGTTTCAAAAGAGAATACAACATCACAAAATCACTGCAAGATGCGTCTGGAATTATTCAAGTTTATACATTCGATGAAGGTAATAGTTCCTATACAATGGAATATGCGGAGACGACGCTTGATAAATATGTTAAATCATTCGATTTATCCGATGATATAAAGTTGAATTGTATTCGCCAAATCCTTCATATTATGACGGAAGTACACAAACGTGACATTATTCATAGAGATATAAGTGCGAATAATATCTTTATTATTTCTGGAATGATAAAGATTGCTGACTTTGGATTGGGAAAAGACTTAAATGTATTTACCTCCCATCAAACAATGCACACCAATGCAGTAGGACAATTCTATTACTGCGCACCGGAACAGTTTATGATGCTTAAAGATGGAGATAAACGTAGTGATGTGTATTCTCTTGGTCGTGTTATAAATTTCATTATGACGGGCGACCCAAGAAATTCACACCATATTTACAGAAACATTGCAGAAAAAGCCACAAATTCAGATGCAGCATATCGTTATGCTGATGCAGGGCAGCTATCCATCTTTTTTGAGAAAGCGGTATCCTATAAGCAACAAGTTGAAAACCAAACACGTATAGACGAAAAAATCACAAGGAAAGTTTTTGATGACGAAATTGAAAGCTATATATATGATTTGAGTGCAGAGAAAATATCCACATCAATTCTCCATGAGAAAAAGGGATTTGTTGACGTGTTACTGGCATTTATGAGAAAGAGTGAAGATCACGCTCAATACGTCATTCAGAGTGTGGATAAGTCGTATCGGGAAGTTTGTGGGAGGTCTTTTGTTGCCTATGACCCATTTGCATCTTTTGCGTACCAAATTCTGTGTGGTGGATTTTCCTATGTGGTGAATGAAACCGCAGCAAATATTTTGCGTTTTGTAGCCAGAGATGTTAATCGCTTCTCCGCACAACATATGATTGACGATATTAAAAATGTCGGGGTTGAGCCGATGATAGAAGAAATTCTAGATTCTTAATGAAAGGAGCGTGAAATCGTGAGTACATATAACATTGTGCTTTCGACCAATGAAAGCACTGTTGTGACCGAGTACGAGCCACAGACCAAACGCTCTGATTCTTACCAGAGTGAAGCGGCTCTGGAAGCAGCATTTATCAAAATGCTCGTAGAACAGGGCTATGAGTATGTGACCATTCATAATTCCGATGCACTCATTGCCAATCTCCGCAGACAGTTAGAATTGTTGAACAACTATCAGTTTACGGATAAGGAATGGGACAGTTTTTTCAAAAGCAAGATTGCCAATGCCAATGAGGGTATCGTGGAAAAGACCCGAAAAATTCAAGAGGACTATGTTCAGAATCTGACCCGTGAGGACGGCACGACGATGAACATCTCTCTGATTGACAAGAAGAATATTCACAATAACCGCTTGCAGGTCATCAATCAGTATGAGGAAAGTGCCGGAACCCATGACACCCGATATGATGTGACCATTCTTGTAAACGGTCTGCCGCTGGTTCATGTGGAACTGAAACGCCGTGGCGTTGCTATCAAGGAAGCGTTCAACCAGATCAACCGTTATCAGCGTGATAGCTTCTGGGCAGGCTCAGGGCTTTATGAGTATGTGCAGATTTTTGTTATCTCCAACGGCACATTCACAAAGTATTATTCCAACACCACCAGAGCAAACCACATCAAGGAAAGTGAAAATTCCTCCAAGAAGCACAGCAAGAAAACTTCCAACAGCTTTGAGTTCACTTCCTATTGGGCAGACGGCAACAACAAGGTCATTCCCGACCTTGTGGACTTCACAAAGACATTTTTTGCGAAGCAGACCATTTTGAACATCTTGACAAAATATTGCGTGTTCACTTCTGAGGAATTGTTGCTCGTTATGCGACCTTATCAGATTGTGGCAACCGAGCGTATTTTGAACAGGATTGAAGTGTCCACCAACTACAAGAAAACAGGAACAATCGAAGCCGGAGGATATATCTGGCACACCACAGGAAGCGGTAAGACATTGACTTCCTTTAAGACAGCCCAGCTTGCGACAGGACTGACGTATATCGAAAAGGTTCTGTTTGTGGTTGATCGTAAGGACTTGGACTATCAGACCATTAAGGAATATGACCGCTTTGAAAAAGGTGCTGCCAACGGAAACAAGAGTACCGCTGTTTTGCAAAGACAGCTTGAGGACAGCACCTCCCGAATTATCGTAACGACCATTCAAAAATTGGATGTGTTCATTACGAAAAATCCGAGCCACCCTATCCGTAACAAGCATATTGTTCTTGTGTTTGACGAGTGCCACCGCAGCCAGTTTGGAGACATGCACACCCGAATTGTCGGAGGGCAAATCAAAAAGGGCGAAAAGACAATCAAGGTGGAAAAGTATTTCAAGAACTATCATATCTTTGGGTTTACTGGCACACCGATTTTCGCAGTCAATGCCGGAACAGGTGGAAATCCGAATCTCCGAACCACAGAGCAGGCTTTTGGTGCGAAGCTCCATACCTACACTATTGTGGATGCAATCAATGATGGAAATGTGCTGCCGTTCCGCATCGACTATATTAACACGGTCAAGCAGAAGGATGAAAAGCAGGACAAGCAGGTTGCCGCTATTGATACCGAGGAAGCATTGGGTTCACCAGAGCGTATCACAGAGGTTGTGAAGTACATTCTGGAACACTTCGACCAAAAAACCATGCGAAATTCCTACTATAGTCTGAAAGGTCAGCGAGTAAACGGCTTTAACTCTATGTTCGCCGTCAGCTCTATTCCTGTCTGCAAAAAGTATTATCTGGAGCTTAAAAAACAGATTGCAGAACGGCACAGAGATTTGACCATTGCCACTATCTTCTCATTCGCTCCAAATGAAGTGGATAGTGCCGATGGTATTCTGGACGATGAAAGTTTTGACACCGATGACCTTGACCAGAGCTCCCGTGACTTTCTGGATATGGCAATTAAAGACTACAACAAGATTTTCAAAACCAATTTTGATACATCAAGCAAGGGCTTCCAAGATTACTACAAAGACCTTTCCGATAAGGTTAAGAAGCGTGAAGTCGATTTGCTGATTGTAGTCAACATGTTCTTGACGGGCTTCGATGCAACAACACTTAACACCCTTTGGGTAGATAAGAACTTGAAAATGCACGGTCTGATACAGGCATTTTCCAGAACGAACCGTATCCTCAATTCAGTCAAGTCCTTTGGTAATATTGTCTGCTTCCGTGATCTTGAAGAAGCTACCAACGATGCGATTGCATTGTTCGGAGACAAGGAAGCAAATGGCATTGTCCTCTTGAAATCCTATGAGGATTATTACTACGGTTGTGTCGATGATAAAGGTTGCGAGCAGAAAGGTTATGAAGAACGAATTGCCGAACTGTTGCAGAAATATCCTTTGGGACAGCCGATTGTCGGAGAGAAAAACAAGAAAGATTTTATTGTCCTGTTTGGCAACATTCTCCGTTTGAGAAATATCCTTGCTGCCTTTGACCGCTTTGCCGGAAATGAAATCCTATCTCCGATTGATTTCCAAGACTACACAGGCACATACCATGATGTGTACGAGGAAATCAAACCGAAACCGGGAAGCAAGGAAAGCATTATGGATGATGTTGTCTTTGAAATGGAGCTTGTCAAACAGGTGGAAGTCAACATTGATTATATCCTGATGCTGGTTGGAAAGTATCACGATGGAAACTGTGAGGATAAGGAAATCCTTGTTGCGATTGATAAAGCAATCAAATCCAGCTTGCAGCTTAGATCTAAAAAGGAACTGATTGAAAACTTTATTGCTACTATCAACACAAGCACCAATGTCAATACCGACTGGCAGCGTTTTGTCAGAGAGCAGAGAGAAACTGATATTCAGACTTTGATAACTGAAGAAAAATTGAAACCGGAAGAAACGAGAAAGTTTGTGGAGAACGCTTTCCGTGATGGCGTACTCAAAACCACCGGCACAGATGTTGATCGACTGATGCCGCCCGTTTCCCGTTTCGGAGGTGGAGGTTCTCGTGATAAGAAGAAACAGACAGTTATTGAAAAACTAAAAGGGTTCTTTGAGAAATACTTTGGACTGGTTAGCCCAGAGGTTTCAAAAGAATCGGATGAGGTTACATATCTTTATGATACAGAACCAACACTATCTATGGTGGCAGAGGAACCGGTGCATTACGGAATGAAAAAATATAATTGAGGTGGTGAAAATATGTTGTATAATGTTTACTGTGATGAGACATGTCATCTTGAACATGATAACAGTAATGTTATGGTGTTAGGGGCTGTGTGGTGTCCACAGTCAAAACTGAAAGAAGTCAATGAGCGGATTCGTCAAATCAAAAAAAGAAATAATGTTTCCGAAGCAATGGAAATGAAGTGGACAAAAATCAGCCCTGCAAAAGTTGATTTGTACAAAGATTTGGTTAATTATTTCTTTGATGATGATGATTTACATTTTCGGGGCGTCATTATTCCAGATAAGACAAGGCTAAATCATGAACGCTATCATCAAACACACGATACATGGTATTATAAAATGTATTTTGATATGCTCAAAGTTATCTTTTCTCCAACTGATAACTATGAGGTTTATATTGACATTAAAGATACAAACTCTGCTCGAAAAGCAAAAAAATTAAGAGAAGTATGCTGCAATTCTATGTATGACTTTTCTCAAAAAGTGATTCGGCGGTTACAACCTATACGATCTGATGAAGTTCAAATCATGCAGATAGTTGATGTTATTATAGGTGCTATCGGTTATGAAAATCGCAGATTTCCTGATGGATTTGTAAAGAGTAGTGCAAAACAAGAAGTTATTGATTTGATAAAAGAACGTTCAGGCTATACATTGCGAAAAACAACGCTTTTGCGTGAGGAAAAAATAAACCTGCTTTCGTGGGAAGCGGGAGGGACAGTATGACAAGAGATAATTGTTGGTTGCCAAAATTAGAATTTTGGGATGACTATAATAATGACTATCCTCAATATCAAGGGGCGTTATATGAGATTTTTCAGAATGACTTTATAAAATCACGTCCTACATTTGAAGGAAAGCAGGTAAATATTCGCAAGCATCCGATTGAATATGGAAAGGAAGAGGCATTTTTTCATGTAACCTGTCAAGATTATCTAAAAAGCGGAGAACGTGTGCCGGATTTTAGAAGATGCGAGAGAATCAGATGGGTTCGTGCGTTTATCGAGAATTATAATTGTGATATAACGCAATGTGAAGAATGTGAGGGAGTAAAAGTTTGGAGTGAACCGTATCGCAACACAACCAGAGTACATATGCTACTTGAAGAAGAACGCTATATGGTTGTTGTAGAGCGCCGAGATTCATATTGCTTATTAGTTACGGCTTTTTACTTCGAGCAGGATCACTCATTAAGAAAAAAACTTCAGCATTATGAACAATATAAGGCTCAAGTGCAAGCAGTAGGAAATAATTAACAGATGTTTGCAACCCAAACTCATTGACAAATCACAGAAAATCGCATATACTGATAATAGCTCATCTGCCATGCGTAGAAGGAGTTCCTAAAGACGTCTTGCTTAGCAAGGCGTCTTTTGCTTTGTCTAAATAACTTGCTTTTAGTCAATATTCTGTCAACAACTCCACAATTACATTACTCTGCTGATACAGCCAGTCCGTAAATTCCTTCGGGCTGGCTGTTCCTGTTTTTACAGCCTTTTTTCTCTGTAAGGCTTCTTTCTTAAAGTCGGAAAAGGCAGCCTGTATTTTTTCCAGACGGTCAGCCGGAAAGCCTGCGGTATTTTTTACCCGGTTTATTTTGTTGCGCCAGTTCTGGCATTCATTTTTATAAAGCAGGTCATAGTTATTTTCTCTTGCCCTCTCGTCAAATTCCCGTTTGTTTTGAAGCGCCTGTGCTTTGCGGCACTTGTCGCTGCACAGCTCATACCGCTGGCTCTTTGCCAGAAAATATTTCCCACAAACCTTGCACCGCCGGAAGCAAAGCCCCCAGTCATTCAGTCTGTTCAGATAATAGGTAATCAACGGGTAGAGGGACGCATAGGCAGACACACATTCTTCTGTGCGATGGTTGTCCGGGAACCAGAGGTCAAGCCGGGTATCTTCTGATGAAAATGTTTCGGTTTTCCTGTCTCCCTGTCAAAGCTCATGGTTTCGTTATGGAATACCCCGGTCAGGCTGCTCATTTTATCCATGAAGCGGTCACAGGCAGCGTTACGGTCACGGGGTTCTCTGGCAAGCAGATAGCTGTTCCAAATACGGAACGCCACATACATTTTCAGAGGGTCATTGCTAAGATATTTTCCCCAGAGAAATTCGCTTGCCGCCTGCTCCAGCTCCGGCTGTTTCCATCTGTTGGAGTGTAGGGCATGCCGCAGCGGAGAAAGCCCGTATAAGTTCCAATCTCTGTCCGTGTCGCACTCAAAGTTTATCAAAAAAGTCCCCAGCGGGCGTGTCATATCACAAAGCACCTCTGCGTTTTGGCTCCCGTTCAGACGGAAGCGGATCTGCTGTTCTTCCCCAATCAAAATCCGTTCTTTCATTTTCTTCCTGTCCAGCGTCAGAACAAACAAAATCCTCTCAAAACATGGCTCATGCCGTATAAACTGATTCTCCATCCCTATCCCCTGCCTTTGATTATGGTAATTATATAATTCAGTTATATCCGTTACACTTATGGTATCGCAGAAGCATTGTTTTGTCAAGGATAATCCGCTATGATGATTTCAGTTGGTAATTTCGTGCCACACAATACCTTGGCAAGTGAATGACCGTCCAAAAGGGATATGACCGGCAGGAGAAGTGACGCATCCGGCGCACCAATGCAGGGAAACACCGCAGGAATGGGGCAGGAAAACGGCTTTTGGGGAGAACGGCAGCAGGAAGCATTTTAACCTATTTGATTTATGGGAGGAACAGAATGAACAATAAAAAGAGATTGAACAGCTACGAGGATTTACCGCTGGTTCTGGATGTGGCGGACATTCAGCGGATTATGGGAATTTCAAGAGCGAGCGCCTATGAGCTGGTACACACCCCCGGCTTTCCGGTGTTCCGCAGGGGGAGGCTTATCAAGGTCAGCAAAATTGCTTTCTTTGAATGGATGGCAAAAGGCTCCGAAACCGTACCGAGAAGCGACAAATAAGCGTGAGGTATCATTCCCTGACTGCAATACTGCCGCACTTTCCAAAGGGGCATACAGATGGAAAAAACCTTAAAAATGATACCGAGACGCTACACCAAAACAGCCTATCTGCGTACATCAGATAGAAACGGAGAAAGGAGCCGGTTATGGTAAGAATGAGTAACAAGCGGCGGCTGGAATGGTCTTTCTTCTTAAATGACCGCAGCCGTATCACTTACAACGAACTGTGCCGGAAATGCCAGCACGAATGTAAACAGAGCTTCCGGGCGGTTGTGGTTGACTGCCCGAAGTATCTTTCCAAGCGTTCCAAGAAAAAGGACAAAACTGCCGGAAACGGCAAAATCCCTTAGGAACTAAGGGCGCACTTCTATACATAGTCTAAAGACCATGTATCGTGCGTCCTGCGGAGCTTACCTCTGCCGCTGATAAAATCAGCAATCCGAGGTCTGCGTTCGCTTCGCTCCGACAAGGTGGCTACACCCCCTTGCGCCGTTAAAACGGCTATCCCCTGTGTACCCGCCGAAAAGAGAAATCCGCTCTGCGGTTTTCCCTTTTCATCGGGTTTTATAGAAGCACTGACACACAGACTGTCTGCGGATGGTCTTTCTTTATCTTATAAGCAAAGGATGTGAGAACATGGAAAAATCTTTGGAACAGTTAAAGCAGGAATATGAAAAAACCACTGTCCTGCTGGAACGGAAAAAACGGAAAATGCAGCGTTTGAAAAACCGGCAGGCGTATCTGGAAAGCGGTTCCCGGAAACAGAGGACGCACCGGCTGATTACCCGTGGGGCAGCTATTGAGAGCATTGCGCCACAGACAAAGGAGCTGACCGAAACGGAATTTTATTCCCTCATGGAAAGCATTTTGAATCTGCCGCAGGCGGAGCATTTCATCCGGTCTGCCGCAGAAAACCACGCCCGTATTTCCGGGCAGGAGAAAGGCGGTGACTAAGGATAGCACTTTATCATTTTTCAATCGCACAGATAAAGCGCAGCGCCGGTCAGAGCGCCATTGCCAGCGCAGCCTACCGAGCCGGGGAGCGTCTTTACAGCAGTTACTATGGAGAAGTCAGCGACTACACCAAAAAGGGCGGCGTGATCGCTTCGGAAATCATGCTGCCGCCCCATGCGCCGGAAATATATCTTGACCGGGCGACCCTCTGGAATGCTGTGGAGAGCTGCGAGAAACATCCAAAAGCACAGTTTGCCTATTCCTTTGATATTGCCATGCAGAATGAATTAACGCTGGAAGAAAACATGGAACTGGCGAGGAAGTTCGTGCAGGAGCAGTTTGTGGCAAAAGGCATGATTGCCGATCTTGCTTTTCACAGCCCGGAGAAAGAGGACGGCGGCATCCCTAACCCGCATTTCCATGTGATGACAACCATGCGCCCCTTGAACCCGGATGGCACATGGGGACAAAAACAGCGGCGGGAATATCTTCTTGATGAAGATGGAAACCGAATCCGGGATAAAAACGGCGATTATATGTTTAACGCTGTCCATACAACAGACTGGCATGAGCCGGAAACGCTGGAACACTGGCGGGAGCAGTGGGCGGCTGCCGTTAATACAAAATTTGAGGAAAAAGGGCTGGATGTGCGTATCGACCACCGTTCCTATGTGCGGCAGGGGCTTGACCTGATACCTACTGTCCACGAGGGAGCTAATGTCCGGCAGATGGAAGCAAAGGGCATCCGCACCGAGAAAGGGGAACTGAACCGCTGGATTAAAGTCACCAACCGGCTCATGCAGGATGTGAGGAAGAAGATCAAAGCCCTGTTTGTCTGGATGGCAGAGGTAAAAGAAGAACTTTCCAAACCGCAGACACCGAGCCTTGCCGACCTGCTGATCGCTTATTACAACCAGCGCAACGCAGGGGCATGGAGCAATAAAGCCAGAACCGGAAACTTAAAACAGTTTGCCGAAGCCGTCAATTATCTGACGGAAAACAAGCTGCTCACATTAGAGGATTTGCAGGAGCGTCTTTCCTCTGTCAACGAAGAATTTGAAGCGTTAAGCGGCTCCATGAAAAAGAAATCTGCCCGGATAAAGGAATTGCAGGAATTGATACGGGAGGGCGAGAATTACCAGCGGCTAAAACCTGTCCATACGGAATTGAACAATATCAAGTTTAAGAAACAGAGGGAGAAATTTGAAACATCCCACGATGCGGAGTTACGGCTGTTTTATGCCGCCCGCCGTATTCTGAAAGAAAAACTGGACGGAAAATCCATTGCCCTGAAAGCATGGAAACAGGAATATGCACAGTTAAAAACAGAGTATGCCGAACTGTCTCCGCAGCACAAGCCACTCCGGGAGGAAGTCATACGGCTGCGGCAGGTGCAGAACGCCGTAGATACCGCACTGCGCCGGAGGGAGCAGCCACAGGAAGTACAGAGAAAGAAACATGAGATGGAGCTATGATATAACCGGCAGCTTTACCGCTACCGGTATTTTTATGGAGGGAGCATTTGAATGTATTTGAAGCGGTGAAACAGTCTGTTACCACCCGGCAGGCTGCTTCATTCTATGGAATCCGGGTGGGGAGAAACGGCATGGTCTGCTGTCCATTCCACAATGACCGCACGCCCAGCATGAAAGTGGACAGCCGCTTTTACTGCTTCGGCTGCGGGGTTTCCGGGGATGTGATCGACTTTGCCGCTTTGCTGTATGGATTGGGGAAACGGGAAGCTGCGGTCAGGCTTGCGGAGGACTTCGGCGTTTCCTATGAGAAATCCGGCAATGCGTCGCCAGATAGGAAGCGTCACAACAGGTCACAGCCCCGACAAAAATCAGCGGAGCAGAGATTTCAGGAAACGGAACGGTATTGTTTCCGGGTGCTATGCGATTATCTGCGCCTGCTGGAGCATTGGAAAACAGCATACGCCCCACAGCCGCAGGATGCCATCTGGCATCCTCTTTTTGTGGAAGCGTTGCAGAGGATAAGCTACACAGAATACCTTTTGGATATTTTGTTATACGGAGAAATAGAAGAAAAAGCGGCATTGATCGCCGCACAGGGAAAGGAGGTGCTGCGGCTTGAACAGCGAATTTCAGAGATTGCCGCCGGAAACGCAGGAAGCAGTCAAAAGAACGATGGACACAATGGAACCTGCGCAGACACCGGCAGAAATCCGGGAGACATTAGAGGGGACGCAGAAAGGCGGCGTGAAGAACAGCATCCGAAACTGCCTGACGGTGTTCCAGCGTGACCCTTTGTTTCGTGGGGCGCTGCGCCTGAACCTTTTGACGGAGCAGATTGACATTGTGAAGCCGCTGGGCTGGGAGCGCACCAGTACCACGCTGACCGACATGGACATGAACTACCTGCTTTTGTATCTGGAAGAAAACTACGGGCTTACCAGCGAGAAAAAGGTGCAGAGCGCCATCAAGATTGTTGCCAATGAAAACCGCTACCATCCGGTCAGGGATTACCTGAACAGCCTGCAATGGGACGGCACAGAGCGCATCCGTTACGCCCTGCATCACTTTCTGGGAGCCGATACGGACGAATACACCTATGAAGCCTTGAAACTGTTCCTGATGGGAGCCATCCGGCGAGTATTCAGACCGGGGAGCAAGTTTGAGGTCATGCTCTGTCTGGTTGGTGGTCAGGGAGCCGGGAAATCTACCTTTTTCCGGCTACTGGCAGGCAGGGACGAATGGTTTTCAGACGATTTGAAGAAGCTGGACGATGAAAATGTGTACCGCAAGCTGCAAGGGCATTGGATTATCGAGATGTCGGAGATGATTGCCACAGCCAATGCCAAGAGTATTGAGGAAATCAAGTCATTCTTAAGCCGCCAGAAAGAAACCTACAAAGTGCCGTATGAGACACACCCGGCAGACCGGCTGCGGCAATGTGTATTCGGAGGGACGACCAACCGGCAGGACTTTTTACCCCGTGACCGCACCGGCAATCGGCGCTTTCTCCCTGTGACGGTGTACCCGGAACGGGCGGAGGTTCACATACTGGACGATGAAGCGGCGGCGAGGGCGTATATCGAACAGATGTGGGCGGAAGCCATGACGGTTTACCGCAGTGGGAAGTATAAGCTGTCATTCAGCATAGAAATGAACCGATACCTGAACGCCCACCAGCAGGACTTCATGCAGGAGGATACACAGGCTGGCATGATCTACGCCTATTTGGAGGACTACACCGGCGACAGGGTATGCTCCAAGCAGCTTTATGAGGAAGCGCTGGGGAACTTAAATTCCCCGGCAGACTGGGAGACACGGGCAATCTGTGAGATTATGAATACCGGCATTGCGGGCGGCATCATACAGGGGTGGGCAGCCTACAAAAGCCCGAAGCGGTATAAGAAATACGGTTCTCAAAAAGGCTGGGAGCGTGTCAACCAAGCTCCGCCGGAGGGGGGCGGTTTTCAGGAAATCACGGAAGAAGAAGCCCGGCAAATGGAACTGCCATTCTGAAAAGCCACCGGTTAACAGTTTGGTTGACGCTTTGGTTGACAGCCGGTTGACGGGGAAAAGCCTGATATTTGGGGCATTTCTCTCCTTTGTCAACCATGTCAACCAAGAAATCAAAGAAAAAGTAAAAAGTAATAATAGAGCGCCTATGGATTGTTTTCAAAGTCTTTTCTGCCGGTTGACACGGTTTGGTTGACATGGAGACAGTCTGCGGCTGTACACCTGCCTGACATTCCCTTGTCGGGCATATTTCATTTATGGAGGTAACTGCCTATGGTAAAAAGCAAAAACGAGAGCAATAACAAAAACAGCGGCACCCTGCTTACCGAAAAAGACGGCACCCAGTATTTTGTCATGGGGAAAGTCCGTATCAAGGTATCGGAGCATTTCGCACAGGATGGGAAGCCGCTTGACAGCCTGCTGGAAGATGTGATCCAGCACGCTGCCGCCGCTTCCTGAAAAAATACGGAATAACGACTGTCAATCAGCCCACGCTTATGATATACTTGTACCAGCGAGTATTGTATAAGCGTGGGTTGTTTCTTTTAGAAGGAGGATTTTTAACCATGAAACAACCATACAATACAACGATTTATAACACTGCACTATATTTGAGATTGAGCCGTGACGATGAATTACAGGGGGAAAGCGGCAGTATCCAGACCCAGCGCATGATGCTTAGGCAGTATGCCGCAGAGCATGGGCTGACCGTTGTAGACGAGTATATTGACGACGGATGGAGTGGGACAAATTTCGAGCGTCCAAGTTTCCAAAGGATGATTGATGACATCGAGGACGGGAAAATCAACTGCGTTGTCACAAAGGACTTATCCCGTCTGGGAAGAAACTATATCCTGACCGGTCAGTACACGGAAATCTATTTCCCCAGCAAGGGAGTACGCTACATTGCCATCAATGACAATGTGGACACCATCAACGGAGAAAGCGAGCTTGCACCGTTCTTAAACATCCTGAATGAAATGCACGCCCGACAGACCAGCAAAAAGGTCAAGGCTGCCATGCACACAAGATTTGCCAATGGCGCACACTATGGAGCCTATGCACCGCTGGGCTATGTAAAAGACCCGGACAAAAAAGGTCATCTTCTGATCGACCCGGAAACACGCTGGATTGTAGAAAAGATTTTTGACCTTGCCGTACACGGGCGTGGTGCCGCCAGCATTACACGGATTCTGGTGGAGGAAAAAGTACCTACCCCCGGCTGGCTGAACTATGAAAGATACGGGACTTTCGCTAATATCTACGCCGGTGCGCCCGCAGAAAAAGCCTATGCGTGGACGATTGCACAGGTCAAGAGCATTTTGAAAGAGGAAACCTACATCGGTCACAGCATTCACAACAAGCAGAGCAACATTTCATTCAAGAACAAGAAAAAGGTGCGGAAGCCGCAGGAAGAATGGTATCGTGTGGAAAATACTCACGAAGCCATCATTTCTGAAGAAGTGTTCCAAAAAGTTCAAGAGCTGATTGCAAGCAGACGCAGGAAACGCAGAAACGGTACGACACAGATTTTCGCAGGATTGATAAAATGTGCAGACTGCGGATGGTCTTTAGCCTATGGGGAAAACAAGCAGAATAAGAACCCATACGGGTACTACCATTGCAGCAAGAACGGACAGGGATTACGCCAGTGTTCCATGCACTATATCCGCTATGATGTACTGTATGCCTATGTGCTTGCAAGACTGCAATACTGGTCTATGATGGTACAGAAAGACGAGGACAAGCTGCTGAAACGGCTGCTCAATGCCAGCGACAGGGAAAGAAACTCTGCGAAGAAAAAGCAGGCTGCGGAGCTGAAAAAGGCAGAGAAGCGTAAAGCCGAGGTTGACGGGCTGTTTGCTAAAATGTATGAGGACTGGTCTGCCGGACGCATAACCGAGTATAACTTCAATATGCTGTCCGAGAAGTACCAGAACGAGCAAAAGGAGCTTGAAACAAAAATAAGACAGCTTCACGAAACGATGGAAGCCGCCGTACAGACCGCAGCGGATGCTGAAAAGTGGATTGCCCTAATGAAACAGTATGTCAACCCTGTGGAGCTGACCGCAGAACTTCTGAACACTCTAATTGAAAAAATAACCGTCCACGAAGCTGTCAAGGGCGAGGACGGAAGCCGTGAGCAGGAAGTAGAAATCTACTACCGCTTCATCGGCAAAATCGACTGACCTTTCTTTTTTACCCAATAATATCTTTAATTAAGGGAAACGGGGCAATCATACCCTGATTTTGAACGCTTAGTTATGCTAAGTGACTATTTCAATTTGACCTTAGATGAATTGGTTAAAGGCGTTGATGTTCAGGATGTGAGAGAAAAAAACATGACAGACGAAAGAGTTACATCGATTTATTTGGACGTTGAAAACGGAAAAGCAGCATTCAAGAAAATCGTGAGAATACTTGGGTATATATACCTTGCAGTACTTGCCGCTGTTCTTATTGCTTTTTTAGCTCATTTGGCTTTTCCCAATATAGAATGGCTTTGGAGGCACTATTAACAAATCATTTTTATCTGCCGGGCGACTGCAAAAGAAAAAAACGGTCGCACAGCTGCCCTACGATGGTTACATGGACAAGCTCTGTACCTGGATGCTCTACGATCTGGACGGTTCGCCCGGTGTACAGGGGGAACGAGTACATGAAGCGCCGATTACAAAGCAGACTGATCCGGGCCATCCTGAACAGCCCATAAGAAAGCGCCGGACGCGGCGGCCTGTTGGCCCTGCGCCCGGCGTTTTCCTATGGGTTTATTCTACGCATTTCAAAGCCTGTTCCGGCGGGTATTTGATAAATCATTCTGCCACCCCACCGACCACACCCGAAAAGCCTTGATTTCCGTGGACTTTTTGACCCTTAAATGCGTAGACAGGAGGGGCTTTTCAGCTCTCGTATTCAGCACATGGTTTGAGACGCTGCTGCACTATATTGTGCATAGATAGTCACATAAAAAATCTTTTGATGTACTATTGACTTCTGATGTACTGTGTGGTACGATGTATATACAGGAGGTACAGTACATGAATATTGATGATTGGAAATCTCAAATTAAGCGCGGGACACTGGAATTTTGTATTCTGTTGATGATAAAGCAGCAACCATCCTATGGATATGAAATTATCAGTACATTAGAAAAATATCCTATTCTGGCTGCAAAAGAGAATACAATTTATCCGCTACTTAGACGGTTAATGAAAGATGATTATGTATCATCATCGTGGCAGGAGAGTGCCGAGGGCTTGCCGCCGCGAAAGTATTATTCCATTACCGACAAAGGAATTGAATATATTTCCGCAATGTCTGATGAATGGGATAATCTGCTAAACGCTATTAAGGAAATCAAAGGAGCATGAGAGAATGGAACTGGAAAAATCACTTAATGAATATCTCGAAAAAATCGAAAAATATCTGAAACCAATGATTGTTTCAGAACGTGTGGACATTGTGAAAGAAATCAAAAGTGAAATGCTTGAATTGCAGAACAATGGTATTTCCACAGAACAAATTATTGATCGCTTGGGAAATCCTAAGGAACTTGCAAAAGCCTATTTAGGAGAAGCCATTGCAAAAAACAACGGTTTTAACTGGCGTCGGTTGAGTGCCGTGATTGCTTTTTACAGCCTTGCAGGAATTGGTGGTATGTTTGTTTTGCCGATTACAAGTATTTGCGGTATCGCCTTTATGGTAAGCGGCGTGCTTTGTCCGATTGCGGGTATTATTAAGCTCGTAGCCCACTTAATGGGATATGAAATTGCCGAAATTGGTATTAGCATTGGCACTTTTTCTGCTAATGCGATAGCTTTTCTCCCCATTTCTATTTTGATTGGTGCCATAATTTTTGTCATTGGATGGTTGCTTTGGAAACTCACCATTGTGATTATTAAGTCTATGAGCCAAGGAAAGAAAAAGTTGGATCAATAATATAACGAGAAAACGCCGGACGCGGCGGCCTGTTGGCCCTGCGCCCGGCGTTTTCTTATGGGTTTATTCTACGCATTTCAAAGCCCGTTTCGACGGGTATTTGATAAATCATTCTGCCACCCCATCGACCACCGCCGAAAAGCCTTGATTTCCGTGGGCTTTTTGCCCCCTAAATGCGTAGACAGGAGGGGCTTTTAGCTTTCGTGTTCAGCATATCGTTTGTGGCGCTGCTATACCTGATAATTCATATTCTGTTCCTTGTATTCTTCGAACAAATGAAATATAATGAAACAGTTTGTCGGAGGTGTGAACATGGCTTACATGACGCTCAAAGAGACAAGCGAGAAATAGGGTGTTTCGTCCCGTCAGATAAATTATTGCTGCATCGACGGACGTATCCCCGGTGCTGTCAAAATGGCCGGTGTCTGGCTGACCCCAAAGGAAGCAGAGAAGCCAAAGGGCAGACGGTATAACGAAAGTAGGTGATACAGTGCTGCATATAGCAATTTGTGATGATGAAAAAGACTTTGTTCAGTATTTGACCGACTTGCTGAACCAATACAGCAAGGAAACAGGACGGAACATAAAGATTACCCCGTACTATGACGGTATTGAGCTGATCGAAAAATACGATCCAACCATAGACCTGATTTTCCTTGATATTCAAATGAAGATGGTAGACGGACTTCATGCTGCCGAGCGTATCCGGCAAATGGACGAAACTGTGGGTATTATTTTTCTCACTACTCTTACACAGTTTGGGCTTGAGGGATATAAATATCATGCGACGAACTACATCATTAAGCCTATGAAATATGCCCGGCTCAAATCAGAAATGGACAAATTCGTGGAGCGCAGCCAGAAAGAAGATACCCCCTCTCTGGTGATTACCAACGATACCGGCAAATATAAGGTGCCGCTGAAATCCATTCGATACGTTGAAACCTATAACCGCAATCTGATGTTCCATACCGAGCAGGAAAATATTATCTGCTATAAGAGCATGAAAGAAGTGGAACGGGAACTTTGCGACAAAGACTTTGTGCGCTGCCATACCAGTTATATCGTCAATCTGTTCTATGTAAAAGGCATCAAGAAGCTGGACATTGAATTGATTACAGGTGAGGTCATTCCCATCAGCCAGCCAAAACGAAAAGAATTTATGGAACGGCTGACGGACTATTGGGGGGATTTCTTATGATGCGCTTTTTTGAAATCCTCTCTTTTCTATTGGCATGGGGATATACAGCGGTTTTCTTTCTTATTCTGAAATCCTTTCTTCCTCTCCGCAAAAATGTGGTGCTGAAAGTTATAGCGTTTCTGGTTTGTGGCTATTTGGCTGATTCCATTATCTATTCCAATGATGCCGGAAGTCTGTTCGGTACGATGTTGTTGTTTTTTCTCTATGTTCTGCTGTTTTATCGTGGGACATTCATGGAGAAATTATCGGTCATGCTTGTTTTTTATCCAGCACTCATTGCCATTAACTACTTAATGCTTGACACCGGGGGCCGATTATTCAAAATCGTAACCCAAGCAAGTTATGAGGAGACTTTGCAATCCCCAGCACTAATGCTCATCAGTACAGCTATTCATACAGTGTCACTTTTACTGCGCTTGCTGTTCTGGATCGGCGCGTGGTTGGTTTTGCGGAAGTTTCTGAAAAAAATCCCGTCCCATCTTAACATAAAGACATGGTTGATTATTGATATGCTGATTCTTGCCTCATTTGTGGCAATCTTCACAATTATCTACTTTATGCCAGAAAATACTGCGATTGTTTATCCCATCTGTGGGGCTTCTATCTTTTCCAGTTTCGGGTGTATGTATCTGGCGGCCTATATCTATGATTCCATGCAGACAGCATACCGAGTACAGCAGATGGAAACACAGCGGGATTATTACAAGGAGCGCATTGCCGAAGAAGAACGTGTCCGTTCCATCTACCACGACCTGAAAAACCACCTGCTTGTCATGGAAAGCAGGCAGAATACAGCAGAAACCCGGCAGATGGCCGAAACGCTCCGCTCTCAAATTGCAGACTATGAGGACTATGTGCATACAGGAAACGAGTTCCTTGACATCATTCTAAAGGATAAGGCAGCAAAAGCCCGTGAAAAGCAGATTGATTTCTCGGCTTTGGTTGATTTCAAGGGTATGGACTTCATAGAACCGTTGGACATCAGCACCATATTTGGCAATGCCATTGACAACGCTATGGAGGCCAGTGAACGGTTGCCGGAAGATCAACGATTGGTTACTGTCAAGGCCGAGCGTGTTCGGGATATGCTGATTATCACGGTGGAAAACAACACTTTACCGGGAACACAGCCAGCCGAGGAAACCACAAAGAAAGATCGTTTCGTACATGGCTTTGGGATTCCCAATATCAAAAAAGCCGTTGAAAAATACGACGGACAGTGCAGCTTCCGTCAGGGGGATGGAACTTACCTGCTGAAAATTCTGATCCCGATTCCTTAACGGATCGACGCCGCTTCGTAAAGAAGCGGCGTTTCTTTTTTGTGCAGACTTAGTTTTTTCATTGTAGATGTTAGTTTACGCATTTTCCATTGTGCCTTTCTTTTGCCCGGATATAATGAAGAAAAAACACAAAAAAGCAAAGAGAGGTTATAGAACATGAGTATTTTAAGCACCAAACAACTGACAAAGCAATACGGCACCGAGCCGAATATTGTTAAGGCGTTGGACGGCGTGAGCATTTCGATTGAGCCGGGCGAGTTTGTTGCTATCATCGGCACATCCGGCAGCGGCAAATCCACCTTGCTGAATATGCTGGGCGGATTAGACCGTCCCAC
>OERF01000121.1_pt1 | contig 24718 bp, 25 predicted proteins | sample 1539921 | NCBI WGS metagenome assembly OERF01 (sample SAMEA3891883, study PRJEB23780) | metagenome | biome: terrestrial biome; feature: animal house; material: Caecal content | place: Italy | collected 2015-05-05
CTGCCAGCCTTTTGCTGTCTGCGGAACAAAGGTATATAAAGCCCCGCCGCAGCGGATTCTCTTATGTCAAGTACTACCCTATTATTTTCTTGGATGCTTTCCCCTCTGACTGGTCCCGCTTTTCAGGAGGTTCGATTTTCGGCTGATTTGAATCAGCCACTGCTTTTCGGTGTCGGTTAGCTTATTGTAAGGCAGGCGAATTTGCTTACAGAAAATCATAATCCATTTCTGGAAATCGCTGCCTTCTGTTTCGGAGATGCTTTCAATGTACTCTTTGAGAGATGGGGTGGCGGTGTCTGCAGCAACACTCCCCGGGTCTCCACTGTGTGCCTGTTTCAGTTCCTTTAGGATGCACTCCACATCGTCGCTGACCACTCGAGCAAAGTATTCATCCTCGTCAATTTGGGCTGCCTTTAAGGTCAATAGAGTATTGTCCTCTTTGGGGTGGTACTTCTCCAGAATGGCAGTCCGGGCAGACTCTAATAAGCTGTTTAGGTTTCGGATCTGCATAGACACTATGCCATCCACGTAGATTTCCATATCGGCCATCAGCCGGGCAAATTCTGGATGGGCGATCAGCTCCGACAGGAGCCGGTTGTTGATCTTTCCACTACTCAATACATCCACTGCGTCATCACTTAGATGCAGGTCTGCAAGACTTGTCCCTGAGTGTTTTTTATTCTCGTTCAAGCCCAGCAGATAATCCAAGCCTACGCCGTAGAGCGCCGCCAGTTTCTCCAATGCCCCCAGGTTGATATCCGGCTTTTTGTCGTTTTCGTAGTTACTGAGGGTGGACTTTACAATCCCCGTCTGCTCAGATACCTGTTCCAGCGTCAGGTTATGCTCCTGCCTTAGGTCGGTGAGTCGTTCTCCCGTGGTCAGTTTCGTCTGCATTGTTTCACCTCCATTGTTTTTTATTTTACCATATTCGACCTGTCGAATGGAGTCGAGGAAACGAATCATCCTGATATTTTGAACATGCATCCATTTCGTTCATGATCGTGGAAAAATAGCTGTCAGATGGCCTTTATTTTAATTTATGGAAAAATCAGGAAATCAGAATTTTCCTGCTATAATAGCCTTCACAGATAAGTGAATGACCGTCCTCACCGCCCAAACCGCGACGACCTCCACCCGGAGCGAGCGCCCGAAAGGGATGGCACAGCGCCCTCAGAAATGAGCGAGTTGCCTGTCAGGAAAGCAGCGAAGGAGACCGGCAAATGATCCGTCCCGGTATACGGCAGGACGCCCGATACCACCAACTGCAAAGAAAGAGGTGTCAATGAAAGACGAAAAGCCCCGCAACCCTGCATGGCCTGATTGGTACGATGGCAAGAAGATCAATGAGGTCCAGTTCTGCTACGACTTTTTGAAATTCCATCCGCTCAAGTGCATCGCCGGTCGGTTTTACACGCCGGACGGCCCTGTAGAGGACGAAGCCGAAATCAAACAAAAGGTCCTGTTGGAGATCGAAAGCTATGTGACCAGCGGGCTTTCCAAAGCTATCAGAGCGATCTTTATGCCCGCTTCCTCGGCTTCGGCAACGGCGCGTTGACTTCCCTATACGACCACTCGGACGGCTTCTGGCGGCGGCAGCTCATTCTGACCACCAAGGAACGTCCAACCGACCGGGAGGACGACCCTTTTCTGGTCGAAAAGCTCTGTGAGGAACTGGAAGGCATCCTTCTCTGGTGCCTGGAAGGATTGACCCGGCTCCTGCGAAACAACTACAAGTTTACAGTTAGCGCCCGCGCTGCCGGCAATCTGGACACCGTCAAACGCAGCAGCAACAATGTTCTGGATTTTCTGGAATCGGAGGGTTACTTCCGCTTCAAATCCGACACTGAGGTCAGCTCCAAGTGCCTCTATGAAGTCTACAAGGTCTGGTGCGACGACAACGCCTGCCGCCCGGTGTCACCCAACCGGCTCAGCACCGAGCTGAACCAGCAAAGCCTCCGTTATAAACCTGGAGGCCACCAACAACATCTACTTGCCAGGCGGCCGCCGGGTGCGCGGGTTTGTCGGCATCGAGGCGCTCATCCACCCCTGCCAGCAGTAAAAATTTTTATAAAACAATGCCGTACAGACTGTACGTACTGTACGCTGTACGGCAGCCAAGAAAACCGTTTTTTGAAAACAACGTATCATCAATTAAACTTCAAAAATTGTACAACGCACAGCTCGTACAGCCCGATGTTCACTGTACGCAAATTTTTGAATCAGCACACAACGCATAAAAGAATTGAGGTGAATTTTTATGAAGCACATTTTCCCCAACATGACACGGAGGACACTATTTGACCAGAAAGAAGGATATCGGAAAAGAATACGGCCTGCCCACAGGTTCTCTCGAATGCCTGGCCCGGACATTTCTGCCCGGGATCCAGGCATTTTTTGAAATCGAGGAAAACCAGAAGGCTTTCGAGGCTTGGCTTGCACGACGCCCGCAGGAGCCAAAAGAAGAAAAGGCTGCCTAGGGTGTATCTGAGAAGTCAAAAATGCTGGAATATTCGCCAAAAAGCGCCAGATGCAAGGCGCATGAGCGCCGCACTCCTTGGTGGAATGCAAGCGAATGCAACGCAGCAGATGGGGCTTTTTGGTAGAATAGAACAGCGTTGGGGAATTTTCAGATACACCCTAAGAAAGTACAAAGGCAGAGCATCCTGCCGGGCGCTCCGCCTTTTGACTGTTGTATGCCATCGTTGAACTCATCGGCCAAGCCGCCCTCACTCCGCCGCCGCATCCCGCTTTTGCGCCAGCCAGACCGAAAGGGCCGTAAAGGCTACGGTGTAGCACAGAGCCGACAGCAGGAAGGGCGCCAGGTCCAGCTCCATGGTGGGGTTGTTGGCCCGCATCCCCAGACAGAGCAGCGCGTAAGGAAACAGATACCCCCACCCCTTGGCGGTGCACAAAAGGCCCAGGATGCCACCTGCCAGGCCGAAGGCCACCGGCGGGGCGAACGTCCGCACCGCCAGACTGACGAACAGCTGCACCGCACAGACCGATATGCTCCCCACCGCCCCGCAGAACAGCCACCCAGGCAGCTCGGGGGGCAGTGGGCCGGGCAGGCCCACCAGCTTGCCGCTGAGGACGAATAGCCCACCGATGCACCCCTGGGCCAGCACCGACGTCCCGGCGGCCAGGATCAGCTTGGCCAAGCACAGGTCGGCCAGCGGCACCGGCGCGGTGAAAAAGCTGTTCCAGTTGTGGCCGGCCTGCTCCAGCCGCCACTGCCAGGCGCAGAACACCCCCAGTAAAGCCGGCAGAAAAAACAGGGAGGAAAACAGGGTGTGCTGGCTCCACAGACTGTACCAGGCATTGTCCAGCACCTCGATATTACCCAGATAGTTGGCCGTGCCCAGGATGGCAGGCACCACCGGGAGCACCACAAAGGCCAGCCATACCGGAGCACGGCGGCATTTGCCCAGTTCCGCCCGCAAACAACGCAGCAGCATGGTCACACCTCCTTTTTCACAAACAGGGCCCGGCCCGCCAGCAGAAAGGCTGCGGCCCACACACAGAGAAGAATGAGGTCGGCGGGCGCGGGCCACTTCCAGAAAAAGCGGGTCACACGAGTGGCCTCGTTCCAGTCCATCCGCACCAGGGCCAGCAGCCCGTAATAGCCCCAGGGCACAAAGCGGACCAGGGCCGGCGGAAAGAGCATGGACAAGATCCCCAGAAAGCTGCCCGCGACCCCGCATACCAAGGCCGCCGCCTGGTTGGCGTAGTATAAAGACAGCCCCTGCTGCAAAGCGTAGACCATCATGGACACCGCCCAGGAGATGAGGGTGAACACCCCAAACCGCACCCAGGGGACCGTCCCGGGAAAATGGAGGGCCATCCCCATGGCTGCAAAAATGCCGGTGCGGACCACCAACAGAGCGCCCAGCACCAGAGCGCCCCAGGCCAGCTTGGCGGCATACAGCTTTCCTGGGTTTGCCATAGTTTCCAGCAGCTTCCAGGTGCCGCCCTTGTGCTCCAGTTCGCAGCTGCGGCTGGCCAGCACCGCTACGCTGAGGGGCAGGATGATGGCGTCGATGAGGGCCAAATTGTAGAGCAGCAGCATCCACCCCCAGGCAAGGTCCTCCGCATCCTGCCGGGTGAGGAAGGCCCCGAACCAGAACAGTTCCACCCCCAACACCGCAGCGCAGACCAGGACGATGTGCCGTCGCCGGCACTTGAAAAATTCCAGCCTGAGCAGGTTCATAGGCTCGCCGCCTTTCCGGTCAGTTCCAAAAAGATGTCCTCCAGACTTTTCTGCCGCTCCTCCAGCCGGAGGATGCCCAGCCGGTTTTCGGCCAAAAAGCCGGTCAGCCGGGCCGCCTCCCCGTCGGGCAGGATGGGCAGGATCAGATAGCCGTCCTCCTCCTGACAGGGCAGGCCCCGGTCCCGCAGCAAAGCCTGCGCCACCGGGTCATTGGTGGTGCGCAGGGCCAGATGGTGGGTGCTGCGGCTGTGCAGGGTCTCCAGGGTGTCCTGAAACACCAGCTCCCCCTCCCGGATGATGCCCACATGGTCGGCCATCTGGTCGATCTCGCTCAGCAGGTGGCTGGACACCACCACCGTCATCCCGAACCGCCGGGGCAGGTCGCAGATCAGCTCCCGCATCTCCTGGATACCTGCCGGGTCCAGGCCATTGGTGGGCTCATCCAGGATCAATACTTTGGGGTAGCCCAGCAGGGCGGCGGCGATGCCCAGCCGCTGCTTCATGCCCAGAGAATAATGGCCGGCCAACTTATCCCGCTGGCCGTCCAAGCGGACGATCTGCAGCACCTCCCGAATGTTCTTCTCCGGCACGCCCCGCAGGGACTGCACCACCCGCAGGTTTTCCTCCCCGGTCAGGTGGCCATAATAGCTGGGGCTTTCGATCAGGCTGCCCACCTGCCGGAGGATGTCCAGGCGGTTGGCGCTGTCCATCGTTTTGCCCAGTACCTGGATGCTGCCCGCGGTGGGGTGCACCAGACCCAGGATCATTTTCAGGGTGGTGGATTTACCCGCCCCGTTGGGCCCCAAAAAGCCATAGACACAGCCCTCCGGCACCCGCAGATCCAGGTGGGACACCCGCATGGCGTCCCCGTACCGCTTGCACAGGCCGTGTGTCTCAATGATCTCCATAGCAAGACCTCCTTCATGGCACCATCTTACCACTGCCGCCTTACCTGCCCATGAAGGCTACCTTACGTTTACCTTGATTTTGAGCCCGGCCGCTGGACGAAGGGCCGGCTCCTTTTTATAATGGAAGCAGTCGGGAAAGGAGGCTGTGCCATGGCCTACCGCATTTTGATCGTGGATGACGAGCCTGCATTGCAGAAGCTGGTGGGGGAGATTTTGTCCGGCGCAGGCTATGAGACGGACAGCGCCCTGTCCTGCGCCCAGGCCCTCGAACGGCTGCGGGCCGCCCCGCCGGACGCCGTGCTGCTGGACGTGATGCTACCGGACGGGGACGGCTTTTCCCTGCTGGGAAAAATGCAGGCGGTCCGGGATCTGCCGGTGCTGTTCCTTTCCGCCCGGGATGAGGATGAGGACCGGCTGAAGGGGCTGGGCCTGGGGGCGGACGACTACATCACCAAGCCTTTTCTGCCCCAGGAACTGCTGCTGCGGCTGCGCTCGGTGCTGCGGCGGGTCTACCGGGAACAGCTCCAGGTCTCCCGTCTAGGCGATACGGAGATCGACTGGGGCAAGGGAACCGTCCGCCGGGGCGGCGCTCAGACCGCCCTGACAGCCAAGGAGTTCACCCTTCTGAAAACGCTGTGGGATGCTCGGGGCAACATCGTCACCACAGACGCCTTGTGCGAGGCCCTTTGGGACGGGCCGCTGGTGGGCTATGAGAACACGCTGATGGTGCACATCCGCCGCCTGCGGGAAAAGGTGGAGGCAGACCCCTCCCACCCACGCTATCTGCTGACGGTGCGGGGATTGGGCTACCGCCTGAAACGGGAGGGAGAGAGATGAATCTGCGCAGCTTTTTGAAAGGGACCCTGCTGATGACCGTCTCGGCGGCTCTCATCGCCCTGGTGACGGTAGTGGGATTTCTGGCCTTTATTTACTACAATAGCAGCGGGGGCCGGGATTGGGGCGTTCCCATTCAGCAGGTGTCGGATGCACTGGACCGGGACGGGACAGAGTACCGGTTCAAGGGCGAGGAACTGTTGGAAACAGGCTGCTGGGCCATGCTGCTGGACCAGCAGGGGCAGGTGGTCTGGTCTTTCCGCAAACCGCAGGAGGTGCCGGAACAATACACAGTTGCCGATGTGGCCGCCTTTACCCGCTGGTATCTTCAGGATTACCCGGTGCAGTGCTGGGTGCGGGAGGACGGGTTGCTGGTGGTGGGCTCCCCCAAGGGCAGCCTCTGGAAGCACGATATCGCTATGGACATCCGGACCCTGCTGCAAACGCCTTTTTGGTTTGGAGGCATCTTTCTGCTGGCGCTGGGGTGTGTGCTGGGGCTGTCCTATCGGGCAGCACGGCACTGGTTCCGGCAGGCCCAGCAGGCGCGGGATGCCGCCCGTTCCGAGTGGATCAACGGCGTCTCCCACGACATCCGCACCCCTCTATCGGTGGTGATGGGGTACGCTGCGCAGTTGGAGGAAGCGCCGGATCTCTCCCCCACCCGCCAAAAACAGGCGGCCATCATCCGCACTCAGAGCCAGGCCATCCGGGACCTGGTCAACGACCTGAACCTGACCATGCGGCTGGACTGTGCCATGCAGCCCCTGCGCAAAGAGACGGTCCACCCCGACAGCTTTCTCCGGCAGACTGCCGCCGATTTTCTCAACGGCGGCATGGCCGAGGGCTTCCCCTTCGAGATCGACCTTCCCGCCAAGCCCCTGCCCGCCGTCGAAGCCGACCCCTTCCTGCTGCGGCGAGCGGTGAACAACCTGCTCACCAACTGCGTGCGCCACAACGCTCCCGGCTGTTCCATCCACCTGGGGGCCCGGGCCCGGCAGGGCGGGCTGGTCCTCTGGGTGGAGGGTGGAGCCACGGCGGACGCTCCCGCCCCGGCAGGGCCCGACCACCCTCTGGAGCCGGACGGCGGGGCCGCCCACGGCACCGGGCTGCGGCTGGTGGCCCAGATCGCCGCGGCCCACAGCGGGCAGGCCAGCTTCTACGTTGGGCCGCCCTTCCGCTGCGAGCTGTGGCTGCCGCTGGGGCAGGTAAAAAATAGGCCATAAACGCAGAAACGGATCGCGCCGGATCATGATCCGCAGCAAAAAGGCAGAGCACCTTTACCGGGCGCTCTGCCTTTTATGGTTTGGTTGTCCTGCTCCCGCAGCGCAGCACTTCGGGCAAAGAAAAAACGTACCCGAACCCTTCCTCGTAGAGGATTGGGTTCGGATACGCCTTGTTTGGTGGGTCGGGTTGCGGTGCCCTGAATTTCCGGCGCGCATGCAATGCGCTTGAAAATTCAGACCGCTGCCCCTGCTCTGCCTCGCCTGCTTCGTCCGCAGGACGCGGCTCGGCTGCGCAGCAGTACAGGACTCGAACCGGGTGCGCCTCTGCGATGCCCTTGCAAAACAAAAACCCGAGGCCTGTGACCTCGGGTTTTGTTTTGGTGGACGGTACAGGACTCGAACCTGTGACCTCCTGCACGTCAAGCAGATGCTCTACCAGCTGAGCTAACCGTCCAAAGTGTCTTGTGACTTAGATATGATACCACACTTTGGCGGAAAATGCAAGAGGTTATTCCCATTTTATTTTACTTTTGCGGCGGGATTCCACAGGATGCTCTCCACGGAGGTTTCCACGGTGTTGTATTGGGTCTCATAGGGAAGGGTTTTGCAGTAGACAAAGCCGCACTTTTCGATCACGCGGGCCGAGCGGGTGTTGCGCTCGAAATGCCCTGCAATCAGAAAATCCAGCTTTTCCACCTCAAACAGGTAGCGGATGACTTCCTGCACCGCTTCCGGCATCAGGCCCCGGCCCCAGCAGGGTTTGGCCAGGACATAGCCGATCTCCCGCCCCCGGTAAGCGGCCAGTTCGGGATAGTGCTCCTCGTCGTAGCACTCCACGCCCAGGGAGCCCACTACGCCGCCCTGGTACTCCAGGGCAAACGTCTTGTGCTGGCCGATGAAAAGGTCCAGGATCTTCCGGGTTTCCTCCCGGTTTTTGTGGGGCAGCCAGCCGGCCATCTGGCCCACCCCGTCCTCCCGGGCATAGGCGTAGAAGTCGTCCAGGTCGCTCAGGCGCCAGGGGCGCAGGGTCAGCCGCGGGGTGTGCAGTACCACGTCCCGCAGATCGATCGGCGCGTTCATACCGGTCCGCCCTTACTGGACCATCTTGCGGGCGGCCTTGTAGATGTCGCCGCAGCCCAGGGTCAGGACCAGGTCGCCCTCATGGGCGTTCTTCCGGACCCAGCCGGCGGCGGCGTCCAGGCTGTCCACCACCACGGCGCCGGGGACTTTGGCGGCCAGCTTCTCGCTGCTGATGGAGGGGTCGTTGGGCTCGCGGCTGCCCAGGATGGGGGTCAGGACGGTGATGTCCGCCAGCTTGAGCACGTCGGCAAAATCATCCAGCAGCATCTTGGTGCGGCTGTATGTAAACGGCTGATGGACGGCGATCAGCCGCTTGTAGCCCAGCTCTTTGGCGGTGGTCAGGGTGGCCCGCATCTCGGTGGGGTGGTGGGCGTAGTCGTCCACCACCACGGCGCCGTTGCACTCGCCGCAGACCTCGAACCGGCGGCAGACGCCCTTGAACTCCGCCAGGGCGGCGGCGCACTGCTCCGCGGTCAGGCCCATGGTACGGCAGACGCTGCACATCGCCAGGGCGTTGTAGATGTTGTGGTAGCCCGGCACCGACAGCTTGATGTGGCCCGAAATACCGTTGCCGCCGGCGTCCCACTCCTTCAGGTCGAACTCATAGAAGCCGGGGCGGTACTCGCTGATGTTCACCGCCTGGTAGTCGCCGCCGTTCCGGATGCCGAAGGTGCGCACCCGGCGCTGGATGGTGTACATCACGTCCATGGTGTTGCGGTCGTCGGCGTTGGCAAAGATCATGAACTGGGTCATGAGGGAGAACCGCTTGAAGGCAAACTTCAGCTCGCCCATGCTGCCGTAGTAGTCCAGATGGTCGTTGTCGATGTTCAGCACCACCGAGAAATAGGGGGTCAGCTTGAGGAAGGTCTCGGCAAACTCGCAGGCTTCCACCACGATGTCGTCGCCCATGCCCGCCTTGCCGTAGCCGTTGATGAGGGGCAGCTTGCCGCCGATGACCGCGCTGGGGTCGCGGCCGGCCAGCTCCAGGGCGGTGGTGATCATCGCAGTGGTGGTGGTCTTGCCGTGGGTGCCCGCCACGCAGATGCTGCTCTTGTACAGGCGGCTGACGTAGCCCAGCAGGACGCTGCGCTCGACGGTGGGGATGCCGTAGCTTTCGGCGGCGGCCAGCTCCACATTATCTTTGGAGATCGCGGCCGAATACACCACCATATCCGCCCCCACGATGTTGTTGGCGTCATGGCCCAGGGTCACCCGGATGCCCATGGCCCGCTCGGCCTGGATGATGCTGCCATCCAGCACGTCGCTGCCGGTGATCTGGTAGCCCTTGGCCGCCAGGATCTGGATCAGCGGGAACATACCGCTGCCCCCGCAGCCGATAAAATGGAGCTTGGTGACATGATCCAGCAGGCGCTGGTCATAATTGCTGAACATACTCATATAGGCTTTACCTCCCAAATATCGCGGCCTGGCCGGCCGCCAAGCGTCCGCCCGCAGGGGCCCGCCCCCGCAAGGACACAATGTTTCATTGTCACTGTTTATTATAGTATTTTTGGCCGGTGAAATAAACAGTTCCCCTGCATTTTCGAGAAAAAGCCGGAAATCGGGCCTGTTTTTTGTAGGATACTACAAAAGGTCACTTGCCCTTCCGCGCCAGGATCTCGTCCAGGATGGCCCCGGCCACCGCGTCCTTGCTCATCAGGGGCAGCTGACGGACCGCCCCGTCCGGCGTGAGGAAGGTGACCAGGTTGGTGTCCACCCCAAAGCCCGCGCCGGGGTCCTTGAGGTTGTTGGCGACGATCATATCCAGGTTTTTGCGGCGGAGCTTGTCGGCCGAGTGGGCCACCATGTCCCGCGTCTCCATCGAGAAGCCGCAGAGGAACTGGTGGGTCTTGGCCGGGCCGATGGTGCCCAGAATGTCGGCGGTGCGGGTCAGGGGAATGCTCATCTCCCCTTCCGACTTTTTGACCTTGTCGGCGGCCACCGCCGCGGGGCGGTAGTCGGCCACCGCCGCCGCCATGACCAGAACATCCGTCTGGGCAAAGCAGCCGGTGACCGCCTCGAACATCTCCTGCGCCGACGTGACCGGCACATCCCGGACAAAGCGCAGCGGCTGCAGGGCGGTGGGCCCGTGGATGAGGGTGACCTCCGCCCCCCGCAGGGCGGCGGCCCGGGCCACCGCATACCCCATCTTGCCGGTGGAGTGGTTGGTCAGGCAGCGGACCGGGTCGATGGCCTCCTGGGTGGGGCCGGCGGTCACGGTGACGTGCAGCCCCGCCAGGTCCTTGGGGGCCAGGGCCCGGCTGATGTAGTCCAGCAACACCTCGTCGGCGGGCAGGCGGCCCTTGCCCACGTCGTGGCAGGCCAGCTGGCCGCTCTCGGAGGGGATGACGGTAAAGCCGTACTTTTCCAGGGTGCGGATGTTGTCCTGGGTGATGGGGTTTTCCAGCATGCCGGTGTTCATGGCGGGCGACACCAGTTTCGGGCACCGCGCCGCCAACACGGTGGTGGTAAGCATATCGTCGGCGATGCCGTGGGCCATCTTGGCGATGACGTTGGCGGTGGCCGGCGCCACCAGGATGACGTCCGCCTTTTTGGCCAGCTCGATGTGGGTGACCTCGAACTTGAAATCCCGGTCGAAGGTGTCCACCATGCACTTGTGGCCGGTCAGGGTCTCAAAGGTCAGGGGCGTGATGAACTGGGTGGCGTTGCGGGTCATGATGACCTCCACGTCGGCCCCCCGTTTTTTCAGCGCGCTGGCCACCCCGGCCATTTTGTAAGCGGCGATGCCGCCGGTGACGCCCAACAGGACGCATTTGCCTTGCAGCTCCATATCGAAAAACCTCCCCGTATCTGTGTAAGGATAGTATAAACCAAACCGGGACGGTTGACAAGCGGGCGGGGAGTTTTGTGCATGCTGCGTACAATTGTGTTAAAAGTATGTGAAAATCGCGTATGTACAACGAAACAGCGACGCGGTATAATAAACTTATAATACAAGTATATAGCCAACGGCCGTTGATTGACTTCTATTCTTTACACTTGACAGGATGTTGACTATTTTCAATCTGTAGGTGGTTAAGCAAAAGAGAGGCAGATAAAGTGGAATTTTTCAAGCAGAGAGGCCCGCTGTTTAATCATTTTATAGCGACATTGGTCTGTATCAGCATCATCTCTTCTTCACCAGTTCACAAATTGCGGGTGACCCTGGAGCCGCTGGGGTTATGGTTCGATGTTTGGATTTTTGTTTTTGGCTTTTCAGCTTTCATCATAGCCCGCATGGCTTACGACCTGCTGCTTTTGAATGGCTTTGACGGGGCCTGGCAGTACCTCTACGGCCCGGTCAGCCAAGAGACCCGGGACGATCTGCGCCGGATGATCCTGTTTGAGAACTCGGACTATCCGGTCAGCAAAGGCTTTGCCAACGGTGCACTGATCTTGATGATGCTGGCCGTGGCCGCCTCCTTTGTCTGGTTTACCTTCCTGGCATAACGCTTACGCTTACTCATACCGCCCGCAGGGGACGCCCTGCGGGCTTTTTCTGCGGCTCTCTTTGTTGCCAAAGCGATGTGACGGAGAGGGCAACAAAAAAGCGCCCGTTTCCGGGCGCTGGCACGTTTGCATATTTTTTGTGAAAAAGAAAATTTTGCCGCCTTCTCAGAAGGTCAGCTCCCCTTTCGGGTCGCGGGTCATCAGCTGGTGGACGGCCTCGGCGGGGCTCATGCCCTGGTTGACGATGGCGTTCACCGTCCGCACGATGGGCATGTCCACCTGGTAGCGGTCGCTCAGCTCGATGGCGGCGGGCAGGGCGTTCATGCCTTCCACCACCATGCCCACTTCCTTGACGGCCTGGGCGGGGGTGCGGCCCTGGCCGATCAGCTGGCCGGCGCGGTTGTTGCGGCTGTGCTGGCTGGTAGCGGTGACGATCAGGTCGCCGATGCCCGCCAGGCCCGCAAAGGTGTGGATGTTGCATCCCATGGCAGAGCCCAGCCGCGCGATCTCCGCGATGCCGCGGGTGATGAGGGCCGCGCGGGCGTTGTCGCCGTAGCCCAGGCCGGTGGAGATGCCCACGCCCAGGGCGATGACGTTCTTCATGGCGCCGCTCAGTTCCACCCCCTTGATGTCGGGGTTGGTGTAGACACGCATGCAGCCGTTGGTAAAGGCTTCCTGCACGATCTCGGCGGCCTCGGTGTCGGGCGAGGCCGACACGATGGTGGTGGGCAGGTCCAGGGCCACTTCCTCGGCGTGGGTGGGGCCGGACAGGGCCACCAGCCGGATGCCCCGGGGGCCGTCCTCCTTGCCCAGCTCGTCGGCCAGGACTTCGGTCATGGTGAAGAGGGTGTCCGGCTCGATGCCCTTGGCCACGTCCACGATCACCTGGCCGTAGCGGATGTGGGGCCGCGCCTTGGCGGCCGTGGACCGGACGAACACCGAAGGCACCGCGAACACCAGAATATCCTGGCCGCTGCACGCCTCGGCCAGGTCTTTGGTGAAGCGCAGGGTCTCGGGCAGGACCATGCCCGGCAGGTTGGGGTGAACATGGGACTGCGCAAGGCTGTCGATCTCCTGCGGGATGGCCGACCAAAGCAGCACGTCGCTGCCGTTCACCGCCAGCATCCGCGCCAGGGCGGTCCCCCAGGTGCCTGCGCCCAAAATACCAATTTTTCGTGCCATCATGCAGCCTCCTTGTGCGCTGTTGTGAAAAGTCGTAGGGTTTTGTCTATTGTACCCCAAAAGGGCGGGCCGCGTCAAGCCGCGCGGCGGCCGCCGCCCAGCTTCCAGACCATCCAGGCGATCAGCAGGGCGCCCCCCAGGATGACCACCACCCACATCCCGGACACCCAGAGGGGCTGCTCGTACACGTAAAAGAACGGGTACGGCCCTTTGTACACCCGGGCAACGTTGGCCGCCAGCATGATGCCGCCATAGACCAGGGTGGGCGCCATGGCGCAGCCGATGGCCCGCCGGGGCAGGGCGGGGGCCCGCTCCAGCAGGACAAAGGACAAAAAGGCCACCACCGGGTTGAGGAAATGGTTGTACAGCATCGAGCTGGTCAGCAGCATGACATAATGGCCGTCGGGGCCGTACATGGGGGCCAGCACAAACACCACCGTCAGGAACGTCAGCATCAGGCAGCAGGTGACCATATACTTGAGGGTGCGGGCCCAGGCCGGCATTTCGCCGCCGGCCAGCAGTGCCCGCAGCTGGCAGAGGGCCACCGCCAGGCAGACCCCCATGGCGAACAGGTTGGACAGCTCGGTGTAAAACAGGAACATCTGCTCGTGGACCCCGCTCCAGCTCAGGGGGATGGCTTTCAGCTCCATCCAGACCACGGCCAGGTTGGCCAGGATGGACAGGGCCTTTTGCAGGCGGCTCGTGTGCATGGACGTCCCCTCTTACTTTGCGGTGTTGATGAAGTGCCGGTTGTCCACCAGGTACTTGATGCCCGAGATGGCGGTGACGGCGGCCACCAGCCAGCACAGAGCGTTGGCGATCAGCCCCACGGCCAGCGGGTCGGTGGGGCCGCCCAGCGCCGCGGCAAAATAATAGAAGATGATGCTCAGCATCTGCAGCACCGTCTTGACCTTGCCCCACATATTGGCCGCGATGACCTTGCCGTCCTTAGCGCCGGCCGCCACCATCCGCAGGCCCGAGACTGCAAACTCCCGGGTCAGGATGATGGTCAGCACCACCGGCGAGCAGACCCCGTCCCGCATCATGTACAGGAAGGCGACGGTGGTCAGCACCTTGTCGGCCAGGGGGTCGGCAAATTTGCCAAAGTCGGTGATCATATGCCACTTGCGGGCCAGGTGGCCGTCCAGATAGTCGGTAAAGCTGGCCAGGGCAAACACCACCCCCGCCGCCAGGTACAGCCCGGGCTGATAGCCCGCCGTCCCGTACTGGGTCAGGGATACGAACACCATGAACACCGGCACCAGCAGAATGCGGGCCAGGGTCAGTTTATTGGGCAGATTCATCGTCGGTCCCTCCTGTTTCGGTTCCTTCCGCGACCCGGCCGTACAGGTCGTAGAGGTCGCTTTCCTCAATGCGGATGTTGTAGAACTGGCCGGGGTACAGGGGCTCGTCGCTGGCCACGCAGACCGCCCCGTCGATCTCGGGGGCGTCGGCGGCGGTGCGGCAGATGTACAGGCCGCTTTCGTCGTCCAGACCGTCGCAGAGCACCCGCAGGGTCTGGCCCACCTTTTCGGCCTGCTTGCGGGCCATGATGCCGGTCTGGATCTCCATCACGATCTCGGCCCGGCGTGCCTTGGTCTCCTCGTCCAGCTGGCCCTCCATGGCGGCGGCGCGGGTGTTCTCCTCCGCCGAGTAGGCAAAGCAGCCCAGCCGGTCGAACTCCACCGCCTTGACAAACTCGCACAGCTCCTCAAACTGGGCCTCGGTCTCGCCGGGGAACCCTGCGATCAGGGTGGTGCGCAGGGTGATGCCGGGGATGGCCGCCCGCAGCCGCCCGATGACCTCCAGCAGCTCCGCTTTGGTGGAGCGGCGGTTCATGTTGCGGAGGATCTCGTCGCTGCAGTGCTGGATGGGCAGGTCCAGGTAGGGCAGGACCTTCCCGTTGCGCTGCATGGCGGCGATGAAATCGTCGGTGATCCGCTCGGGGTAAGCGTAGAGGATGCGGATCCACTCGATCCCGTCGATCTCGTTCAGGCGGTCCAGCAGGGTGCAGATGCTGCCCGGCTTGCCCCAGTCCTCGCCGTAGGCGGTGGGGTCCTGGGCCACTACGATCAGCTCCCGGACTCCTTCGCTGGCCAGCCAGCGGGCCTCGGCCACGCAGTCGTCCATGTCGCGGCTGCGCAGCGGCCCCCGGATCAGGGGGATGGCGCAGTAGTGGCAGCGGTTGTTGCAGCCCTCCGCGATCTTGAGGTAGGCGTAGTGGGCGGGGGTGCCGATGACCCGCTTGCCCCCCAGGGGGAAGTCCCGCTTGGGGCCGTAAGCCTCCAGCTGTTCGCCGCCGGCCACCCGGGCGGCGATCTGGTCGATGACGCTGTTGGAGGCGCAGCCCACCACCGCGTCCACTTCGGGGATCTCGGTGCGGATCTGGCTGCGGTAGCGCTCGGCCAGGCAGCCGGTGACCACCACCTTCAGGGCGGGGTTCTGCTGCTTGTAGCTGCAGGCCTCCAGGATGTTCTCGATGGCCTCGGTCTTGGCGCTCTCGATAAAGCCGCAGGTGTTCACCAGCACCATGTCGGCGTCGGCGATGTCGGCCACCGTCTCGTGGCCGGCAGCCAGCAGGGTGTAGACCATCCCGTCCAGGTCCACCTGGTTTTTGGGACAGCCCAGAGATATACAGGCAATCTTCATGTCTCGCTCGTCTTTCTGTTTGGTTTGCTTATGCTTCCTCCCCGTCGGGGGCGTCCAGCGCCTGGCGGATCACCCGATGAGGGAACCCCCGCCGGGCCAGCGCCGCGGCCACCAGGTCCCGCCGGCCGGCGGCCAGTTTGGCCCGGTACGGCCCGGCCACCAGGGCGCGGGCGGCTTCCAGCTCGGGGTCCTCCCCTGCCTCGCCGGGGGCGTAGGCGGCTTCCAGCGCCGCGTCGATCTGCCCGTCGGTCAGGCCCTTGCCCCGCAGGGCCAGGGCTGCCGCCAGGCGGCTTTTGCGCGCCCGCCGCAGGCTGCGGGCCTTGGCCTCGGCGTAGCGCCGGTCATCCACCAGCCCCGCCTCCACCAGGGCGGCCACCGCCCCGGCGGCGGCCTCGGGGGTAAAGTGGGCGCACAGTTTTTCGTACAGCTCCGCCGAAGCGTAGTCCCGCCCCGTCAGCAGGGCCAGCGCGCGGGCGCGGGCCCCGGCCGGGTCGGCGGAACGTTCTGCGGGGTCCTCCCCGCGGCGGGCCCTGCGCTGCTGCCAGGGCATGGCTTAGTCCTCCACCATGATGTCCAGCTCGCTCTCGCTGCTGGGGGCGGGGGCCTTGACCACGGGGCCGGCGCTCTTGGCGGCTTCCTTGTCCTTGGCCTCCTCCTGGGCGGCGACGGCTGCGCTGCCCTTGGCCAGGGCGCCCCGGCGGCCGGTGGAATACAGCTTGTCGGCGTTGGCCCGGATCTGGCCCTCGATGTCGTTGGCGATCTCGGGGTTGTCGGCCAGGAACTGCTTGGCGTTGTCCCGGCCCTGCCCCAGGCGGATGTCCCCATAGTTGAACCAGGCGCCGCTCTTCTGGACGATGCCCAGCTTGACGCCCACGTCCACCAGCTCGCTCATCTTGGAGATGCCCTTGCCGAACATGATGTCGAACTCGGCCTCGCGGAAGGGGGGCGCCACCTTGTTTTTGACCACCTTGGCCCGGGTGTGGTTGCCGATGAACTGGCCGGAAGAGTCCTTCAGCCCTTCGACCCGGCGGACGTCGATGCGGACCGAGGCGTAGTATTTCAGCGCCCGGCCGCCGGTGGTCACCTCCGGGTTGCCGTACATGACGCCCACCTTTTCGCGCAGCTGGTTGATAAAGACGCAGACGGTGTTGGTCTTGCCGATGACCGAGGTCAGCTTGCGCATGGCCTGGCTCATCAGGCGGGCCTGCAGGCCCACGTGGCTGTCGCCCATCTCGCCCTCGATCTCAGCCCGGGGCACCATGGCGGCCACCGAGTCGATGACGATGGCGTCGATGGCGCCCGAGCGGACCAGGGCCTCACAGATCTCCATGGCCTGCTCGCCGGTGTCGGGCTGGCTGACCAGCAGGCTGTTGATGTCCACCCCCAGCGCCGCGGCGTAGTTGGGGTCCAGGGCGTGCTCCACGTCCACGAAGGCCACTTCGCCCCCCTTTTTCTGGGCTTCGGCCAGGATGTGCAGCGCCAGGGTGGTCTTGCCGCTGGACTCCGGGCCATAGATCTCGATGATCCGGCCCCGGGGCACGCCGCCCACCCCCAGCGCCAGGTCCAGCCCCAGGCTGCCGGTGGAGATGGCCTCCACCTGCAGGGCGGCGCTGTCGCCCAGCTTCATGATGGCCCCTTTGCCGAACTGCTTTTCGATCTGGGCCAGCGCGGTGCTCAGCGCTTCCTTTTTGGCGTCCGGCTCGGTCTTTTTGACCGCCGAGGCCACCGCCGCATTCTGATTTTTTGCCATACCCTGATGCTCCTTTACAACAGATTCTTTTCCCTTACAGTATACCACAAATCCGCCAAATTACAACAGTAAGTTGTGGACGCTTTCCCTTTCACGCCCCGGCCAAAGGCCGCCGGGCCGTGATGCAGCGGTCGTTGCCGGCGTAGTCTTTCCGGCAGGCGATGCCGGCCCAGCCCCGGGCCGCCAGCAGGGCGGCCACCGCCTCCCGCTGCTGCCAGCCGATCTCCAGCACCAGAGCCCCCCCGGGGCGGAGAGCCGCCTGGTAATGCTCCGCCAGCGCGCGGTAAAAATCCAGCCCGTCGGCGCCGGCGGCCAGGGCCATGGCGGGCTCCCGGGCCGTCTCGGGCTGCAGGCGCGCCATCTCCTCCGCCGTCAGGTAGGGGGGGTTGGAGACGATCAGGTCCAGCCCGCCCTCGGGCAGCGTCTGCCAGTAGGCGAACAGGTCCCCTTCCACCACCTCCACCGCGGGCGGGGCCCCGGCGGGCAGGCCCAGCCGGGCGTACAGAGCCGCCTCGTCGAAAGCGTCGGGCTCCAGCAGATCCTCCATCCCGCCGGGGACGGCTTCCAGCGCCCCCGACAGGGCGCAGCGGGCGTTCAGCCGGAGATACGGCAGGGCCTCCGGGCTTTTTTCCAGGCAGACGACCCGGGCGTCGGGCCGCAGGGCTTTCACCCCCAGGCCCAGGCAGCCGGTGCCGGCGCAGAGGTCCAGCACCCGGGGGTTTTCCACCCCGTCCAGCAGCCGGACGGCCGTCTCGGCCACCACCTCGGTGTCGGGGCGGGGGCAGAGGACCCCCGGCCCCACCGCCAGTTCAAAGGTCAAAAAGGGCCACCGCCCGCAGATGTACTGCAAAGGCTCCCGGCCGGCCCGGCGGGCCGTCAACTCTTCCAGGCGGGCGGCTTCCTCCGCCGACAGCGGCCGGTCCGACAACCGGGCATCCCGGCCGGCCGCCAGCCGGAACAGCTCCCGGGCGTCAAAGCCGGCGTCCGGGCAACCGGCGGCTTCCAGGCGGGCTTCCACCTGGGCCAGGGCCTGCCGGGGGGCCAGGCCGGCGGTCACCACCGGCCCTCCTCGGGGCGGTCGGGCAGCACCGGCCTGACTGCCTCGATGGCCACCTCGATCATGCTGTCGTCCGGCTCAAAGACGGTCAGACGCTGGACCCACAGGCCCGGCTGCCGGACGATGCGGCTGAACAGGCTGTCCGACCGGCCGCACCATTTGAGCACCTCGTAGCTGATGCCCATCACCACCGGCAGCAGCAGCAGTTTGAGCAGGACCCGCAGCCCGGTGCTGCTCCAGGGCAGCACGCTGTACAAAAACACGCTGATGATGACCACCAGGATCAGGAAGCTGGTGCCGCACCGGGGGTGGAAGCGGGTGTACTTGCGGACGTTTTCCACCGTCAGGGGGTCCCCCGCCTCGTAGCAGGCGATGGTCTTGTGCTCGGCCCCGTGGTAGCGGAACACCCGCTCGATCTCCTTCATCCGGGAGATCAGATACATATAGCTCAGGAAGATGGCCACCTTCAGCACCCCTTCCAGGATGACCCGGGGCCAGCGCCCCAGCTCGATGAAGTGCCCCACCCCCGCCGTCACCAGGGTGGGCAGGACGGTGAACAGCAAAATGGCCCCCAGGCCACCCACGATGGCCGCGCCGGTCAGCAGGACCTTTTCGGCTTTTTCGCCCAGATGTTCCCCCACCCATTTTTCAAAGGCGGTCTCCTCTTCTTCCTCGTCGTAGTCCTCCCCCATGCTGACCTGGGCCGAGTACATCATGTACCGGTAGCCCACCACAAGGCTCTCGATCATCGAGACAGCCCCCCGCACGATGGGGATCTTCATCCAGCTTTTGCGGGTGGGGATGGGGTCGATCTTGGTCTCGATGCTCCCGTCGGGGCGGCGGACGGCGCAGCAGATCTGCTTTGGCCCCCGCATCATGATGCCCTCCATCAGGGCCTGCCCGCCCACGCTGGTCTTGAAACATTCTTTTTTGGCTTGATGGTTCATTGGTTCTTTCTTCTCCTGTGTTCTCCCCCGCCCTCTTGCGCCGGGGGCCGGGTTACAATTTTTTATACAAAGGCAGCCCCAGGGTGACCACCGTCCCCTTGCCCAGGGTGCTGCGCAGGTCCAGGGTGCCGTCCAAAGCGGTCATGATGGAATCCACCAGCGCCAGCCCGATGCCGCTGCCCCGCACCGCGTTGCTGCCCTTGAAGAATTTGCCCTTGACGCTGCCCAGGTCCTCGGGGGGGATGCCCCGGCCCTGGTCGATGATCTCCACAAAGGCCTTGTACTCCCCCGCCCACAGCTTGACGGTGATCCGCCCGCCGGGGGCCGAATACTTGATGGCGTTGTCCAGCACGTTGATAAAGACCTGCCGCAGCCGGCCGGGGTCGGCGTAGACCGGGATCATCTCCTCCGGCTCGGCATAGTGGAGGACCAGCCCCTCCTGGAGCATCCGGGGCTCACAGAACAGCAGGGCGTCGGTCAGCTCGGCCACCAGGTCCAGGGGGCGGCATTCCATGTGGATGCCCCCGTTCTGCAGCCGGCTGAAGTCCAGCAGCTCTTCCACCATGCTGTACAGCCGCCCCGTCTCGCTGTGGATGATCTCCAGCCCCTTGCGGTAGTTCAGGTCCTCCGGGTCGTCCAGGGCTTCCAGGGTCTCCACCCAGCCCCGGATGGAGGTCAGAGGGGTGCGCAGCTCGTGGGACACCGAGGAGATGAACTCGTTTTTCATCTTTTCGGTCTCGGCCAGGCCCTGGGCCATCCGGTTGATGCTGCCCCGCAGCCGGTCCAGCTCGTCCCGGGGCGGGTCGGCCTCGGGCAGGCGGATGTCCAGGTCGCCCCGGGCAATGTCGGCGGCGGCGCGCTCCACCTGGCCCAGGGGCACCACGATGCTGCGCACGAAGTACAGTCCGGAGGCCGCCGCGATGCCCAGGGCCACCGCCCCCGCCACCAGGCCCAGCAGCACGGCGCTGCGGATCTGCTGGCGGATCAGCGCCAGGCTGGTCACCAGACGCATGGCCACGATCTCCTCGGCGGCGTAGGGCACCAGGCAGCAGACCGACATGACCGGCTCCCCGGTGGAGGTGGTATACACCGCCGTGCCGTAGCCGTCGGCGGCGGTCTGGGCCTGCTCGAAGTCGTCGGGGACGATGATGCCCCCGGCGTTGGTGCCGCTGGTGCTGGCGATGACGTTGCCGCTGCCGTCCAGCAGCATGAACTCGTATTTGTCCTTGTCCGAGAACTGCTCCACCATCCGGCGCAAAGCAAAGCTGCGGCTGGCGGCGGTGCGCTGGACGGTGCCGCTGCTGTACACCTTCAACTGCCCGTTGATGGAGGAAAACCGCCGGTACATGCTCTGCTGCACGCCGTCGTAGTATCCCTGGATGGTGCTGTACAGGAACATCCCCTCGATCACCGCCAGCAGCAGCACGATGACCAGCAGGCTGCCCCGGGCCCACCGCCGGGTGATGCCGCTGCGCAGCCCCGCGCTTGGGCTGGCGCGCCTGCGGGGTTTCAGGCGCCTGTTCTTGTTCACGTCCGTCATAGGGGGGTCACTCTTCCCAGCGGTAGCCATAGCCCCACACCGTCAAAATGTGGGCCGGGTGGGAGGGCTCGTCCTCGATCTTCATCCGCAGGCGGCGGATGTTGACGTCCACGATCTTGACGTCCCCGAAATAATTTTCGCCCCAGACCCCTTTCAGGATCTTTTCCCGGCTGAGGGCGGTGCCGGGGCTGTGGAAAAACAGCTCCATGATCTGGAACTCCACCTGGGTCAGCTCGATGGGCCGGCCGGCCTTGAGCAGCAGCCGGCGGTTCTCGTCCAGGATAAACTCCCCGCTGACCAGGGCGGTGGGGGCGTGGTCCCCTCCGGCGCTGCCCCGGCCCACCCGGCGGCAGAGGGCCTCCACCCGGGCCAGCAGCTCGCTGACCGAGAAGGGCTTGGTCATATAGTCGTCCGCGCCGATGGACAGGCCCCGGATCTTGTCCTGCTCCTGGCCCTTGGCGCTGAGGATGATGATGCCGATCTTCTGGTTGGAACGGCGGATGGTCTCACAGAGGGAGAAGCCGTTCATCCCGGGCAGCATCACATCCAGGATGGCGGCGCTGCAATCCTGGGCCTGTTCCAGCAGGGCCAGCGCCACCTCGGCGCTGCCGGCCTCCAGCACTTCCATCCCGCTGCGGCGCAGGTTCAGGGCGATCACCTCGCGGATGCTGGCTTCGTCCTCTACCACCAGTACTTTTACCATCGGTTTCCCTCCTTACAAGATATAGAACGAGCGGGACAGCCGGTACAGCTGGTCCATCAGCTGGACGTCCGGCCCGAACTGGGCCTGCACCAGGCGGCTGGACACCACCCCCAGGCGGGTCCAGCCGGGGGTCCGGTCCGCGATGCTGGTCACCCGCACCGTCAGATACAGCTGGGAGCCGTCCTGGCTGCGCAGCTCCACCGTGTCCTCCTCCGGGCCGTCGGTCAGCATCAGGATGCCGTACCATTCCATGGGCAGCTCCAGATAAAAGCCCAGCTCCTCGTCCAGCAGGCCAAAGCTCTTGCGGGGCTGGGCGCTGGTGTAGTCCATCCAGAGGATGAAATCCATCCGCCGCCCCTGGTCCATGTTGATCAGGCCGGCCCCCTCGGGCTGGGTGGGGATCTCCACCACCCCGTCCCGGTCCAGGTCCCGGCTGGTCAGGTCGGGGACGTTCCGCAGCGACGCCTCGTACAGCGCATCCGCGCCGATCTGGCGGGCCGGCTCCATCTTCTGGGTCTTTTCGTTGTAGCGCAGCAGCACCGAGGCCAGGTTGCTGCCCGTCACCCCGGTCCAGCCGTCCAGCACCAGATACTGCCCGCCGTAGGCCCCCATGCCCGCCGCCAGGGAGGCGCAGCCGGTGAAGCGGTCTGCCGACAGGCCCATCACTGCGGCCTGCCGGAAGCTCCCCTCCCGGTCCGAGGTCAGCAGCTTGATCCGGGAGGCCCCCTCGGCGTCGGTATCCATGACCACCAGGTCCTCGTAGCCGGTGCCGGTGATGTTCTCGATCAGGTATTGGTCGTAGGGCTCGGCCAGGATGGCCTCGATCTTCCCCTCCTGGTAGGCGTAGACCGCCAGATAGCTGTCGGCCTGCTGGGCGGTGTAGCCCACCAGGATCTGGTTGGCGCCCCCCTCCTGCAGGCGGGCAAAGCGGACAGTGTCCACCGTGTCGGTCAGGCCCTCCACGGCGTCCTGCACCTGCCAGAGGCCCTCGGCATCCTTTTGCAGCACCGCCAGGCAGATATTGGGCACGTCCGCCGCGGTGTACAGGACGGCGGCGTCCTGCACGCCGTCCCCGTCAAAGTCGCTCATCAGGAAGGGGGACAGCAGCTCGCCGTTCAGCGGGTAGCGCAGCTGGGCGCTCTGGCCCAGCCACCCGTCCAGGGCGGCCTGGATCTCGCCGTAGTCCCCTTCCAGACGGGGGGCGCGCAGCAGCTCCTCCACCGAGGTCCGCTCGGCCCCCGGCAGGGCGCACCCTGCGCACAGGGCCGCGGCGCACACCGCCGCCGCCAGCCGTACCCAGCCTTTCATCCGCCATGCCCCCTTCCATGCACATTTGCTTTTCTATTGTATCATTGATTTGTGACAAATTCTATAGACAGGGCAAAAAAGTCGCCATCGCCCCTGCAAACGCCAAAAAGCCCCTGTCCTTGCGGACAGGGGCCGTTTGCGTTATCTGTATGCGCGTTTGCGCGATCAGACCAGCTCGAGGATCGCCATCTCGGCGGCATCGCCGCGGCGGACGCCGATCTTCACGATGCGGGTGTAGCCGCCGTTGCGGTCAGCGTACTTGGGGCTGATCTCGTCAAACAGCTTCTTTGCCACATCTTCCTTGGTGATGTAGCCGTAGACCTGGCGCTTGGTGTGCAGGTCACTGCTCTTACCCAGGGTGATCATCTTCTCGGCCATCGAACGCACGTCCTTGGCACGGGTCACAGTGGTCTCGATCTTGCCATTCTCTAACAGGTAGGTGACCATCGCGCGCATCATGGCCTTGCGGCTGTCGGTGGTCCTACCGAGCTTTCTGGTACCGGGCATCCCGTTTCACTCCTTAAACAATATTAGTTATCATCGTCTGTGCTCAGCTTGAATCCGAGCGAATCCAACTTGGCCATGACCTCTTCCAGGCTCTTGCGGCCCAAGTTGCGGACTTTCATCATTTCGTCCTCGCTCTTGCTGACCAGGTCCTCCACCGTGTTGATGCCCGCACGCTTCAGGCAGTTAAAGCTCCGCACGCTCAGATCCAGCTCCTCGATGGTCATCTCCAGGGCCTTTTCCTTGTCGTCGGTGGTCTTTTCCACCATGATCTCGGTGCCGGCGGCTTCATCCGACAGGTTCACGAAGAGGTTCAGGTGCTCGGTCAAAACGCGGGCGGCAAGGCTCACAGCCTCCTGCGCGTTGATCGTGCCATCGGTCCAGACCTCCAGGGTCAGCCGGTCGTAATCGGTGATCTGCCCAACGCGGGTGTTGTCCACGCTGTAGTTCACCTTCAGCACGGGGGTGTAAATGCTGTCGACGGGAAGAGTGTTGATATCGTTCTTCTCGACGATGGTCTGCTTGTTGCGCTCCGCGGGCACATAGCCGCGGCCCTTGTCGAAGGTCAGCTCCATCACGAGCCGGCCGCCCTCGCCCAGGGTGGCGATGTGCCATTCAGGATTCAGGATCTCGATCTCGTCGCCCTGCTTGATGCTGTCGGCAGTGACCTCACAGGGGCCCACCGCCTCGACGCGCACCGTCTTGGGCCCGTCAGAGTACAGCTTTGCAGCGATACCCTTCAGGTTCAGGACAATTTCGGTAACGTCTTCCTTGACGCCCTCAATGGTGGAGAACTCGTGGACTACGCCGTCGATCTTGACACTGGTCACGGCGACGCCGGGCAGAGACGACAGAAGAACTCTGCGCAGGCTGTTGCCCAGCGTGATGCCGAAACCGCGCTCCAGAGGTTCTGCTACGAATTTACCGTAGCGGCCGTCGGGCGAGAGGCTCGCCGTTTCGATTTTGGGACGTTCAATCTCCATCATATCAATGTCCTCCTTGTAAAACCGATGTCCCCATCGGCCCATATGCAATTCTTAACAAAAGAATCCGAAAGGCCAGCCCCGCAGGGCCGCGCCCCTCGCATGGGTTTTACTTGGAGTACAGCTCGACGATGAGATGCTCTGCGACCTCGTAGTCGATGTCGCTGCGCTCAGGCAGGCGGGTGACGGTGCCCTTCAGGGTGCCGGTCTCGCGCTCCAGCCAGGCAGGCAGAGCCACGACGGGGGCCTCGGGGCCGGTGAGCTTGGCAAACTTGGCCGAAGAGCGGCTGGACTCGCGCACTTCCACCACGTCGCCGGCCTTCACCTGGTAAGAGGGGATGTTGACCTTCTTGCCGTTGACGGTGAAGTGGGCGTGGCTCACCAGCTGGCGGG